>OGEU01001857.1_pt1 | contig 16556 bp, 19 predicted proteins | sample 1570651 | NCBI WGS metagenome assembly OGEU01 (sample SAMEA2582129, study PRJEB24529) | metagenome | biome: Human gut stool | place: China | collected 2011 | reverse complement strand
TGAGCACCTCGCGGCAGTCCTCGCACTGGGCCATGGTCTGGTAGCCCCGGCGGTTGAGCAGCAGGATGGTCTGCTTGCCCGCGTCGAGGTTGCGCCGGATGGCGTCCTCCATGGCAAGGCTGATCTCCCTCGGGTTGCCCGAGGCCAGCTCTGCCCGCATATCCACGATCTGGACGCTGGGCAGCGGGTTGCCGCCGTAGCGCTGGGTGAGCCGGACGAGCTGGGTGCGGCCATTCTGGGCGGCGTAAAAGCTCTCGGTGCTGGGGGTGGCGCTGGCCAGAAGGAGCAGGGAGCCGTTCTCCGCCGCCCGCTGCCGGGCCACCTCGTGGGCGGCATACCGGGGCGCGGACTCGGAGCGGTAGGTGTGCTCCTGCTCCTCGTCGATGATGACGAGGCCGATGTTTTCCAGCGGGGCAAAGACGGCGCTCCGGGTCCCCACCACGATGTCGGCCCCGCCGTCCTGTATCATCTGCCATTGGAGCAGGCGTTCGGTGTGGTTGAGGGCCGAGTGCTGGACGGCCACCCGCCGCCCGAACCGGCTCTTGAGGCGGAGGATCATCTGAGGCGTCAGGCTGATCTCCGGCACCAGCACGAGGGCGCGCCGCCCCAGCGCCAGACACCGCTCGATGAGCTTTAAGAACACCAGCGTCTTGCCGCTGCCGGTGACGCCGTAGAGCAGCGCCGAGTGGGGGGCGGTGTCTTCGAGGCCGGGCAGCAGGGCGTCATAGGCCGCCTGCTGCTCTGCCGTCAGGGTGATGGGCTCATTTTTCAGCGGGATAGACGAATACAGGTCGATGGATTTGTTCACCTTGCTGCATTCGACGACGCCCTTGGCGCAGAGGTTGTCCAGCACGGCTTTGGTGATGCCGTGGGCCTCCATCTCGTTCTGGGTGCGCTCTCCCCCGCTCAGCAGGGCCACTGCCGCCAGCTGCTTGGCCGTGGGCCTGGGCTTTTGCTGCAAAGCCCCCACCAGCTTATAGCTGTTCTCGGTGTGGCGGGTGAGCTGCTTTTGGAGCACCGGCGTCACGCCGTCCGCCGCGAGGGCGGGCTTATACTGCGCCCCATAGGGGATGACCGCCTTGACGGCCTCGTAGTAGGTGCAGAAGGTACGCTCCTTGAGGAAATGCACCAGCCGCAGCAGCTCCGGCGTCAGGCAGGCCGAGGCCGGGGCCACGTCGAAGAGGTACTTGAGCTTTGCGTGTTCCGGCTCTTCGTCGCAGGCCAGCACCACGCCCATCCGGGCCTTGCTCCCCCGCCCGAAGGGCACCAGCACCATGCTGCCGAGGCGGACGGCCTCCTGCTGGTCGGGCATGACGGCGTAGGTATAGAGTTTGTCGAAGTGGAAGGTCGCGTTGCTCACGGCAACGCCTACCGTTTTTGGCATTCGCGGCTCCTTGTTATCTGTCGAGGCCGGCCCGCTGGCGGATGATGCCGTAGAGCTTCTCAGCGCAGGCGTCCACCTCGTCGTTCACGAGGGTGAGGGTGAACTTCTCCTGCTCGGCCAGCTCCTTCTTTGCGGTGTCGAGGCGCTCGAGGATGCTGGCTTCCGTCTCGGTGCCGCGGCCCCGGAGGCGGCGTTCCAGCTCCTCCACGGAGGGCGGCAGCAGGAAGATGGTGGTCGCCCCCGGGAACATCCGGCGGATATTGGCCGCGCCGTGGACGTCGATGACCAGCACCACCAGCTTGCCCGCCTCGAGGCGCTTATCCACCTCTTCGCGGAGGGTGCCGTAGTAGTTGCCGTTATAGAAGTTGTGCTCCACCACCTGGTCGGTGTCGATGAGGTGCCGGAACTGCTCCCGGGTGCGGTAGTAGTAGTCCACCCCCTCCTGCTCCCCGGGGCGGGGTGCGCGGGTGGTGGCGGAGACGGTCTTTTCGATCTCGGGGTGGGCCTCGCGCAGGGCCTTGACCACACTATCCTTGCCGGTACCGGCGGCACCGGAGACGACAAACAGGTACTTTTCGTTTTCCATTTTTTACTGCTCCTCTGTCGGTTTTCCTTCCGGCTGGCCCGCAGCGCGGCTTGCCACCGTCTCAGGCGTCAGGGCCGAAAGGACTACATGGTCAGAGTCCATGATGAGCACGGCCCGGGTGCTGCGGCCATAGGACGCATCAATGAGCATCCCCCGCTCCCGCGCCTCCTTCACCAGACGCTTGACCGGCGCAGAGTCGGGGCTGACGACGGCCACCACCCGCCCTGCGCTGACCAGATTGCCAAAGCCGATGTTGATGAGCTTCATCTGAACTCCTCCGTACTGTTTTTATTCGAGGTTCTGGATCTGTTCGCGGATCTTCTCGATCTCCGCCTTCATGTCCACCACCGTGCGGGTGATGTCCAGGTCCTGACACTTGGAGCCGATGGTGTTGGTCTCACGGTTCAGCTCCTGGGTCAGGAAGTCCAGCTTGCGGCCCACCGGCTCATCCAGCTCCAGAATGGAGCGGTACTGGGCGATGTGGCTGCGCAGACGGACGGTCTCCTCGTCCACGGCGGTCTTGTCGCCGAAGATGGCGGCTTCCGTCAGGACCCGGGCGTCGTCGATGCTGCGGTCCTCGAGGATGGTCTTGAGCTTCTCGTAGAGGCGGGTGGTGTAGGCTTCGACGCGGCCTGCGCTCAGGGTCTCCACCCTGCCCACCCGCTCCTCGAGGAAGCACAGGCGGCTCTCCACGTCGGCCTTCATCTTGGCACCCTCGGCGGCGCGCATGGCGATGAAGTTGTCCAGCGCCTGAGCCGTCACGGCGGAGACGTCGGCCCAGAGCTGTTCCTCATCCACGTCGGCGTGGCGGGTGGCCAGCACGTCCGGGAAGCGGGTCAGCGTCGAAACGGTGACGTCATTCTTGATGCAGAGCTTCTCCGAAAGGTTCCGCAGGGCCTTCTGGTAGCTGCGGGCCAGCTCCATGTTGACGGTCACTTCTGCGTCGGCGGCCTCCACGTTCTGGATGGTCATGCTCAGCTCGACCTTGCCGCGGGTGACCCGCTCGTTGAGCTGCTTTTTCAGGCGGCTGTCCATGTAGCTGCAGCTGCGGGGGATGCGGGACGAATACTCGAAATACCGGGAGTTGACGCTGCGCAGCTCGACCGTGATCTCGCGGCCATTCAATACAGCAGTCCCCCGGCCAAAACCGGTCATGCTCAGGATCATATACTCCACGTTTCCTCTCTGTTGATGGGTGGATATGCGGACAAATTACGGTATATGTATCCGCGTTTGGGTATACAGGCCCATGTTACGATACATATGTTATTATTCTACTCTGATGACCGCTTTTTTGCAAGTAAAAGAGCACAAAAAGCCCCCCGCATCCCTGCGGGGGGCCTGAAAAGCCTTATGCTGTTTTATCAGACGGGGTGAGACTTGTTTGCAAAATCTGCATGGTCTGCATCCACGCCCTGAGCCTTGGCGTTGCGCTTCTCGAAGAACTTGGGAGCGACCTGCGGGAACATGGCGTAGGTCAGGACGTCCTCTTCCTGGGTAGCCCACTTTGCAGCCTCAGCCTTCAGCTTGTCCATCTCGGGAGCGAGGGTGTCAGCAAAGCGGCAGGTGATGGGCTGCTCGTCGCCCAGGATCTTCTTGGTGAACTCGGCGCTGATGGGAGCGGGAGTCTTGCCGTAGTCGCCGTGGACCAGGCCCTTGAACTCCTTGGTGACCATCTTGTAGCGCTCGCCCAGGATGACGTTGAAGACGGCCTGGGTGCCAACGATCTGGCTGGTGGGGGTGACCAGCGGAGGATAACCGGCGTCCTCACGAACGCGGGGGATCTCAGCCAGCACTTCGTCCAGCTTGTCTTCCTTGCCGGCATCCTTCAGCTGCTTGAGCATGTTGGAGAACATGCCGCCCGGCACCTGATACAGCAGGGTGTTGGCGTCCACGCCCAGAGACTTGGGGCTGATCTGGCCGTTGGCGATGTACTTCTCGCGCAGCTTTGCAAAGTATGCGCGCACGACATTCAGCTGCTTGAGGTCGAGGCCGGTGTCGTAATCGGTACCCTGCAGGGCGGCCACGAGGCTCTCGGTAGCCATGTGGCTGGTGCCGCCGCTCAGGGGGCTCATGGCGGTATCGACGATGTCAGCACCGGCCTCGATGCCCTTCAGCAGGGACATGGAAGCCAGACCGGCAGTGTAGTGGCTGTGGATGTCCACAGGGATGGACAGGGTGTTCTTCAGCTCCTTGACCAGCTCGTAGCAGGTGTAGGGAGTCAGCAGACCGGCCATGTCCTTGATGCAGATGGAGTTTGCACCCATCTCTTCCAGAGTCTTTGCGTACTTGACGTAGTACTCGTTGTTGTGAACAGGGCTCAGGGTGTAGCTGATGCAGCCCTGAACGTGTGCGCCCTCCTTGTTGGCAGACTTGATGGCGGTCTGCAGGTTGCGGGGGTCGTTCAGTGCGTCGAAGATGCGGATGACGTCGATGCCGTTTGCAACGGACTTCTTCACGAAGTACTCGACGGCGTCGTCCGCGTAGGGGCGGTAGCCCAGCATGTTCTGGCCGCGGAACAGCATCTGCAGCTTCTGGTGGGGCAGCTCCTTGCGCAGGATGCGCAGACGCTCCCAGGGATCCTCGTCCAGGAAGCGGATGCAGGAGTCGAACGTAGCGCCGCCCCAGCACTCAACGGAGAAATACGGGATCTTGTCCATTTCGGGCAGGATGGGGCGCATCTCGTCCATGGTCATACGGGTGGCCAGCAGAGACTGATGGGCGTCACGCAGGACGACCTCAGTAATCTTAATGGGTTTCTTAGCCAATGTGATTCACCCGGCCTTTCTATTAGTTCATGGTGATGAGCAGGTCGCCGGAGTTGACAACGTCGCCCTTGCGCACATTGACGCTGGCAATGGTGCCGTCCTGCGGAGCGCTGATCTCGTTCTCCATCTTCATGGCCTCGAGGATCAGCAGGGTATCGCCAGCCTTGACGGAGTCACCGGCCTTGACCTTGACATCCAGGATATTGCCGGGCATGGGAGCGGTGACGGAGACGGCACCGGCGGCACCGGCAGGAGCGGCAGCAGGTGCAGGAGCAGCGGCGGGAGCCGGAGCGGCTGCGGGGGCAGCAACAGGAGCAGCAGCGGCAACGGGAGCGCCGGTGCCTTCCTCAACGGTGACATTATAAGCAACGCCGTTAACGGTAACGATCAGGTTTTTCATGGAAAAGTCCTCCCTATTTCAAGGTTGATGATTACAGCGTGATATTGCCGTGCTTCTTAGCCAGGCGCACAGTGCGCTTGCTGGCCAGCATATCCAGAGCCTGAGCGACAGCGCCGCGGGCGGTGGCAGCATCGGCAATGGCGTCAGCAGCACCGTTGGCCACAGCGGCATTGGCGCTGCAGACCTCCTTGGCGTAGGCGGTAGCCTTGGCCTTTGTGGCGTTGACGATGTTATCGGAAGCGAAGATCTCGTCCTTGTACAGAACGGTGACAGCGGCCTCGGGAGCCAGCGGGGCTACAGTGCAGCCCTGCACGGCAACACGCCAGTCAGCGCAGGCGGCAAAGACCGTGTAGGCAGGGCCGACGGCCTCACCGGCCAGTACGGCGACCTTGACGGTGGTAGCCTCGGCGTAGACACCGGCCATACGGGCAGCCTGACGGATGCCGCCAGCCTGATCGTCGCCCTCGCTCTTGCCGAAGCCCTCGGTGTTGACGACGGTCACAACGGGGATGCTGTAGGCATCGCACAGACGAACGAAACGGGCAGCCTTGGCGGTGCACTTGTGGCACAGGGCGGCCTTCTCGGTGGCCAGGATACCAACGGCGCTGCCGTTGATGGTAGCCAGCGCGGTGACGATGTTCTTGCCGTAGCCTGCGTACAGCTCCACAGCGCTGCCCTCATCGGCCAGAGCGGCGATCGCGTCGGCCGCGGAGTACTTGACGAGGTCAAGAGCCTTGGAGGGAGCGGCAAAGTCGAACAGCGCAGGACCGGCCAGATTGTTGGCGGGCAGCAGGGCGACGATGGAGGCGGCCTGCTTGGCGGCGGCAACGGCGTCCGCAGCGGTAACGGCGGCGACACCGGCCTTGGCGGCAAACGCGGCAGAGCCGGCGTTTGCAACCTTGTCCTCAGCGTTGAACGGAGCGTTCAGGAACAGCTCGGCATCCTCTGCCATGACACAGACGTCCGCGGCAGCGGCGTTGATGGCGTTGGTACCGGCGCAGGTACCGGTGACAACGGCGACCTGAGGCACAACGCCGGAAACGCGCGCGATCTCTGCTGTCAGGCGGGCGTTGGCGTTGAGCAGATCAAGACCGCCCTCAAGCTTGGCACCCGTGGAATCATAGAACGTAACAACCGGTGCGCCGGTCTCGGCGGCCATCTCCAGCACGCGGATATTCTTTTCAATATCCTGCACGCCGACGGGAGAACCGTCCTCAAACACGACGTAGGCGTTCTGGCCGTTTGCACAGCCGTAAGCAGCACTCACTGCGCCGTCGGTAAACAGCGGCGAGTAGGTGCCGTCATCAAAAAATGCTGCAAGGATCTCTGCCTTGCCGGGCTTATTTACTGCCATACAGTTTCCTCCTATGGTAAAGCTGACTGTTTTTTATAAAAATACTTTACAAAAAATCCGCCATTTAATTGAATTATACTACGTTCGCGACGTTTCCACAAGTGGAATTTTGCACATTTTTCAGAATTTCCTGCAATTTTAGTCAGAATTTGTGCGCTTTTTAAGGGGGCCGGGACGGCGGGCCGGGCTGGCAGCACGGCTCTCCCCTTTGCCGGCAGATTTCATGGCTGCGTTGCGCAGGGCATTGATCTCGCTCTTTTTCAGCTCACGGTACTCGCCGGGCTGCAGCATACCGAGCTTGACGGGACCCTCGGCGCTGCGGCGCAGGCGCACGACCTGCAGGCCGACAGCGGAGCACATGCGGCGGATCTGGCGGTTGCGGCCCTCGTGCAGGGTGATCTCCAGCACACTGCGGCCCGGCTCATCGACCACGACGTGGATGACGCAGGGCCTGGTCTTGACGCCGTCATCCAGCACAACGCCGGACGACATCTCGATGATCTGCTGCTCAGTGGCGCGGGGATTGACCGTGACGCGGTACAGCTTGCCGACACCGCCGGACGGGTGAGTCAGCATATTGATGAACGCGCCGTCATCGGTCATGAGCAGCAGCCCCTCGCTGTCCTTGTCCAGGCGGCCCACCGGGCGCAGCATGGCGGGCACATCGGAAACAAGATCCATGACGGTCTTGCGGCCACGGTCGTCAGAGCGGGTCGTCAGATAGCCGCGTGGCTTGTGCAGCATGATATAGGTGTACTGGCGCTTGCGCACGATGCGCTGTGTCTGCCCGTCGATCATGACCTTGTCATAGTCGGGGTCCATCTTGTCGCCCAGGGTGACCGGGTGGCCGTTGACCTTGACCTTGCCCGCAGCAATCAGGCGCTCGGCCTCGCGGCGGGAGCAGATGCCCTGGTCGGCCAGTACCTTTTGAATACGTTGTTCTGCCATTAAAATTTATACTCCTTATTCGGCGGGTGCGTCAGCAACCGGCTTTTCTTTCTTGATGAGCGCAGCGACCTTGTCCACCAGCTCCGGCAGCGAGGCTATAACGTTGTCAACGGCGGAGACCTTCTCCACCAGCTGGACGGTGCGCACATTGCCGTTGGAAACGACGAGGAATGCCACCGGCGTGACCGAGACTCCTGCGCCGCTGCCGCCGCCGAACATCTGCTTGTTGGAGCTGGGGCCAACGTCGGAGCCTCCGGACGCAAACCCGAAGGTGACGCGGGAGACCGGGATGATGGTGGTGTCATCCACATGGATCGGGTCGCCGATGATGGTCTCGGCGTTGACCATGTCGCGGATTTTCTCGATGGTGACGCCCATCAGACCTTGAATAGGATGTTCAGCCATTGTAAGTTCCTCCTTTTATCGAAAAAAGAAATCGTTTATGCCTTTGCAGCGGGCTGCAGCTGCGGGTCCTTCCACAGACGGTGCAGCAGCCGGATGACGAGCCAGAGCAGCACGGCGGCGCAGGACGTCAGACGGAACGAGACGATACGCTCCCCTGCGCGCTCGCCGGTGAAATCCGGCTCGAGCCAGAGGCGGTCACTCTGTACGCGGATGTACTGCTGGACCAGAGCCAGCAGATTGTTGGCAAGCGCCATTTCGGCGCCGAACAGCTCGGCGGTGGCGCTGGCCTCGTCGGCGGTCACGGTCCAGAAGATGTCCAGCCCGGACACCCGCACCGAACGCAGCAGATGGCGCCCCAGCCGGTCTGTGTGGCCCAGCATGCACCGGGCAAATGCCATCGGGTCATTGGACAGCAGCTGCATAGCGGCGTCGATGCGCGCCGAGATGCCGAACGGCAGACCGCTCTTTTTCGTGCTGCCCTCAGCATCGGCGCTTTCAGCGGGGACACTGTCAGCAGGCTTCGGCGCTTCGGGCTTCCCCTGAGCCGCGGGCTGCCGGGCGACGGTCTGTGCGGGCTTTGCGGCGGGCTTGTCCGGCTTGACCTCCACGGTGACGGATGCCTGTTCGCCGTCCGCCGTCTTGCGCACGGTCTGCCCGGGCGGTGCGGCGGAGGCGGGCTTTTTCAGTGCTTCCGGCTGGCCCTTGCGCGGCCAGAGCGTGAAGTGCAGCGGTCCGTAGCAGACCGTGGCCCGTACGCTGCCCGGGCGGTACGCAAACCGAACGCCCAGCGGTATCAGCAGGGCGACGAGCAGCAGCAAGAGCACCGCCAGCAGCACCCAGCCGATCAGTCGGAGAAGGAACAACAGAATGGCCATAAGCAATCACTTCCATTCCAGCTGACCGTCGTCGCCTTCCGTCTCCTCCGGCTCGGCGCTCTCGGCAGCCTCGCCGTGAAGCGGCGGCAGGTCGGCCAGACTGCCGAGGCCAAAGACGCGCAGAAATGTGTCCGTGACCTGGAAAGCTACCGGCTTGCCGGGCAGGTCCAGGCGGCCCGCCTCCTCGATCAGTCCCTTGTCCAACAGCTTGGTGACGGTGGACGACGAGTCAACACCGCGGACCTGCTCGATAAAGCTGCGGGAGACGGGCTGATTGTAGGCGATGACGGCCAGTACCTCCAGTGCGGCGGGCGAAAGCGGCGCGTTGCGGCGGGTGTCCAGAATGCGCTTGACCATCTCACCGTAGTACGGGCGGGTCGTCATCTGCCAGCGGTCAGGCTCGAAGTACAGGATGACCATGCCGCTCTCCTGCTCATCGTAGCGCTTTTGCAGCTTTTGCAAAAGCGTGGTGACCTCGTCGGCGTCCAGCCGCAGGGCGTCGGCCAGGCGGGCGGTCTCCACAGGCTCGGCGTGGGCAAACAGCATGGCTTCAAGAGAGCCGAGCTCCTGTCGTTCTGTCATGGCGTTTTGTCCTTTCTTCTGCGGTGTGTGCGGTCCAGCTGCAAGGTGCCGCTGTCGTCGACCTTGACGCGTCCTGCGCGGATGAGCTCGAGCAGCGCCAGGAAGGTCGCTACGTTTGTGCTGCGGCTTTCCTCGTGGCTGAACAGCTGGCCCATTTTTTGCAGGCTGCCCTTGAGCAAGCCGCGCAGCATGTGGGAGACGCGGCTGGCGACGGAGACAAACGGCGCGGTGACGAGCGGCTCAAATTTTTCCTGCGTGGGCTTTTTCTTGCGGGTGCTGCGGCCCATCAGATTGAACCACGCCTGCACGAGCCAGTTCGGGTCATGGCGGCGGGTGTATTCGGCAGCGCCGACCAGCGGCATCGGCTCACGGGCCACGGTGTACAGGTCACGGGCACGGCTGCCCAGCTGGGCGGCCACCTCCTTGCAGGCGCTGTACTCGATCAAACGCCCGGTCAGCTCGGCCTTCATGCGCTCGGCCTCGGGGCTGCGCGGCAGCAGCAGGGCGCTTTTCATCTGCACCAGATGCGCCGCCATGTCGATGAACTCGCTGGAAATCTCCATCCGGTCCTGCTGCATCTCCCGGATGGCAGCGGTGTACTGCTCGATCAGCTCCATGATGTTGACATCATAGAGGTTCATTTTATTTTTGCCAACCAGGTACAGCAGCAAATCCAGCGGGCCCTCAAAATCTTCTATTTTAAATGTCAGAACTTCCGGCAAAAACTCAATACCCCCAAAGCAGCTCCACAAAGCCTGTCAGGTGCAACATCAGCCGCCACATACCGTTGACAAGCCAAGACAGCGGCGCGTCCAGCAGACCCAAAAACACCAGTGCCAGCACGGCCAGCATAATATATCGCTCATATTTCATCGCCCTGAAATAGAGCCGCTGCGGCAAAAACAAGAGCGCAATGCGGCTGCCGTCAAACGGCGGCACCGGCAGCAGATTGAAAACCGCCAGGCTCAGATTCATGGCTACCATATAATATAGGAACATCGTCAGCACGGGCACGGCGTCCCCCAGTCCGCTGTACCAGCACAGCTTGTACAGGATCATCGACACCCACGCCAGCAGCAGATTGCTGGCAGGCCCCGCGGCGGCGGACAGCGCCATGCCGACCTTGGGGTTCTTATAGTTGTACGGGTTGATCGAGACGGGCTTGGCCCAGCCGACGCCTCCCACCAGCATGCACAGGGCACCCAGCGGGTCGAAGTGGCGCAGCGGATTCATCGAGAGACGCCCGGCGCGCACGGCAGTGTCATCACCCAGCAGGTGGCTGGCCAGCGCGTGGGCCGACTCATGAAACGGGATGGTGATGAGCACGACAACAGCGCGCAGCAGATACTGCACGATCACCGTGGGAGACAACAATCCGTTCAAAAGGTAACACCACCCCATTAAAAGCTTAGTCTATTATATCGTAGAAATGGCGGCAAGACAAGCCCTGTAGGCACCGAAAACACAATATTTAGCGCCTGAATCAAACAAAAACGCAAAATTATGAAAAAAATCAAAATTTTTTCTGTCAAAACACTTGCATTTTCGCGCAGTATACGCTATACTATTAAAGCTATTGAAAAGGAGGTGCAAGCAATTATGGCCAAATGTTCTTGCTGTGGCAAGGGTGTCACGTTCGGTATCAAGGTTTCTCACTCTCATCGTCGGAGCAACCGTACCTGGAACCCCAATGTCAAGCGCGTGAAGGCGATCGTGGACGGTTCCCCGAAGTATATCTACGCCTGCACCCGCTGCCTGCGCTCTGGTAAAGTTACCCGCGCGGTCTGATTGGAAGGAAAAAATGCCGGTCACATCGTGTGACCGGCTTTTTCTCTTTTACGCTTGCTTTTTAGGAGGTGGGTCTATGCTCCCCCGTGACCCTGTAATGCTGTTGAGCTATGTAAACACCCAACTGCGGGACCGCGACGCCAGTCTGGACGCGCTGTGTGACCGTGAGGAGACTGACCGTGACGCGCTGTGTGCGGCCCTGCGCGAGATCGGCTATGAGTATGACGCTGCACAGAATCGCTTTGTGTGACGCCGGTTCAAGTGAAGTTTGAGAGAGGAAGTTGAAGTACCCGATGAATTTTATCTTTGTCAGCCCGCATTTTCCCAAGACCTACTGGAATTTCTGTGACCGTCTGCACCGCAACGGTGTCAATGTGCTGGGCATCGGTGATGCTCCGTTTGACGAGATTCCCTGGGAATTAAAGCAGTGCCTGACTGAGTATTACCGCGTGAATGATCTTGGCAATTATGACGAGATGCTCCGCGCTGTCGCGTACTTTACCTTCCACTATGGCAAGATCGACTGGATCGAGTCCAACAACGAGTATTGGCTGGAGATGGACGCCCAGCTGCGCACGGATTTCAACATCAATACCGGTGCGAAGAATGACTTCATTGAGCGCATCAAGTACAAGAGCAAAATGAAGGAAAGCTACATCGCCGCGGGTGTACCGGTGGCGCGCCACCATATTGTCAGCACACTGGCCGAGGCCCGCGCCTTTATCAAGGAGGTCGGCTATCCGGTCATCGTCAAGCCGGACAACGGCTGTGGTGCCGAGGCAACCTACAAGCTGCGCAATTTCACCGAGCTGAAAGAATTCTACGACGAGCCGCATAACGTCCGGTACATTATGGAGGAGTACATCAACGGCACCATCGTCAGCTTTGACGGTGTGGCCGACAGCCATTGCGTGCCGCTGTTCTACACCTCCAACGTGTTCCCCACCCCGATGCTGGACATCGTCAGTCAGAAAGGCGACCTCTCCTACTGGACGCAGAAATCCGTGCCCGCTGCGCTGAAGGATGTAGGCTTCCGCACCATCAAGGCGTTCGGCGCAAAGAGCCGCTTCTTCCACTGCGAGTTCTTCCGGTTGAATGAAGACAAGCCGGGTCTTGGCAAAAAGGGCGACTACGTTGCGCTGGAGGTCAACATGCGCCCCGCAGGCGGCTACACGCCCGATATGATCAACTATGCGAACTCGGTGGACTGCTACCAGATCTGGGCGGACATGGTCTGCTACGACGAGGTACGCAACGCCGAACTGGACGGCCCGAAGTATTTCTGCGTCTACGCAGGCCGCCGCGACTGCCATGAGTACAAGCACACCCATGCGCAGATCATGGCCAAGTACGGCTCCCGTATGCGGATGTGTGAGCGCATTCCCCAGGCGCTGCGCCTGGACATGGGCGACTGGATGTACACGGCCGTTGTGCGCTCCACCGCGGAGCGCGATGCGTTTATCCGGTACGTACAGGAGCAGGCGTAACGAAAAGCCTTCCCCTTGGGGGAAGGTGGCCCGAAGGGCCGGATGAGGGGCGAAGCGTCCGTGGCTGCCCGTGAACGAGAGGCCGTGGCAGGGCTCCCCCCCTCATCAGTCGCCTTCGGCGACAGCTTCCCCCTCGGGGGAAGCCTTTTACTTATATAAAACAGGAGCCTGACCGGCTGTGGTCAGGCTCCTGTTGGTTTATTTCAGCTTCACGCTCTTGTGGTATACGGCCATTGAAATGCCCGCCGTGATGACCTCGGTCACCCAGAAGGCGTTCCAGATGCCGTCGGCACCCAGCAGGCGGCAGAACAGCCAGGCCAGCGGCATGATGACAACGATGTAACGGCACAGCGAGATGACCAGTGACTGCACGCCCATGCCGAGACCCTCCAGCGAGCCGGAGGCGACGACTGAAATCGTCGAGACGATGAAACCTACGCAGATGATGCGCAGGGCCGACGTACCGATGACGATGGTCTCGGCGTTCGAGCTGAAAAGCCCGATCAGCTGGCCGGACAGCGCCAGACAGAGCACCGTGCCCACGGCCATGATGGCGGCACACATGCCCATGGACGTGCGGTAGAGCTTTTTGACGCGGTCATACTCCCCCGCGCCGTAGTTGTAGCCGATGATGGGGCGCAGCCCCTGCACAATGCCGTTGGCGGGCAGGTACAGGAAGGTCTGTAATTTATAGTAGATACCCAGCACGACGACATAGCTTTGAGAGTAGACGGCCAGCAGCGAGTTCAGAAAGGTGATGAGCACCGAGGGCAGCGCCAGATTCAGGGTGGCCGGTACGCCGATGGAATAGAGCTGCAGGGCCATTTTGGCGTCCGGCTTCAGGCAGCCGGAGCGCAGCCTGACCGGGATAGGGCTGACGAAGTAGACAATCAGATAGAAGATGACAGGGACCATCTGGCCGATGCCGGTAGCCAGCGCCGCACCGGCAATGCCCATTTTGGGGAACGGGCCGATGCCGAAAATCAGCAGCGGATCCAGAATGATGTTGCAGACCGAGCCGCCCATCAGGCCGATCATCGTGATGTTCATCCGGCCCACCGCCTGAAAGATCTTCTCAAACGACATGGCGGCCATGATGACGACGGCGAACATAAAGGCAACGCGGGAGTAGGTCACGCCCATGGCAATGACGGTCTCGTCGCTGGTGAAGGAGCGCAGGAACCGCGGCATGATGGCGGTGCAGACGATGGAAATCACGACGCCGTGGATCAGCGAAAGCACCATGCCGTGGGTGGCGGCCATGTCAGCCTTTTCTTTGTTGCCTGCACCGAGATGCAGCGAGATCAGCGCGGCAATGCCGATGCTGAAGCCGATGGCAATCGCGTTGATGAGGTTCTGCACCGGGTAGACGAGGGAAAGCGCAGTCATGGCTTCCTCACTGATGCGGGCGACAAAGAGGCTGTCCACGATGTTGTACAGTGCATTGACCAGCATCGAGACGACCATAGGCAGGGCCATTGAGGTCAGCAGCGGAAAAATCGGCTTTTCTTTCATGAAGGTATCGTTCATGGGCTCCTCCTTTTGACACAACAAAAACCACACAACGCTTTCCCGGAAAGAAAGCGCTGTGTGGCGAAAAGTAGTATCAGAACTGTAAAAATCCACACCTTATTTTAGGTGCCTCTATTATACAAACCGGCGCGGAATTTGTCAAGCCGCTTGCAACAGCTGCGCAAAAACGGTACAATAAAGACAAAAATCGTATTGCGAGGGAAAAGACATGAAAAAGCTATTGGTCTCCGGCGCAGGCGGCTTTGTGGGGGCACGCATCATGACCCAGCTGGCGGGACGGTACGAGCTGTGCGCCTTCCCCAAAGGAATGCTGACCGCAGCGGATGAGCAGACCGTGGCCGACTGGGTGCGGCGCGAGCAGCCGGACGTGATCGTACACACGGCGGCGCTCTCCGACACAGGCTACAGCGAAAAGCACCCGGACGAGTCCTACCGCGCCAACGTTCTGCTGCCGTGCTGGATGGCGGCTGCAGCGCAAAAAAGCGGCGCAAAGCTGGTTGCGTTCAGCTCTGACCAGGTCTACACGGGCCTTACTGAGCACGGGCCGTTTGACGAGGATACACCGCTCTCCCCCGTCAACGTCTATGGCCGCCACAAGCAGGAGATGGAGCAGCGCGTGCTGGATATTTTGCCCGATGCCGTGCTGCTGCGGGCGGCCTGGATGTACGACCTGCCCGGGTACGGCCTGCCGATCCGCGGTAACTTCTTGCTGAACCTGCTGACCGCCGCTATGCGGCAGGAGACGCTGCGGTTTTCGGCGCGGGACTACCGCGGCATCACCTATGTGCGGGAGGCCGTGGAGCGGCTGACCCAGGCCATGGAACTGCCGGGCGGTGTGTACAACTTTGGCAGCGAGAACGACTGCGACATGGTCACGACGGCCCGGCGCGCCTGTGCGCTGCTGGACATTCACCCCATCGTAGAGGCGGCAGACTGGCCGCGCAGCCTGCTGATGGACGGCGGCAGGTTCCGTGCGGCAGCGGGTGTCGGCTTTGACGATACCCTGACGGGTGTACAGTGCTGTCTGCGGGATTACGGTCTGCTGAAATAAAGCTGCAATAAAAAACCTGTACCGGCAAAAGCGGTACAGGTTTTTTCTTACATCTCGCCGCGTCCGGCCATGGCACGGTACAGCGTCGTCTCATCGGCGTATTCCAGACTCGAGCCGACGGGCAGGCCATAGGCCAGGCGGGTCGTTTTGATGCCCAGAGGTTTGATGAGTTTGGCGATATACATCGCCGTGGCCTCGCCCTCCACCGTCGGGCTGGTGGCCATGATGACCTCCTTGACGGTGTCATTCAGACGGGCCAGCAGCTCCTTGATGCAGAGCTGATCTGCACCGATGCCATCCATCGGCGAAATCAGGCCGTGCAGCACATGGTACAGGCCGTTGTACTCGTGGGTGCGCTCAATCGATTTGATGTCGCGCGGGCCCTCGACCACGCAGATGATGCTGCGGTCACGCTTCTGGGAGGCGCAGATCTTGCAGACATCGCCGGTGGTGTAGTCCTGGCAGATGCGGCAGCGGTGCAGGTCACTTTTGGCGTGCTCAATCGCCTTGGCCAGCTCCATGGCCTGCTTGGGCGGCATCGACATGACCTGATAGGCCATACGCACCGCACTTTTGCGGCCAATGCCGGGAAACTGGGCAAACTGGTCGATCAGATTTTCCAGCGGCTCAACATTGTTGTTGAACATAGGCAGCCTCTTAGCCCAGACCGGGGATGTTCAGACCGCCGGTCATCTTGGACATCTCCTCCTCGGAGTCCTTGTCAACGGCAGCGGAGGCGCTGTTGACGGCGGCGGCAATCAGATCTTCAAGCATTTCAATATCATCGGGGTCGTCAACGGCCTCGGGCTTGATCTTGACGGCGGTGATCTCATGCTTGCCGTTCATCGTGACAGTGACCATCTCACCGCTGGCGGTGCCGGTGTACTCCTTGGCTTCGAGCTCCTCCTGCTTGGCGCGGATGTCGTCCTGCATCTTCTGGACCTGACGCATCATGGCGTTGGGATCGGGTCGGCCATAGCCCTTGGGCAGTCTTGCTTTCATGGTTGTATCCTCCAAAAATAATTATTTATCAACGATTTTCAAATCGACACCAAGCGCCTGCATCGTGCGCAGGGTCTCATCCAGGCTGACGGCAGCGGTGGTGTCGTCGGTCTTTGGCTCCTCATAGGGGCCGATACTGTACTTGGTGCGCGATACACGGTAGATAGTTTCCTTAAGACGCTTGCTGACCTCCCGGTTATTGCGGATATAATCGCGGAAGGCGTCGCTGCACTCAAACAGCACGCGCTTGCCGTCGCAATAGGCCCGGGTGCCGCGCAAAAAGGAGATGAGCATCGCATCATTCTCCTCCAAATCGGCCAGCACGGCGGGCCAGAAGGCGAACGGCTCCAGGGGGCCTGCCTGCCGCGGCGGCTCGGCCTTACGCGGGGCCGG
>OGEU01001849.1_pt1 | contig 16599 bp, 10 predicted proteins | sample 1570651 | NCBI WGS metagenome assembly OGEU01 (sample SAMEA2582129, study PRJEB24529) | metagenome | biome: Human gut stool | place: China | collected 2011 | reverse complement strand
TTCTCGATCTGAACCGCTCTTTTTTCCTGCACAGGCTGCGGGTACTTGGAATATCCTTTGCCGTTTTACAGGAGACGAATCAGGAGAATGCCACATGGGCGGAAAACTGGCAGATTCAGTGGACGCCTGAGGCTGAGATTGCACTGGTGGAAAATGCATTAAAGGGAGATACCGTGATACAGGCGTTTTCCTTTGTCTTAAAAGAACGGATGGAAGCGGCGGAAGATATCAGCGGGATAGCGGCAGTTATTGAAGATGCGTTCCAGTGTGGAATGGAGGAGACTTTGCAATATGCCGTCCGGGCATTACAGGCGCTTGCCGTGGAAGCCGCTGGTGTGTATGAGATCGCAAAAACGATCGATCACCTGTCCACGGTCATGCAGTATGGTGATATCCGGAATATAGATACCGAAGTTTTAAAACCGGTGACAGAGCAGCTCTTTTATCGTGCCTGTCTGCTCCTGGTGCAGGCATGTATCTGTGATGATGAGGCAGCAGGAAAGATTGCACAGGCGATGGAGTGGCTGAATACGGCAGCAGGAATTCATGATTTTCTAAATCAGGAAAGCTGGGTGGATACTCTGCAAAAAATTGCCGGCAGGGATGATCTGAATCCGCAGTTATCCGGTTTTGGAGAGGCGGTGCTGCTGGAACGGGGACTAATCAGTGAAGAGGAACTGAGGCTGCAGATGAAACGGAGATTGTCCGCAGGAACTCCGGCAGAAGCCGGTGCAGGCTGGTTTGAAGGTCTGGCAAAGAAGACCGGCAACGCCCGTTTTGCATACGACTGCTACCGTCGCTTTGTGCAGATGTTCGCGGACGTCGTTATGATGGTCCCGAAGAGCCTGTTCGAGGTCGAGATCGACAAGATGAAGGAAGCCAAGGGCGTCAAGAACGACGTTGACCTGACTGCTGACGACCTGAAGGAACTGGTCGGCACCTTCAAGAAGATCTATGAGGACAACGAGGGCAGACCCTTCCCCCAGGACCCCAAGGATCAGCTCATCGAGGCTGTCAAGGCCGTCTTCCGCAGCTGGGACAACCCCCGCGCAAACGTCTATCGTAAGATGAACGAGATCCCCTACGAGTGGGGCACCGCTGTCAACGTCCAGCAGATGGCTTTCGGTAACTCCGGCGACCGCTCCGGCACCGGCGTTGCATTCACCCGTGACCCCGCCACCGGCGCTAAGAAGCTGATGGGCGAGTACCTCATCAATGCACAGGGCGAGGACGTCGTTGCTGGTGTCCGCACTCCGTCTCCCATCAGCCACCTGCACGAGCAGATGCCTGAGGTCTACGACCAGTTCGTTGAGATCGCTACCCGTCTGGAGAACTACTTCCGCGATATGCAGGATATGGAGTTCACCATTGAGGACGGCCACCTGTATATGCTGCAGACCCGTAACGGCAAGCGTACCGCACAGGCTGCTCTGCAGATCGCCTGCGACCTCGTTGATGAGGGCGTTATCGATCAGCGCACCGCTGTACTGCGCGTTGAGCCCAAGCAGCTGGATACCCTGCTGCACCCGCAGTTTGACGCTGCTGCCCTGAAGGCTGCTGAAGCAATCGGCAAGGGCCTGGCCGCTTCTCCGGGATCTGCCTGCGGTCGCGTTGTCTTCAGCGCTGAAGATGCTGAAGAGAAGGTCAAGGACGAAGCTTGGAAGAAGGTCGTTCTGGTCCGTCTGGAAACCAGCCCCGAAGATATCGTCGGCATGCAGGTTTCTCAGGGCATCCTGACCGTCCGCGGCGGCATGACCAGCCACGCAGCTGTTGTTGCACGTGGCATGGGTACCTGCTGTGTTTCCGGCTGCGGCAATGATAACGATGTTGCTATCGATTACGATGCAAAGGTTATCACCAAGCATATACTGCTGATCAAGGTACTTACAAGCTGTATCGTCAGAGAATGCAATGATCATAGAACGCATCATCGGTACACCTTCTGTATGAGTCTTGTTAGCCTGTGCCCAAAGATATGGCATTAATCTTCCCTTTAATACTGTGTAATGACGAAGTACGTCACAAGCTTCTGTATCACCATCTTCATCATAAACCCAAGGTACTCTGTAAGAAGTAGAACCATGTAAACGGCTGTGTGTTGATAACAGGCCGAATGCACACCATCTCTTGTAAACATCAGCAGGTGCTGTAGCTTCGAAACCACCCATGTCGTGAGAGAAGAAACCAAAACCTGATGAACAAAGAGAAAGACCACCGCGAAGTGTTTCTGACATTGCTGAATATTCTGCGTAGCAGTCACCACCCCAGTGTACAGGGAACTTCTGTCCGCCTACTGTTGCACTACGGGCAAAGAGACATGCTTTGTCTTTTCCATAATATTCTTCCAATGCTTCAAATACACACTTATTGTAAAGGTATGTGTAGTAGTTATGCATCTTGATCGGATCTTTTCCATTGAAATATTTTACCTTTGTAGGGATTCTCTCGCCAAAGTCTGTCTTGATGTTATTAACACCCATATCAAATAATTTCTTAAGAAGACCCTTGAACCATTCGCAAGCTTCCGGATTTGTGAAATCGACGATTGCCATACCAGGCTGCCACATATCAGACTGGTATACGCTGCCATCTAAGTTCTTGATAAAGTATCCTTTTTCTTTTCCGATATCAAAGAGCTTTGACTGCTGTCCGACATAAGAGTTGATCCATACACAGATCTCTAAGCCCTTGTCGTGTAGTCTCTTTAACATTCCCTCAGGATCAGGGAACATATCTTTATCCCATTCAAAGTTACACCATTCATATTCTTTCATCCAGAAACAGTCAAAATGGAATACCTGAAGCGGGATCTTACGATCTTTCATACCATCAATAAAACTTGTTACAGTTTCTTCATCATAGCTTGTTGTAAATGATGTAGATAACCATAAACCAAATGTATATGCTGGTGGTAATGAAGGCTTACCTGTCAGATCTGTATAATGTTTTAATACATCCTCTAGGTTTTCACCACCGATAATGAAATATTCTAATTCTTCACCCGGCTGTGTAAATGTTACTTTAGAAACGGTATCAGAGTTTACTTCAAAAGAAACTTTGTCTGAGCTGTTTACAAATACACCATAGCTCTTTGATGAAACATAGAATGGAATATTCTTATAACTCTGATCAGAGCATGTACCGCCATCTGAGTTCCAGATCTCTACAACCTGTCCATTCTTTACAAATGGAGTAAACTTCTCACCGAAACCATAGATGCACTCACCGATATCTGTCTTTAACTGTTCTCTGATATAAGTACGGTTTGGATCCTGTGGATAGTTAAAGTCCTGATCATCTTCCTGTAATTCCATACGCGCATTTGCATGGAACTGGTTTTCATGGATGATCGATGTTGATCTCCATGCACCACCTGTCAGATGTCTGTCTTTATAATAGAACTGTACATCCCAGTCATCGGCAATACGGATCACAACTTTTGTATCACCTGAGATCAATTCTACGCTGTCTTCACTGCGATTGATCACCGGCTTAAAATTTGGATCCTCATTTAATTCAAAACGAGGAATGTTATCAAGACCGCCTCTGTAATGATCAATATGAACCTTAATTGTGTTTTCACAGGTAGAAGAATATGTAATCTCTAAGTTTGGACCTCCAAGAGTCATTCCTCTGTTCATAACAGTATAAGGTGTTGCAAGAACTTTAATGGCGTTCTCTGTCGTCTCAACCTTATATGCCTGTGATGCATAGTTTACTTCGTAACCTTTTTTGCTTAACCAAAATCCGTCAGCTACCTTCATTGTAAATCTCCTTTCTACTATTTAAAATAATATGCGCAACCGGTTATAACCGGCTGTAATCAATTGCATTTTTCAGACATTTTTCACACATTTTCATGCATTCCTCTGTAAAATTGCAATTTGTATTTTTAACTTACAATCATATTATATTAACATATAACCCCATTGTCTATAACAAAAAACACGAAAAATAACACATTTTTGATATAAAGTCCCAATTCCCACATAAAAAAGAACAAATTTCTGCTACAAGCTTGCTTGTATAAAGAAATTTGTTCTTTTTTATGGACGGCGAATAGCCGGACTCAACCCAATGACTAAGCTTTTAGCAGCATGCTTTTTTGCTGCGGCATTCGCTGACTTTGCGAATGGCTTAGGAATTGGGACAAAAAACTTAGGAATTGCCCTTTTTCTCTTTATCCAGGCATTTCTCGCACACGCCGTAAAACATCGTCCTATGCGGATTCACATTAAAATGATGCTCCTGCCGCACATGTTCATACAGTTCACTCATATGCCCGCAATCCATATCCATGATATCGCCACAATCTTCACACTTTAAAAGAAATTTACTTTCTTCCTGTGTTCCGACATATTGGTAACATGCTCCGCTGTTTCCATCTAAGACGATTTTTTGAACGATTCCTTCTTTTTGAAATTTATCCAACTGACGATAAATCGTTGTAAGTCCGACCGATTCGCCTCTCTCTTTTAAATATTCCGCAATCTGACTGACCGTATGATATTTTTGATCCGAAGCAATCAGAAATTGCAATATCACATTCTGTTGCTTTGTGTGATATGTCTTTGCATGATTCATATCAATCCTACATTCCTTTCTCTGTCCGTATGTACTAAACTACAGACACAAATTTGTAGTATGAGAATCTGTCACATATGGATTTTCACACGAATGACATCTGTTATTTCACACTCCAAACCGTACCTTCTCTTGTGTCTTTGAGTTCAATGCCTTTTGCAAGCAATTCATCACGGATCGCATCTGCTTTTGCAAAATCTTTTGCTTTCTTGGCTTCTTTTCGCTGTGTGATCATATCTTCTACATAGGCTGCAAGTTCATCATCTACGACATCCTCTTTGATTTCTTTTGTCAGATCTAATGATAACACTTGATCGAATTCTTCAATAAGCTTTCTCTTACTGTAATCATTCATATCTGCCTTTAACACATCATATACGACTGTCAATGCCTGTGAGGTATTAATATCATTTCCTAATGCCTGTGCAAATGCATCACGATATGCTTTCATCTTTTCTTCTTCCGGATCGCCATCTTTGCTCAATATTGCAATCTTTTTGATCAATTTGTCATAAGCTGCTTTGACGTTATCCAGAATATCATACTGGAACAATAATGGTTTACGATAATGTGACTGTAAGCAGAACATACGATATACCAATGGGTTATATCCTTTCTTTTCCAATAAAGAAACGGTCAGAAAATCCCCCTTTGATTTGCTCATCTTACCGGTACTGTCATTCAAATGAAGAACATGGAACCAGTAATTGCACCATTTATGACCAAGATAAGCTTCACTTTGTGCAATCTCATTTGTATGATGCGGGAATACATTGTCAATACCACCACAATGAATATCTAATTTATCACCAAGATATTTGATACTGATCGCAGAACACTCGATATGCCAGCCCGGATATCCGACACCCCATGGGCTTTCCCACTTTAATTCCTGATCGTCAAATTTCGACTTTGTAAACCAAAGAACGAAATCTGTCTTACTCTTTTTATTTGTATCTTCTTCGACATCATTTCTGGCACCGACCATAAGCTCTTCTTCATTCTGGTTCGATAATACATAATAATTTTCAAGCTTTGATGTATCGAAATAAATATTGCCACCTGCTTCATAAGCATAACCCTTTTTCAATAGCGTTTCGATCATTTCAATAAATTCAGGAATACAGCCGGTCGCCGGTGCAACGACATCCGGTGTTTTAATATTTAACTTCTCACAATCCGAAAAAAATGCGTCAGTATAGAACTTTGCAATATCCATCACGGATTTGTGTTCTCTTTTTGCACCCATCAGCATTTTGTCTTCTCCACTGTCTGCATCACTGGATAAATGTCCGACATCCGTGATATTCATGACACGATTTACATCATATCCTGCATAACGCAAACTTTTTTCCAAAACATCTTCCATAATATAACTTCGAAGATTACCGATATGTGCAAAATGGTACACTGTCGGACCACAGGTATACATCTTTACTTTACCCGGTTCGTTTGGTTCAAAAGTTTCGACTTTCTTCGTCAAAGTATTATATAATTTTATCTCATTCATGATCATCCTCATTTCCGGGCGCTCCATTTTCGCCCCTGTCGCTTGCTTTTTGCTTAGGCTCATTATATAATACAGGATTTCACATTATTTCACAAGTATTAGCAACAATTTATCCTCCAAAATCTATTGTATGCATTTTATTTAACAGATTGCATGACATGTATCTTACAAATCTTCCTTTGATTTCGTCTTATCTTCTTTTATTTTACGTCTTGCCGCCATGATCCCACCAACCTTTCCACTCTGTCTTGCCGTCAGCGATTTCCAGCCTTTCTGAACCACTTGGTCAAACAATCCAAGTTCCAGAGCAATCTCCCATTTTTCCTGTTCTTTTTTTTCAAGCAAAGCAATATCCTTTATATCTTTGATCTCAATCTTTTCTTTTTTCATTATAAACTTCCTTTCCTGATCTGAAATACCGAAAAAATTCACTGTAATTCCCTTTCCTATGCATTTGTCTACTTGAAAGTCTCTTCAAAAAAATGTATACTATACCTATAGAATAGTGTGTTTCCCATTTATTTTATAAAACTATGAATTTAAGATTAGGGGGGTAACAATATGGCTTCAACAAATAATGCAAACTTTTCCCTTTTAAGTCAAAATGAAATTGACGTATTAGTGAAATTTTTATTAGAGAAAAAAGAAACTCTCGGCACAGATGTAATGAATCAGAAAAGCATTGACAAATTGATCATGTTGATTCAGACGGATCACGAAAAATTATCAACTTATTTGGATTCTTCTTATGCCAAATTTGATAAAAATATCTTAAAAGATCTGCACTTCAGAGAAAATGATGCCGATGTTTGTACTTTACAATTTAACACCGATGAGACAACTCATTTTGTAACCTTAGAGATTACAAATGAAACAACAAAACAGACAATGCCTCTTTTACCAAAGCATTTCGATGACAATGATTCTGATGCGTGGGGAATTTCTATGCCACCTGTATTATTTACACATCTTGCTCATACACTTTCCATTAAATTCACACAGGAAACATATGATAAGGTTTGTGATACATTTACATCACATCAGTATGGTACATTGAATTATCCGCTTCCGGCAATCTATCTTCCGGATAATATGTTGTTATTAGAATGTATTCAATAAAAATATTCGTACATAATGCACGGTTATCAAAGCTACATTTTTATGGAATAGGAAAATGCTTGTACAGTAGCGGTATACCACCAAGAATTGCTTTAGCAATTCTTGGAGTGCAAAGCCAGCGCTTTGCACTTTTTTATAGTTTCATTTTGACAAAGCACAAGAAGCCAAGTAGCTGACTGTTCCAGACACGCATAATAGTCCAAAAGAAAATGCCATATTCGATCAATCTTCATTGATTGAATATGGCATTTTTATATGCTCACAACTCTTTGTTTACGCCGCAACCCAGTCAAGTTCACGCATCATGCGCTCTCCCTGGTGTCGGTCACAATTTGCTGTGATCCACATTGGATTTCGCAAATCCATTGTCATAATTCCTAAAATAGATTTTGCGTCCACACAATAACTTCCGCAATATAAATCCACATCTACGTCATACTGAGAAACAACATGGACAAACTTGCTGACATCTTCCACATCATTGAACTTAATTTCGAATTTTTCCATGATATGCACACTCCTTACCTGCAAAAACATCTTGTATCCTATATTTTGTTCCTATATCCCATCCAATATAACTCGTTGATACTACCACAAAACTTGACAGGTTTTTATACATTTCATACACTATATTGTACGTTTTCTATTATAGAGTGTGAATTTTTTATTCTATTCATTTCTTGTCTTTTTATATTTTTTGCGATATTTCGCCGGAGTAATTCCGTTCTTTCTTTGAAAATATACACTAAATCGGCTTTGCGAACTAAATGCACAAAACGTACTGATCTCCTGCAGTGAATAATCTGTATATTTCAAAAGATTCTCACTGCTTGATATCTTTTCATTGATGATATATTGTTTAAGTGTCATGCCCATGGCCTGGCTGAACTGTTCTGACAGATAGTTCGGCGTTACACCGATAAATTCAGCAATCTCTCTGACACGGATCGCATCATGGATATGACAGAATACATAATCACGCACCTGCATAACCAAAGGATTGTCATTGCCCTGTCCCTTCAGATCATGCACGGCATTGGCAAATTCAAACTCTGCATCACGCGTGGCTTTCTCGATCTTAACCGGTTCTGTCATGTTATCCTCAATATTACGAATAAAGGAATCCGACATGGAAAAAGCCATTTCCGGATTTAACCCACCTTCGATTGCACAACGGGTTGCATTCGTGATCACGCAGATTGCGAGGTTCTTATATTGTCTTACCGGATCACTTGCAAGAATACCAATATTACCGGAATATGTCTCGTTGATACTTTTCTTGAGAGCTGCGATATCACCTCTGCGGATACTGTCAAGTTCACGCAGTTCCTGTGCATATGGATTATGAGACTGTCCTGATTCCTGACGTTCAAAGACATTCTTTGTAATCTGTTCTCTGACATCAGAAATATCTACAAATATATTTTTTGCCCAAAGTTCACCGACACCGACTTCTTTGCCGGAAATCACATTCCAAAGAATGGATACGATCGTGGCAAATTCATCCTTTTGACAATATGGATATTGTGATGCTTCCTCATCTCCAAAATCATAAATGCGGATTTTTCCAAGTCCTAAGAAATATCCTTCTTCTTGTACCCACATCAAGCAAAAAGCCACTCCGTTTTCTTTGACATAAATACACGGAATTGTCTTTGATATCTCTATAGAAAAGTCTTCTTTTTCAATCAATTTTTTCCCATTATTTTCTTCGAGACATTGTATGATATCTCCCTCTGCACTATAGATACAAATCGGTGCATGTAATACTTTGATCATTTGCGTCGCTATAAATATATTCATCATAATCCCCATTTCCGCGCAATTTTTATCGTTTCTGTGTAACCCCTTCTTCTTATGCTAAGGCTGCTGTAATGATCGCCATAGAATATACTTCTGAAGCATTGCATCCTCTGGACAGATCATTAACCGGTGCATTCAATCCTAAAAGGATCGGTCCATACGCATCAAAGTTACCCATGCGCTGTGCAATCTTATAACCAATATTTCCTGCATTGATATCCGGGAAGATAAACGTATTTGCATGACCTGCTACTTTTGACTCCGGACACTTTGTTCTTGCAACACGAGGTGAAACGGCTGCATCAAATTGTAACTCCCCGTCAATTGGAAGTTCAGGGTATTTTGCTCTTGTTTTCTCTGCTGCATTACGCATCTTGTCAACAGCATCGCCCTTTCCTGAACCATGTGTAGAATAACTTAAGAATGCAATCTGCGGATCAACACCGAAGATTTTTGCACATTCCGCAGCTTCACCGGCAATCTCTACAAGCTCATCTTCGTTTGGTTCAATATTGATCGCACAGTCTGCCATCGCAAGAACCTCATTTTCACCGGTTGCACTTGGTCGAACCAGGATAAAGCATGAAGACACAATATTATTCTCCGGTTTTGTTTTAATCAACTGTAATGCCGGTCTTACGGTATCGGCTGTTGAATATGTAGCACCTCCGAGAAGGGCATCTGCAATGCCCATCTTTACAAGCATGGTTCCAAAATAATTTGCCTGTAATAAAATCTCTCTTGCTCTTTCCGGCGTGATTCCCTTTTTCTTACGAAGCTCACATAAAAGATCCACCATTTCATCCATTCTGTCAAAGTGTTCAGGATCTATAATCTCAGCACCACGGATATTAAAACCGCATTCTTCTGCTGCTATTGCAATTTTTTCTGCATTTCCAATTAATATTGGATGTAAAAAGTTGCTTGCTAAAAGTCTTGATGAAGCCTCCAAAATTCGTGCATCTTCACCTTCTGTGAACACGATCTTTTTTGGATTCTTCTTTAAAATGTTAATCAATTGACCAAAACCAAACACAAAATCATCTCCTATCTTTATTTTATCTTACTCTGCTTTGCCTATTGTGTACCAAATCCTGCATTCTGTCAATAGAAAAAACACACAAAATATCATATGTTTCTAATATTTTTTATCATTCTGTTTTGCACACCTTTTTTCTACCGAATATCCGTTTTTTTCCGCATTTTGATTATCTTTCTTTTACCAGTTTTTTCCTTATGTAATATTCTTCTTTCTGATAACTTTTATACGCTTTTTCATGTAAGATTTCTTTTGATACTTCTTTTTACCTGTCCGCTTTTTATATCTTCTCTCCTGCCTTCTCCTATATCTGTTTTCGGATCTCTTCTTCTACCTGTTTTACTTCCTCATAAAATTCTCTTGCAGATATCAGGCGACACCCTTGTCCTCTGATGATAAGCTGCTCTAATCCATCTGAGGTTGCTACCGTCACATGGTAATCGCGTCCCATTTTATGTGCGAGCTTTTCAATATACTGATCAGCCGTTTCTGCTTCTTTTGTATATACAACATGAATATTATGATAAGGAATCATCTGTCCAACATTTCCTTTTACACGATACGCATCAAACACAAGGATCAATGTACATTTTTTATATCCCTGGTAATTACACATAATATCCATTAGTCTGCCCCGTGCCGCATCAATATTGTCTTTTGCAATTTCGCTTAATTCTTGCCATGCAAAGACAATATTATAACCATCTACTAACAAATATTGTTCATCGGATTTTTTAGGACGCATTGCACTGCCATGCGAGATCACCCTTTTTTCAATACGTTTTTTCGTTTTCTTAGAATCCTTTCTTTTATTCGCCCCATAAGTCTGCTCGAAGATCCGGTTAATTTCTTCTTCTCCCATGAAATATTCTTCCTGTGGTTTCGGAACCCTCGTCTGCCATTCCGGTTCTTCTGTTTCTTCCTGCACAGACCCGGTCTGTAACGGCAGATGCATCTTTTGTTCTACTTCATACCATGGCACAACAATACCGCTTCCATGGCTGCAAAATACAGAAGCTGATGGATTGGCAATGTCCGCATCGGGATCATACCATGAATTTTCCAGAACTTCTTCTTCATTATGACATGGATAATATCCTTTCAGACTACATATGATCCGGCCGGTTCCTTTTGTATAAGAATGTACTTCCTGCTGGTAGTTACGCATTGTCGCTACCGGTGCGATACCAACCAATACTGCATGCTTATCATCCTGTGTTTCCGTCTTAAAGCTTGCACACATCTTCTCAAGATCCATCATCGCACGGCCTAAATTAGCTGCCGGTATCTCTAAACGAAACGCATAATAAGGTTCCAACAGACAACTTTGTGCTTTCATAAGTCCTTGTCTGACTGCACGATATGTCGCCTGTCTAAAGTCTCCACCTTCTGTATGTTTGATATGCGCCTTTCCTGAAACTAATGTAATTTTGACATCCGTAAGTACTTTGCCTGCAAGCACGCCGATAAACTCTCTTTCCGTCAAATGTGTCAGGATCAGGCGTTGCCAGTTCTTTGCCAAAAGATCTTCACTGCAGTCGGCAAGTACCTGTACGCCACTTCCATGCTCTCCGGGTTCAATTTTCAGGTGTACTTCTGCATAATGACGAAGCGGTTCAAAATGTCCAACTCCCTCCACCGTATCAAGTGAGGCTTGTATATAAACAATCTTTCCTTCCCCAAAATGTACATCTGCTTTAAAACGATCCCTGATCATGCAACGCAGAATTTCTATTTGTACTTCTCCCATGATCTGTGCCTGAATTTCACCGACTTTCTCATTCCAAACGATCTTTAGTTCGGGTTCCTCTTCCTCTAATTGGCGAAGCTGTGGTAAAAACTGATTGACACTGATATCATCCGGCAGGATCATGGCATATGTCAGCACCGGTTCTAACAACGGAAGATTTGCTTCTTTCTCTATTCCGAGGCCTTCTCCTGCATACGTATGACTAAGTCCTGTCACAGCACAGATCATGCCTGCCTGTACTTCAGGCACGGCTTCATATTGCTCGCCGGAATACACACGGATCTGGTTGACTTTTTCTTCCCATTCCTGTTCTCCCTTATTCGTCAGCTTCTGACGTACTTTTAAGCTTCCTCCTGTGATCTTCATATAGGTCAGACGGTTATTTTGTTCATCTCTTGCAATCTTAAACACTCTTGCTCCAAAAAGATCTCCATACGTTACATCCTTTGTATATTCTTCTAATCCCTTTAAAAAAGAATCGACTCCATCTCCTTTTAATGCAGAGCCAAAAAAGCAGGGATACAACTTCTCACTTGCGATCAGTTCCTTAATCTCTTCCTTTTCAATTGTATTGTTTTCTAAATATTTTTCTAATAATCCATCATCACAAACAGCCACTTCTTCAAAGAACAGCTCATCTTTTTTTGTAAAAGAGACACAATGGCGATCCAGTCTTGTCTGTATTTCTTCCATCAGACTTTCCGGTGTTCTTCGTGCCTGATCCATCTTATTGATAAAAAGAAATGTTGGAATATGATATCTTTTTAAAAGCCGCCATAATGTCAGCGTGTGTCCCTGCACCCCATCAGATCCGTTGATCACAAGGATCGCATAGTCAAGCACTTGCAACGTACGCTCCATTTCAGCAGAAAAGTCTACATGTCCCGGTGTATCAAGCAATGTCACATCCCGGTCACCCAGCAAAAATTCAGCCTGCTTAGAAAAAATCGTAATACCGCGATCCTTCTCCATCTGATCGGTATCGAGATACGCATCTCCATTATCGACACGCCCCATCTTCCTGATCTTTCCACAATGATATAAAATGCTTTCTGAAAGCGTTGTTTTACCTGAATCCACGTGAGCTATCACACCCATGCACAAATGTTTCTTATTCATTTTTATCCTCATTTCCAAATATGTTATCTAAATAATGTTCTATCTGTATTAGTCTTTATTATAAAGACTAATACAGTAAAAGTCCATTTCCCCGCAAAGACTGTTATGAAAAAATTTTCCTCCTTTTTCCACGATGCTACAAATAGAATTATCATTGTCTTTTCATAACAGATACGATACAATAATATCTTGATATTTTAATTTTTCAGGACTTTTAGAAGATTGGAGTTTTACAATTTTCAATACAGGGCTTTCAAAAGCGAATGCTTTGAAACATATACTTTTTTTAAATGCAGGTCTTTTTTTAATGAAAACTTTGAAGCTTTTCACTTTTTAGAATGAATTTTGAAAAACTTTAGTCCTTTCAAATATCATATATCATATTTTTACAACAAAATGTACTCTTGGAATCTTATGCATAAAAATCCAGCCGAAAGGATCTTCTTAGAGGACATACCTAGAGTACATAAAAGAGAAATGGAGGAATTTATGGACGGATTCTACTTAGTATTATGGCTTTTTTTCCTGTATTCTTTTGCAGGATGGTTCTTAGAAACAGGATTTTCGATCCTGTTAAAAAAACGGATGATCAACCGTGGTGTATTAAACGGACCGCTTTGTACAATTTATGGTGTAACTGCTTTGATCATCTCAATCGGTTTTTCCGAATTGCGCAACCAATGGTTCTTTCTCTTCCTGGGATGCGCAACTATTTCTACACTTGTAGAATGGTGTGCCGGACATTTTTTAGAAAAGATCAATCATAAAAAATGGTGGGATTATTCTAATCGGAAATATAATGTAGATGGTTATATCTCTCTGGATTTTTCTATCCTATGGGGAATTCTCGGACTTCTTTGCCTGAAATTTGTCAATCCACTTTTGGTAAGGATCTATCAATGGCTTCCATCCTCTTTTGTACATATTACTTTGCTTGCTTTGACGATTCTTTTACTGATTGATATTCTCGGAACATATGCCGTTGCATTTCCGGCATTACGAAAAATCCGAACAATTGATGATGTAAGCGGAAATCTTCATCATCTCTCACAAAGATTGATCCACTGGATCAGAAAACGAATCCGCAGCCGTATTGAGAAAGCCTATCCTAATATTGCCAAAGACATTCCTGATACAGCCGGAAATTTTGCATCAGGATGCAGTTTTTATAAGATCATCATGCTCTTTTTTATCGGTTCTTTTCTCGGAGATATCATCGAAACGATTTTTTGTCGGCTGACTGCCGGTGTATGGATGAGTCGAAGCAGTGTTGTCTGGGGACCTTTTAGTATCGTCTGGGGCCTTGCACTTGCCTGCAGTACGATCCTTTTATATAACTACCGCAACCGGACAGATGGTCAGCTTTTCTTAATCGGCACAATACTGGGTGGTGTCTATGAATACCTTTGCAGCGTATTTACAGAGCTCTTTTTTGGCAAGATCTTTTGGGATTACAGCCATTTGCCATTTAACCTGGGCGGCCGCATTAATTTGCTGTATTGTTTCTTCTGGGGCTTTGCTGCTGTAATCTGGCTAAAAAAAGTCTATCCTGTCTTATCAGACTTAATCGAAAAAATACCACAAAAAGCCGGAAAGATTTTTTCATGGCTCTTTATGATATTTATGATATGTAATATTGCCATCTCTTCTCTCGCTTTGTTACGATACAATACTCGTGACAAACAGCCGAAAGCTCAAAATCAGATGGAGCAGTTCTTTGATACGCATTATGATGATGCAAAAATGGCTAAGATCTATCCTAATGCCAAATCGACGAACTAATAACAATCATTTAACAGCAACCAATTATCGGCAACCAATTAACAACAACCCATTAATGACAAATATCAAAGATAACAAAAACAAGGTTTCCATTCCAAGAAACCTTGTTTTTTATTATCTTTTTTTCATTTTAACAGGAAACACACCGGAAAAATATTTTCCTGCCTCTATTCTACTTATTAGCAGTCAAATTGTAACTATTCCGTTTTTTATTTTTATGTTGTTAGCGATTAAATTGTAACTGAACAATACTATATCTTCGAATTACAAATGTAACACGCGTTCTTTGATCTCCTGTGTTCGTCCCTGGTTCCAGAACTGTGTTCCGATATAACCGCAGGTTCTTCTGGCAACATTCATTTTGTCCTGATCCGTGTTACCGCAATTCGGGCATTTCCAGATCAGTTTTCCATGCTCATCGTTCACGATCTCGATCTGACCGCTGTAATCACAGACCTGACAATAGTCACTTTTTGTATTTAATTCAGCATACATGATATTGTCATAGATAAATTGCATCACCTGTAAAACAGCATCAATATTATTTTCCATATTCGGCACTTCTACATAGCTGACCGCACCACCCGGTGATAAGTTTTGGAATTGTGCTTCGAATTTCAGCTTGTCAAATGCATTGATCTCTTCTGTCACATGCACATGGTAACTGTTGGTAATATAATTCTTATCTGTGACACCTTTAATGATGCCAAAACGTTTCTGAAGGCATTTTGCGAATTTATATGTTGTCGATTCCAATGGTGTGCCATACAGGCTGAAATCAATATTTTCTTCCTCTCTCCAACGGCTGCATGCATCATTTAATTTTTCCATGACCTTTAGTGCAAACGGGGTTGCTGACGGATCAGTATGCGATTTTCCTGTCATATAACGTGTACACTCACAAAGTCCTGCATATCCTAAAGAAATAGTAGAATATCCGTTATATAGCAGTTTGTCAATAACTTCGCCTTTCTTCAGACGTGCCAATGCACCATACTGCCATAAGATCGGTGCAACATCAGAAGGTGTTCCTTTCAAACGGTTATGACGATACATCAACGCTTTTTTGCAAAGTTCCAATCTCTTGTCTAAGATTTTCCAGAAAGCTTCCTCATCTCCATCCGAAGAACATGCGACATCTACCAGATTGATCGTAACCACACCCTGGTTAAAACGTCCATAGAATTTCGGACGGTCTTTTTCATCATGATATACTGTCAGAAAACTGCGGCAGCCCATGCAAGGGTAGCAATTTCCGTCCTTCATTTTTTTCATGATCTTTTCTGAAATGTAATCAGGAACCATTCGTTTTGCCGTACATTTTGCTGCTAATTGTGTCAGATACCAATACTTCGATCCTTCTCTGACATTATCTTCTTCCAATACATAGAGAAGCTTCGGAAATGCCGGTGTGATATAAACACCTTTTTCATTTTTCACGCCTTGCATTCTCTGACGCAGGATCTCTTCCATGATCAAAGCAAGATCTTCTCTAAGTCTTCCTTCCGGTGCCTCGTCAAGATACATGAATACACTGACGAAAGGTGCCTGCCCATTCGTTGTCATCAATGTAATGACCTGATACTGGATCATCTGTACACCACGTTTGATCTCATCTCTTACGCGGATCTCGGCAATTTCATCCACCTGTTTACTATTATAGGACAAACCGGCTTCTTTTAATTCATTTTCAACCTGTTTTTTGTATTTCTGACGACTGATATCCACAAATGGAGCAAGATGCGTCAGACTGATGCTCTGTCCGCCATATTGCGAGCTGGCGATCTGTGCAATGCTTTGTGTTGCAATGTTGCATGCAGTCGAAAAGCTCTTAGGCTTTTCTATCATCGTTTCACTTATCCCAGTTCCGTTTTGCAGAATATCCTCACCATT
>OGEU01001841.1_pt1 | contig 16637 bp, 10 predicted proteins | sample 1570651 | NCBI WGS metagenome assembly OGEU01 (sample SAMEA2582129, study PRJEB24529) | metagenome | biome: Human gut stool | place: China | collected 2011 | reverse complement strand
TTTTCGCGAGGATGGTAATCCCACGCTCTTTCTCCAAATCGTTGGAGTCCATCACACGTTCTTGTGCTTCAGTACGTGCGTCGAACGTACCGGATTGCTGTAGCAGCTTGTCAACCAGGGTAGTTTTACCATGGTCAACGTGCGCGATGATGGCGATATTACGCAGATTTTCGATCACAACTTTGCCTCAGGCATTAGAAATAGCGCGTTATTGTACACGTATTAAGCGAAGGACTGAACAGGATCACAAACATCCTCCGCAAACAAGTATTGCAGAGTTTCTTTGTGACCGCTTTCACGGAGCGATAAAAGGGCACCGTAACAAAAATTGCACCAAAATGGTGCTCAATGTTCACACTGAAGCACTATTTTGGTGCATTATCTCCATCATGGTGCAGTCCTTTTGCACTATGGTGCGCATGATACAGCGTTTTATGGGGCATTTAAAAGTTGGCACAGATTTCGCTTTATATTTTTTAAGGCAACAACGCCACTTTTAAGCAGTATGAAGTTTTCGTTACCACGACGACAATGACCAATCCGGGAGAGTTTAAGTATGTCCGCTGAACACGTTTTGACGATGCTGAACGAGCACGAAGTGAAGTTTGTCGATCTGCGCTTCACCGATACCAAAGGTAAAGAACAGCACGTCACTATCCCTGCTCATCAGGTGAATGCTGAATTCTTCGAAGAAGGCAAAATGTTTGACGGCTCCTCGATTGGCGGCTGGAAAGGCATTAACGAGTCCGACATGGTGCTGATGCCAGACGCATCCACCGCAGTGATTGACCCGTTCTTCGCCGACTCCACCCTGATTATCCGTTGCGACATCCTTGAACCTGGCACCCTGCAAGGCTATGACCGTGACCCGCGCTCCATTGCGAAGCGCGCCGAAGATTACCTGCGTTCCACTGGCATTGCCGACACCGTACTGTTCGGGCCAGAACCTGAATTCTTCCTGTTCGATGACATCCGTTTCGGATCATCTATCTCCGGTTCTCACGTTGCTATCGACGATATCGAAGGCGCATGGAACTCCTCCACCCAATATGAAGGTGGTAACAAAGGTCACCGTCCGGCAGTGAAAGGCGGTTACTTCCCGGTTCCGCCGGTAGACTCTGCTCAGGATATTCGTTCTGAAATGTGTCTGGTGATGGAACAGATGGGCCTGGTGGTTGAAGCCCATCACCACGAAGTAGCGACTGCTGGTCAGAACGAAGTGGCTACCCGCTTCAATACCATGACCAAAAAAGCTGACGAAATTCAGATCTACAAATATGTTGTGCACAACGTAGCGCACCGCTTCGGTAAAACCGCGACCTTTATGCCAAAACCGATGTTCGGTGATAACGGCTCCGGTATGCACTGCCACATGTCTCTGTCTAAAAACGGCGTTAACCTGTTCGCAGGCGACAAATACGCAGGTCTGTCTGAGCAGGCGCTGTACTACATTGGCGGCGTAATCAAACACGCTAAAGCGATTAACGCCCTGGCAAACCCGACCACCAACTCTTATAAGCGTCTGGTCCCGGGCTATGAAGCACCGGTAATGCTGGCTTACTCTGCGCGTAACCGTTCTGCGTCTATCCGTATTCCGGTGGTTTCTTCTCCGAAAGCACGTCGTATCGAAGTACGTTTCCCGGATCCGGCAGCTAACCCGTACCTGTGCTTTGCTGCCCTGCTGATGGCCGGTCTTGATGGTATCAAGAACAAGATCCATCCGGGCGAAGCCATGGACAAAAACCTGTATGACCTGCCGCCAGAAGAAGCGAAAGAGATCCCACAGGTTGCAGGCTCTCTGGAAGAAGCACTGAACGAACTGGATCTGGACCGCGAGTTCCTGAAAGCCGGTGGCGTGTTCACTGACGAAGCAATTGATGCGTACATCGCTCTGCGTCGCGAAGAAGATGACCGCGTGCGTATGACTCCGCATCCGGTAGAGTTTGAGCTGTACTACAGCGTCTAAGTGTTTTAGTTGCCGTGGAAACTTTTCGCCTGTCTCTGGCAGGCCTGGGATCGGTGGCAAGCACATCACGCCGGATGCGACGCAAATGCGTCTTATCCGGCCTACACGGTGATGATGTGGTAGGCCGGAGCAGGTGAGTCGCTCTCCAACGTGAAGTTTGTCAGCTATCTGTAGCCCATCTCTGCATGGGCTTTTTTCTCCGTCAATTCTCTGATGCTTCGCGCTTTTTATCCGTAAAAAGCTATAATGCACTAAAATGGTGCAACCTGTTCAGGAGACTGCTTTATGGCAACAGGCACGCAGCCCGATGCTGGGCAGATCCTCAACTCGCTGATTAACAGTATTTTGTTAATCGATGACAACCTGGCGATCCATTACGCCAACCCCGCCGCGCAACAACTGCTCGCCCAAAGCTCCCGCAAATTGTTTGGTACACCGTTACCGGAACTGTTGAGCTACTTCTCATTAAATATCGAGCTGATGCAAGAAAGTCTGGAGGCGGGGCAAGGTTTTACCGATAACGAAGTGACGCTGGTCATCGACGGGCGCTCGCATATCCTTTCTGTGACGGCCCAGCGTATGCCGGACGGCATGATCCTGCTGGAGATGGCTCCGATGGATAACCAGCGCCGCTTAAGTCAGGAACAGCTACAGCACGCCCAGCAGGTTGCTGCCCGTGATTTAGTGCGCGGCCTGGCACATGAGATTAAAAATCCGCTTGGCGGTTTACGTGGCGCGGCGCAGCTGCTCAGCAAAGCGTTACCTGACCCATCACTACTCGAATATACCAAAGTGATTATCGAACAGGCGGACCGGCTGCGAAATCTGGTCGACCGTCTGTTGGGGCCGCAGCTGCCCGGTACGCGCGTTACCGAAAGTATTCACAAAGTGGCTGAACGCGTGGTAACGCTGGTGTCGATGGAACTGCCGGACAACGTGCGGTTGATTCGTGATTACGATCCCAGCCTGCCGGAACTGGCGCACGACCCGGATCAAATTGAACAGGTCTTGCTGAATATTGTGCGCAATGCGCTACAGGCGCTGGGGCCGGAAGGCGGTGAAATCATTCTGCGTACCCGCACCGCGTTTCAACTGACCTTACACGGCGAGCGCTACCGGCTGGCGGCGCGGATTGATGTGGAAGATAACGGGCCGGGCATTCCGCCTCATTTGCAGGATACGCTGTTTTACCCGATGGTCAGCGGCCGCGAAGGTGGCACCGGGCTTGGCTTATCCATCGCTCGTAATTTGATTGATCAGCATTCAGGCAAAATTGAATTTACCAGTTGGCCAGGGCATACCGAGTTCTCGGTTTACCTGCCTATCAGGAAATAAAGGTGACGTTTATGCAACGAGGGATAGTCTGGGTAGTCGATGACGATAGTTCCATCCGTTGGGTGCTTGAACGTGCGCTCGCTGGAGCGGGTTTAACCTGTACGACATTTGAGAACGGCGCGGAAGTACTGGAGGCGCTGGCGAGCAAAACGCCGGATGTGCTGCTTTCAGATATCCGTATGCCGGGAATGGACGGGCTGGCGCTGCTCAAGCAGATTAAACAGCGCCATCCAATGCTTCCGGTCATCATTATGACCGCACATTCCGATCTGGATGCTGCCGTCAGCGCCTATCAACAAGGGGCGTTTGATTATCTGCCCAAACCGTTTGATATCGACGAAGCAGTGGCGCTGGTTGAGCGCGCTATCAGTCATTACCAGGAACAGCAGCAGCCGCGTAATATTCAGCTTAACGGCCCAACGACCGATATCATCGGCGAAGCGCCAGCCATGCAGGACGTGTTCCGTATTATCGGTCGGCTTTCGCGTTCTTCTATTAGCGTGCTGATTAACGGCGAATCCGGCACCGGTAAAGAACTGGTCGCTCATGCCCTGCATCGCCACAGTCCGCGCGCCAAAGCGCCGTTTATCGCGCTGAATATGGCAGCTATCCCAAAAGATTTGATCGAATCAGAACTGTTTGGCCACGAGAAAGGCGCGTTTACTGGCGCGAATACCATTCGTCAGGGGCGTTTTGAACAGGCCGATGGCGGTACATTATTCCTCGACGAAATTGGTGATATGCCGCTGGATGTGCAGACGCGTTTGCTGCGCGTGCTGGCAGACGGTCAGTTTTACCGCGTTGGCGGCTATGCGCCGGTGAAAGTGGATGTGCGGATTATCGCTGCCACTCACCAGAATCTCGAACAGCGAGTGCAGGAAGGTAAGTTCCGTGAGGATCTGTTCCACCGCCTGAACGTTATCCGCGTTCATCTGCCGCCGCTGCGCGAACGTCGGGAAGATATTCCCCGTCTGGCGCGCCATTTTTTACAGGTTGCCGCGCGCGAACTGGGCGTAGAAGCGAAGTTACTGCATCCGGAAACCGAAGCTGCTCTGACGCGTCTGGCGTGGCCAGGCAACGTGCGCCAGCTGGAAAACACCTGCCGCTGGCTAACGGTGATGGCCGCCGGGCAGGAAGTGTTGATTCAGGATTTGCCCGGCGAACTGTTTGAATCAACGGTTGCGGAGAGTACTTCGCAAATGCAACCGGACAGTTGGGCGACGCTTCTTGCGCAGTGGGCAGACAGAGCGCTGCGTTCCGGTCATCAAAATCTGCTTTCCGAAGCGCAGCCAGAGCTGGAGCGGACGTTACTGACGACCGCGTTGCGACATACGCAGGGGCATAAACAGGAAGCGGCGCGGCTACTCGGCTGGGGCCGCAACACCCTGACGCGTAAGTTAAAAGAGCTGGGGATGGAGTGATTCACAGCTTGTGTGTAAAGATTGATTATTGAGCGCAAATTGCTGGTATTTTACGCTTTACTGTTCCGATAAGTTCAGTATGATCTTGCCCGGAAAACGGGGAGAGTCATTATGCTGGAATCAATAATTAATCTGGTATCGAGTGGCGCAGTTGACAGCCACACACCGCAAACTGCCGTTGCTGCCGTGCTGTGTGCCGCAATGATTGGGCTGTTTAGTTGAGTTTCAGATTGCTGATGAAGTGCTCTTTGTTCATGCCGGATGCGGCGTGAACGCCTTATCCGGCCTACAAAAGCAATATTTTCAACAGGTTTTGTAGGCCTGATAAGCGTAGCGCATCAGGCAATCTTGTTCTCAGCACATTGATGGCGCTTTCGTTTTCTACTTTGTAAACGAAGCGCCATTCACTATTTAAATCACCCGAGAGAACTGCTGCATCCGCGCTTTCTGGCGCAGATAGGTATCAAAGCACATGCAAATGTTGCGGATCAGCAAGCGACCTTTCGCCGTCACCTGTATTCCCTTCTCATCCACATCCACCAGCCCATCTTTTGCTAACGGGGCGAGCAGCTTGAGATCTTCCGCAAAGTAATCAGCGAAGTGCAAATCCCACTGTTTCTCAATAGGGGCGTAATCCAGACGGAAGTTGCAGATGAGCGACTTAATCACATCGCGGCGAATACAGTCATCACGCGTTAGCGCAATACCACGCCACAGCGCATTGCCTTGTTCATCCACTTGCTGATAGTACTGCTTCAACTCTTTCTGGTTCTGCGCGTAGCAGTCGCCAATCATGCTGATGGCGGAAACGCCCATCCCCAGCAGATCGGTATCGCCCTGAGTGGTGTAGCCCTGGAAGTTACGATGCAGCACGCCTTCACGCTGGGCCACCGCCAGCTCGTCATCCGGACGGGCAAAGTGATCCATACCGATAAACTGATAGCCCGATTGCGTCAGGAAGGCGATGGTTTCCTGCAGGATATCGAGTTTTTGCTGCGGACTCGGCAGGTCAGCATCTTTGATTTTGCGCTGAGCAGCAAAAATGGTCGGCAGATGCGCGTAGTTAAAGACACTCAGACGATCGGGGTTCAGCTCCGCCACACGTTTCAGGGTAAAGGCGAAACTCTCCGGCGTCTGTTTCGGCAGGCCGTAAATCAGGTCGATGTTGGTGGAGGTAAAACCAATCTCACGCGCATGGTTAAGCAGTGCAAAGATGAACTCTTCATCCTGCTCGCGGTTAACCAGACGTTGCACTTCTTTGTTGAAGTCCTGCACGCCCATGCTCAGGCGATTAAAGCCTTCGGCGCGTAAATGATCGAGTACATCCAGTTCGATTTCCCGCGGATCGACTTCGATCGAAATCTCCGCATCGGCATTGAACTGGAAGTTTTCGCGCAGCAGCTTCATCAGGCGGCTGATTTGCGCTTTATTCAGATACGTCGGCGTTCCGCCGCCCCAGTGCAATTGGCTGACGTGACGCCCGGCGAACAGCGGTGCACGATGGACGATTTCTTGCTCCAGCGCGTCCAGATACTGATCGGCCTTGTGCTGCTGGCGAGTAACAATCTTATTGCAACCGCAGAAGTAACAAAGCTTATGGCAGAACGGGATATGTACGTAGAGAGATAATGGACGCTCAGGATAGCGCGCCACGGCTTGTAAAAACGCCTGTTCGCCGAAGTCTTCTGAAAACTCCAGCGCGGTCGGGTACGAGGTGTATCGTGGCCCGGAATAGTTATATTTCTGGATCAGGGCCAGATCCCAGTCGATTTGCTGTACAGACATGCTCACTCCTTCCGATGGCGTCTCTGGCGGCTACGGCGTACCGGCGGATGCCCGTTTCGGGTCATCAGCCGGTTGCGCAGCCACTTTTGTCGCCGCGACAACCGCTGTAGTTTAACGAATAACCACACCAGATAACATATAACCGGAAGGGTTATCAGCAGAACGGGAAGGCCCACGGCGGCAATCCGTTAGTTGCCCCGCAGCAGACGCATCATGTCTTCTTGCTTCTCGTCTTCTTCCTCTTCTTCGTCATCGTCATAAGAGAGGCCGAGTTTCTGCATCAACTCATCAATACGATCCAGTTTAGCATCCACCCAGGATTGCTCTTCGGCACTCAGGGTTTCGCCTGCTTCCAGACGTTCCAGCAGCGCATCCAGACGCTCATCCGTTTCCAGTAATTCCAACTCCGCCTGCGGTGAAAGCATAGGTTTCTCACTCTTCGGTTTGTGCTGTTTGGTGACTTTTTCAGTCACGCCCAATGGAATAGGGGTTTTACTGCCAATACGTGGATCTTTTGGTGCGTTCTGGCCTTTGCTGCCTGACGTGGTGTTTCCGCCCGCTGCGCGGCTGCCCGGCGCATGACCACGACGTTTTTTCTGACGCTTGCGGTCACGAGCTTCCTGATCCAGCTCCTCGCGTGTTTTTCGACGCGCTTTTGCATGACCTTTGCTGCGTGAGTTTGAAGATGATGGTTTCATAATGGTTCGTCTTTTAGCCGTTTTATTCAGTATAGATTTGCGGCGGAATCTAACAGAAAGCAAGCAAAGAAAAAAGGCGACAGATTACTCTGTCGCCTTTTTTCCTGACTCATAACCCTTAACGGGTCTTACAATCCTTGCAGGCCGCCAACACACCCTGTTTTTCCATTAGCCGGAACAATCCGTGTTGATTCCATTTCCGTTTAATTACGTCTCCGGACGTTTGTCTTCCTGACAATCCTCTGTCTTCGCCTCCTGGCGCTCCTGACCCTCATCCTGAGTCATTGTTCCTGTTAGCGTCCTCGCTCTATGGGTGCTACTTTACGCCTTTGCTTTAAACAAACAATCAACCGCCATCAGTATTTGCACATTTTCAGAGTTTTATATAAAAGCAATTCACTGATTTATATAGCTTATTTGACATGCATCGCAGAATTTTCTCTGCTATTTCGCATAAAGACTATCGGCAATGTCTCACAAAGCGTATGGCTTTTACTTACAACGCTCACGCCGAAAAATCCGCCTTTTATTATGGTTCAGGTATAATCGCCACAAAGCTTTGACTGACGGAGACGACCGCTTTGACTAATTTGAATTATCAACAGACGCATTTTGTGATGAGTGCGCCTGATATTCGCCACCTACCTTCCGATACCGGAATTGAAGTGGCTTTTGCAGGCCGTTCCAACGCAGGTAAATCCAGCGCGCTGAACACGCTGACTAACCAGAAAAGCCTGGCTCGTACCTCAAAAACCCCAGGGCGCACCCAGCTTATCAACCTGTTTGAAGTGGCTGACGGCAAGCGTCTGGTTGACTTGCCTGGGTACGGTTATGCGGAAGTCCCGGAAGAGATGAAGCGCAAATGGCAGCGTGCGCTCGGCGAATACCTCGAAAAACGTCAGAGCCTGCAAGGTCTGGTGGTGCTAATGGATATTCGCCATCCGCTGAAAGATTTGGATCAGCAGATGATTGAGTGGGCGGTAGACAGCAATATCGCCGTTCTGGTGCTGCTGACCAAAGCGGACAAACTGGCAAGCGGCGCACGTAAAGCGCAATTGAATATGGTGCGTGAAGCTGTACTGGCGTTTAACGGTGATGTGCAGGTTGAAACGTTTTCTTCGTTGAAGAAACAAGGCGTGGACAAGCTGCGGCAGAAACTGGATACCTGGTTTAGCGAGATGCAGCCTGTAGAAGAAACGCAGGACGGCGAATAATTTTCTTGCCTTAATGCTTGTGCCGGATGTGGCGTATCCGGCCCGTAAATTCAATAGATTACAATTCTACCGTTGGCCTGATAAACATAGCGCATCAGGCATTACGGATCTTTTCTTTCGCCCAATAAAAAACGCCCCAGTCATTACTGACTGGGGCGGCTAAAATATTCAGCCAAATCCGATTACGTGAAGTAAAAGGTCTGAAAGATAGAACATCTTACCTCTGTACCCTACGCGACTAACTTTACTCTTTTTTGTTCAGTTCAGAAAGCACTTTTTGTAATTTTTTTTCAGTTGTTGCATAGGAATTTCTAATAGCCATCACAAAACGTGACAGCTTATGTTGCTTACTTACGAAAAAAGGGCATGTTCAGGCGAATCTTAGTGCGCCTGATCCCAGTTTTCGCCACTCCCCACTTCCACCAGCAACGGCACATCCAGACGGGTACAGTTTTCCATCAGTTGATGAATCTGCTTCGCGACGGCATCAACATCATCTTTATGAACTTCAAATACCAGTTCATCGTGTACCTGCATGATCATACGTACACGCGGTTGCTCAGCCTGTAACCACGCATCAACGGCAATCATCGCCCGTTTGATAATGTCGGCGGCGGTTCCCTGCATTGGCGCGTTAATGGCTGCACGTTCAGCCGCTGCACGACGAGCACCATTGCTGGATTTGATATCCGGCAGATACAGACGGCGTCCGTCCAGCGTTTCAACGTAGCCCTGCTCTTTCGCCTGAGCACGGGTGCGTTCCATATACTCCAGCACGCCAGGGTAGCGTTCGAAGTAAAGGTCCATGTACTTCTGCGCTTCTTTACGTGGAATGTTCAATTGCCGCGCCAGACCGAAAGCACTCATGCCATAAATCAGACCAAAGTTGATCGCTTTCGCGCTACGGCGTTGCTCGCTGGTGACGGTTTCCAGTGGCAAACCAAACACTTCTGCCGCCGTTGCCCGGTGGATATCTTTTCCTTCCGCGAATGCGGTCAGCAAGCCTTTGTCACGCGAAAGATGCGCCATAATGCGCAGTTCAATCTGCGAGTAGTCCGCTGAGACAATCACATAATCCTCTGGCGCAATAAACGCCTGGCGGATACGACGACCTTCTTCGTTACGCACCGGAATGTTTTGCAGGTTAGGATCGGTTGACGATAAACGTCCCGTTGCAGTTACTGCCTGGTGATAAGAGGTATGCACACGCCCGGTTTTCGGGTTGATCATCAGCGGCAGCTTGTCGGTGTAGGTCGATTTCAGCTTCGCCAGACCACGATACTCCAGAATCACTTTTGGCAACGGATAGTCCAGCGCCAGTTCTTCCAGTACCTCTTCCGACGTTGACGGCGCGCCACCCGGCGTTTTCTTCAGCGGTTTAATGCCCTGTTTTTCAAAGAGAATGGTTTGTAACTGCTTGGTGGAAGAAAGGTTAAATTCCTCACCTGCAATTTCATGCGCTTTCTTTTCCAGCTCAGCCAGACGAAGGGTGAGCTCTTCAGAATGATTGTGCAGCACTTTCGGATCGATCTTCACACCGTTACGTTCAATGCGTGAAAGCACCGGCACCAGCGGCATTTCGATATTCTCGAAGACGTTCAACGGCCCTTTGTGTTTTTGCAGATCCGGCCACATTTTCAGATGCAACTGCAAGGTGACATCTGCATCTTCGGCGGCGTAACGTCCGGCTTCTTCGAGGGCAATCTGGTTAAAGGTCAGTTGATTTTTGCCTTTACCAGCAATCTCTTCAAAAGTGATGGTTTTGTGCTTCAACCAACGTTCCGCGAGGCTGTCCATATCGTGACGCCCGGCAACGCTATTGAGAATGTAGGACTCCAGCATGGTATCAAACGCAATCCCACGCAGTTCAATGCCGTAGTTCGCCAGAATACCGCGATCGTATTTCAGGTTTTGCCCGACCTTCAGCGCCTTTTCATCTTCCAGCAGCGGTTTTAGCAACTCGAGTGCACGCTCGCGAGAGATTTGATCGGGCGCATCAAGATAATCATGAGCAACCGGAATATATGCCGCTACGCCTGGCTCGATAGCAAAAGAAAGCCCGACCAGGTTAGCAGAGATGTTATCAAGGCTGTCGGTTTCGGTATCAAATGCAAATACCGGCGCTTTTTCCAGCTTCGCAATCCACGCTTTCAGTGTTTCTTCATCAAGGATGGTGACGTAGTTGTCATAAGAAATCACCGTTGCCGTCACTTCTGGTGCTTCGTCTGCAACACTGGTTTCCTGTGGCTTCGCGGCTGGTTTTGCCCCTTTGGCCTGTAACCATTTGCCCGCTTCGACATCAGCAGTCCAGCGTTTGAACTCATACTTTTTGAACAGCCCCAACAACTCTTCCGCTGCCGGTTGCTGCACTTCCAGTTGTTCACAGGTCAGCTCCAGTTCAACGTCGGTTTTAATCGTCGCCAGCTGGTATGAGAGATAAGCAACTTCTTTGTTTTGCTCGAGCTTCGCTGCCATTGTTTTCGCGCCACGGAAGCTCAACCCAGCAATTTTTTCTGGCTCGGCATACAGCGTATCCAGTCCGCCAAGACCTTGCAGCAATGCCTGCGCGGTTTTTTCACCGACGCCCGGTACGCCAGGAATGTTATCAGAGGAGTCACCCATCAGCGCCAGGAAATCGATGATCAGTTCTGGCGGCACGCCGTACTTATTCACCACCTCTTCCGGTCCGAGGATGGTATTCGTCATGGTATTGATAAGCGTAATATTTGGCGTCACCAGCTGCGCCATATCTTTATCGCCAGTGCTGATCAGCACCGGACGCCCGGCTTTTTCGGCTTCGCGCGCCAGAGTACCGATAACGTCGTCCGCTTCTACGCCAGAAACCGCCAGCAGCGGCAGTCCCATCGCTTTAACCATCGCGTGCAAGGGTTCGATTTGTGCACGCAGATCGTCCGGCATTGGCGGGCGATGTGATTTGTAATGTTCAAACAGTTCATCACGAAAGGTTTTTCCCTTGGCGTCAAAGACCACCGCTGCATGCGTCGGTTTATATTGCATGATCAGACTGCGCAGCATGTTGAGGACACCATACATCGCACCGGTCGGCTCGCCTGCGCTGTTAGTCAGCGGGGGAAACGCGTGATATGCGCGATAAAGATAAGATGAACCATCTACAAGGATAAGTGGATTTTGGGGGATCTGAACCATAATGTCCGTGCCTGTTTATCAGATTATGGGTAAAGGATGCCACAGACAGGATGAAAACATGAGTTTTTCACCGCTTTTCGTGAAAATCTTTTGTAGATCTTCTGGATCGCTCGCAAATCGTCATGTGGATAACTTTGTGCATAAATTATTTACATCGCTTTTAATTTATTATCATGCTTTTTACAGCATGATGTTTGTCTTTGTTTTTCATGCAGTTAAAAATAAATCCATCCCTAATAATTGAGATAATGGGATTTTTTCTAATGTGGATAGATATGAATTATTTTTCTCCTTAAGGATCATCCGTTATTTGGGTCGTTTTCTGCTAAAATCTGCGCCTTGCGCTTCTTTAGCGCACTGTCTATGGCTAACCTTTTGAATAAATTCATTATGACGAGAATACTCGCTGCGATAACCCTTTTGCTGAGTATCGTATTGACCATTTTGGTCACTATTTTTTGTTCCGTCCCGATCATCATTGCCGGGATTGTAAAACTATTGCTACCTGTGCCAGTCATTTGGCGAAAGGTTTCGCGTTTTTGTGATTTTATGATGTATTGCTGGTGTGAAGGTCTGGCGGTATTACTGCATCTGAACCCACACCTGCAATGGGAAGTTCACGGGCTGGAAGGGTTAAGTAAGAAGAACTGGTATCTGCTTATTTGTAACCACCGTAGTTGGGCAGATATTGTCGTACTGTGCGTGCTGTTTCGTAAGCACATTCCGATGAATAAATATTTCCTCAAGCAACAGCTGGCCTGGGTGCCATTTCTTGGCCTGGCGTGCTGGGCGCTGGATATGCCGTTTATGAAGCGTTATTCCCGCGCTTATTTATTACGTCATCCGGAGCGACGTGGTAAAGATGTTGAAACCACTCGGCGTTCTTGTGAAAAGTTTCGCCTGCATCCCACCACCATTGTCAATTTCGTTGAAGGCTCCCGTTTCACGCAAGAAAAACATCAGCAAACCCACTCCACTTTTCAAAACTTGTTGCCACCAAAGGCGGCAGGCATTGCGATGGCGCTAAATGTACTGGGTAAACAATTCGATAAACTGCTTAATGTTACGCTGTGTTATCCGGACAATAACCGTCAGCCGTTCTTCGATATGTTAAGCGGTAAACTGACGCGGATTGTCGTACATGTGGATTTACAGCCTATTGCCGATGAGTTACATGGCGACTACATCAATGACAAAAGCTTTAAGCGCCATTTTCAGCAATGGCTGAACTCATTGTGGCAGGAAAAAGACCGGCTTCTGACGTCTCTCATGTCATCACAGCGTCAGAATAAGTAAGTTTTACTCGCCTCTGAATGAGCAGAGGCGAGTGAGTATTTTAATGAACAAAACGTCCGGCACGAGACATAAATTCTTCTTCGCTCATCTCCTGTCCGTTAAAAACAACTTTACCCGGTGTATAACGCAGCTGCAGCGAGGCGGTATTGTTGTCAATCGTGATTAACTGAAACATCTGACCTAATGTCATCATCCCGCTGATTTGTTTATCAGCCTGCTTTTGCGCTTTTTCCGCATCCATTCCTTCAGATAAATTAAGCTGTTTTGCGGTTTCTGTGACGACATTAAGCGGTAACTTCACATCAAAATTGAGCGATTTGATATCTTTGTTTGTGGATGATGAAGATTTGGCTGGGTCGGCAATACTGATATCCAGATTGGCATTTAGTTCGCCGAGTGCGTTCTTCCATCTTACCGGTTGTTTAATGGTCGGCTCACTTTTTTGTAATAACGGTAAATACTCTTTGAACAATGCAGCATTCACTTCTTGCAGAGCAACTTCATCGTTTGCTAACTCAGGGTGTGCAGCAAGCTGCTTCTGCATCGCAATGTTATACTGGATGATAAATTGGCGCACTGCTGAGGGATCAATAGATTCAGCAATCAATGACCACTCACCACTACCGAGTTGCTGATTCCCTTTTGTTAACTTATCAAGTTCGTAGGTGAGATTGACATTGATATAATCTTTGTCTTTAACGCGATCCAGCCTGGTTTTTGCAACGAAAGCATCGATTTGGGCAACGTCTTCCCCGTGATTGATAATGTTAATCTGATTAAATTTCGACTCGCTTTCACCAACCGGAAATTTCTTTTCTTCTAATCGCGCCAGAGAATCAATGGTAAAACTTTTTGCCGTTACTTTGTTCATTGGTGATAATTGCAGAACAATATCTTCGACTTTGCCTTCAATATCCAGGTTAGACAATGAACTACCATCACCATTAAAAGTAAACTGGCCCTCACCAAAAGAAAACTTTCCATACTCTGCAGGGGCAACATCTAATGTCGTAGAGAATGAGCCACCAAACGCGAATCGCAATGTCGCTTCCACGGGCGATTTATTTTTCGCGGCGATAAATAGCGGTTGTGTCAGTTCATTATTCACTAAGTTCACTTTTGCCGCTGCCAGTGCTGGGATGACATTACCATGCATTAACATTGTGATGGGCAACGGACCGTGCTCAACATCCACATCAAATACAACTTTCTGGCCTGGCTTGATATTGAGATCGGGTGCACCGTTATCGAATGTCATTTGCATTTGAAAACGGGAATTAAAAAAGCCTTTGTCAAAATTTTGATAACTTAACGTCATATCGTAGGCATGTTCACCTTTCTTTTTAGCATCGTTAAAATCTTTAATAAACTTTTCGACACCAGGCTGAATTTGCGTACCTGTGTACCATGTGCCACCACCCCAGATTACGGCTAACGCAACAATAACACCTGTAGCTGACTTACGTATCATATAAATATTCCCTGATAAAACAGCAAAACTTTGAATATCCACTTATGCTGAAATAATGTCCAGCGGCAGGATGCATTATCAGAATGTATTTATATTTATTAAATAATAAAAAAAGCCCGTGAATATTCACGGGCTTTATGTAATTTACATTGAATTATTTTTTCTCGGACAGATATTTCACTGTATCAGCATACTGCTGAACAAAAACATCCATATTGCTGGTATCCATACCCTGCGGATTCAGCTGATATTTACCGTTAACAAACATCGCCGGAACGCCACGCAATTGCACGTCAGCTGCAGCTTTTTCCTGCTGAGCGACCAGAGATTTCACCACGAAGCTGTTCCACGCCGCGTCGTACTCTTCACCTTTAATACCTGCGTTGATAAATACATCGCGGATATCAGATGCTGAACGAATGGTCTGGGTTTTCTGTACGCCTTCAAACAGCGGAACAGTCACTTTGTCTTCCACGCCCAGCGCCATCGCCACAGCCCATGCCTGAGTCAGATCTTTGCCCAGGTCACCACCCATGAAGTTGACGTGGTATTTAGTCATCTTCACGCCTTCCGGCAGTTTTTTCTTCACATTATCAGAAATATGCAGAACTTCTTCAAACTGATAGCAGTGCGGGCAGAAGAAAGAGAAAAACTCCAGCACTTGCGGCGCGCCAGCTACCGGTTTTTCCAGGGTAGTGTACTGTTTACCATCTTCATACTGCGCCGCCGATGCGCTAAACGCTAAAACTAAACCAGCCAGCGCCAGCCAAATCTTTTTCATGATCTACTCTCTCCGATTAATACATAGGTGTTAATTGCAAAGGGGGTTCTTGTAGAACTTTTGCCTGTTCTATAAAAGTCGCCGTCTGTCGCAGCCAGTAATCTTCCCCGGTTAACCACGGGAAATTTTTCGGGAACGCGGGATCAGCCCAACGCCGCATTAGCCAGGCAAGATAATAAACCAAACGCATGGCGCGTAAAGGTTCAATCAGTCCGATTTCAGCGGTGTCGAACTCGCTAAATTCTTCATAAGCTTCAATAATAGTTTCCAGTTGCATCCGCTGCTCGGCTTTATCGCCATTGAGCAACATCCACAAATCCTGAATAGCTGGACCATTACGTGCATCATCCAGATCAACAAACATTGGACCATCGCGCCAGAGAATATTCCCGGCGTGGCAGTCTCCATGTAGCCGCAGAACGGTGAAATCTTCCCGCCAGTGTGCTGTAACGGCGGCGATCAGCTCATCTGTCGCTTTCAGGAATGCCGCTTTCAACCCGGAAGGTATCAGTGTAGCGTCCTCAAACAGCTTGCGTGGCTCAATGAGATATTCATTCAGACCGATGGTCGGGCGATGGATAAAAAGCTGTTTGCGCCCCGTCTGGTGCATACGCCCTAAATAACGCCCAACCGCTTCCATCTGATCGATATTATCAGCTTCGAACTGGCGACCACCGACGCTTGGAAAAACAGCGAAATAAAATCCCTGATGATTCAATAAAGTCTGACCGTTAAAGGCCACAGGTGCTGCGACCGGAACTTCATCGTTAACCAAACGAGTACCATAGCAGATGTACTGCTCGGTTCCGTTTACATCACTTGCATTATCAGTCATATAAGCTTCGCCGTTAGCATCGACCATAGCCTCATCGGCCATTGCAAGTAACTTTGCAGTCTTGCTCCAGCCGGTAGTAGGATTGCTACGCACACCTGGTGTCAAAGCTGAATTAACTTCATATTTAAACTGTACATTGCCAAATTGGCCAGCTGTATCATGCAGAATGAACGATGCAGCAACGAAATACTCGCCCTTAGAGTTTGCTTTCAGGGTGCAACCATCGCTACCAACGGTCTGACCTTCCACAGAAACTTTACTCAAATCAGTAACGGTCGCGCCATCGGTAATCCAGTTCTCATCGCCATTCTTATAAAAAGCCTGATCTTTACCGGTGTAGGCAGTCCATACTACATCCAATTTCGGGCTCAGGCTCTTAGCAGCAGGCAAGTCAGCCTTTTCGATAACCTGGCCAGGCGTATAATTCGCTGCCAACGCAGAAACGGGCGCAGCAGTCAGGATCATCATACCTGCCATAATACCGGAAAGCACTTTCTTTACGCTTTTGCGCATGTGTGTTTCCTCCTAAAATTTTGTTTTTTCAAAGGCTTTTGTTTTCCTTTGTTGTACCCATATTACCGTTGAAACACTCTATTATCAAGTTATTTAGGAGGTATAATGTACACAAGATTAATGTATGTTTAGCGACTTAAATTGTGTATATTAG
>OGEU01001840.1_pt1 | contig 16641 bp, 17 predicted proteins | sample 1570651 | NCBI WGS metagenome assembly OGEU01 (sample SAMEA2582129, study PRJEB24529) | metagenome | biome: Human gut stool | place: China | collected 2011 | reverse complement strand
CCGACACCTCAAAGACCGCCGCCAGTTGGTTCGGGGCGTGCATCTTCCTGATTGTCGCCGCCACTATCCTGCGGTCGTTCTTCCTCTAAACCAGCGGCTATGTCTGAATATCCGGTAAACAGGGGTATCGGGAAGCCCGTGGAGTTCAAGGGGCTGAAAAGCCAGTACCTCTTTATCTTTTGCGGCGGCTTGCTCGCCGTCTTCGTGGTGTTCATCGTCCTGTTCATGGCAGGCGTGAACCAGTGGCTATGTATCGGTTTCATCGTGTCGGCTTCGCTGCTGCTCGTGTGGCAGACGTTCCGGCTCAACGCCAAGTACGGCACGCACGGGCTGATGAAAGCCGCCGCACGCAAACGGCATCCACGCTTCATTATCAGCCGAAAGGCGATACCCCGGCTGTTCAACTACAAAAGAAGAAAGGAAGAAAGAACATGAGGAATACATTAAAGGCTACCACGCTGGAAAGGAAATTTCCACTTTTGGCGGTGGAGAACGGCTGCATCATTTCAAAGGATGCGGACATAACGGTGGCTTTCAGGGTGGAACTGCCCGAACTGTTCACCGTCACCAGTGCCGAGTACGAAGCCATACATTCGGCATGGTACAAGGCAATCAAGGTGCTGCCCGACTACTCCATAGTACACAAGCAGGACTTCTTCATCAAGGAGAACTACCAGCCCGACACGGAAAGGGACGAGCTTAGTTTTTTAAGCCGCTCCTTTGAACGGCACTTCAATGAACGCCCGTTCCTGAACCATTACTGCTACCTGTTCCTGACAAAGACGACAAGGGAGAGAAGCCGCCGACAGAGCGACTTCTCCACCCTCTGCCGGGGCAGGATTGTACCGCAGGAGATAGCCGACAAGGAAGCGGCGGCAAAGTTCATCGAAGCGGTCGGGCAGTTTGAAAGGATTATGAACGACAGCGGGTTTGTCACCCTTACCCGGCTGGCGGCATCGGAAATCACCGGGCAGGACGGAAAGGCGGGCATCATCGAGAAATACTTCTCGCTATCGCAGACAGATACCACCTGCCTGAAAGACATCGGGCTGTACCCGGAAGAAATGCGTGTCGGGGACGACATACTGTGCCTGCACACGCTTTCGGACGTGGAAGATTTGCCCGGAAAGGTCGGGACGGACTGCCGATTTGAGAAGCTGTCCACAGACAGAAGCGATTGCAGGTTAAGTTTTGCCGCCCCGGTGGGCGTGCTGTTGTCGTGTAACCACGTCTATAACCAGTTCATCTTCATAGACGACCACGCCGAAAACCTGAAGAACTTCGAGCAGACCGCCCGGAACATGCAATCGCTCTCCCGCTACTCCCGTGCCAACCAAGTGAACAAGGAGTGGATAGACGAGTACCTGAACGAAGCGCACAGCAAGGGGCTTATCTCGGTACGCTGCCACTGCAACGTCATGGCATGGAGTGACGACCGGGAAGAACTCAAACGCATACGCAACGATGTGGGAAGCCAGCTTGCGCTAATGGAGTGCAAGCCACGCCACAACACGGTCGATACGCCCACGCTCTTTTGGGCGGGCATACCCGGAAACGAAGCGGACTTCCCCGCAGAGGAAAGTTTCTACACGTTCTTGGGGCAGGCTCTCTGCCTGTTCGTGGAAGAAACGAACTACAAGAGTTCGCTTTCGCCGTTCGGCATCAAAATGGTGGACAGGGTGAGCGGTCGCCCGCTGCATATCGACATATCGGATTTGCCCATGAAGAAAGGCATCACGACCAACCGCAACAAGTTCATACTTGGGCCGAGCGGGTCGGGTAAGTCTTTCTTTACCAACCACATGGTGCGTCAGTATTACGAGCAGGGGGCGCACGTGCTGCTGGTAGATACGGGTAACAGTTACTTGGGGCTGTCCCAGCTTATCCACAACCGCACGCACGGCGAGGACGGGATTTATTTCACCTACACCAACGAGAACCCGATAGCGTTCAACCCGTTCTATGTCGAGGACGGGGTATTTGACATCGAGAAAAAAGAGAGTATAAAAACCCTTATACTCACCCTGTGGAAGCGGGATGATGAAGCCCCCAAACGGTCGGAAGAAGTGGCGTTGTCCAATGCGGTAAGTGCCTATATCGAACTGATAGGCAAAGACCGTTCGGTAACGCCCTGCTTCAACACGTTCTACGAGTTTGTCCGGGATGATTACCGCCGACAGCTTGAACAGAAGAACGTCAGGGAAAAGGATTTTGACATTGACAATTTCCTGAACGTGCTTGAACCGTACTATCGTGGCGGTGAGTACGACTACCTGCTGAACTCCGACAAGGAACTGGATTTGTTGCACAAACGCTTCATTGTCTTTGAGTTGGACAACATCAAAGACCACAAGATTTTATTCCCGGTAACGACTATCATCATCATGGAAGCCTTTATAAACAAGATGCGCAAGTTAAAGGGAATAAGGAAGTTAATACTAATCGAGGAAGCGTGGAAAGCGATTGCATCGGCGAACATGGCGGACTACATAAAATATTTGTGTGCGCCCGTAAAGGTTGCATCGTAAACATCTCTTTGGCAAGAGATTAGGAAAGTGTTCTTTGAAAACAACCTATCATCAGCCGACTTATCTGTTTTCGGGAAAACTTAACCGAGCAGGGAGTGTAGCATGTCGGAAAAGTTATAAGTCAGTTAGTTACCAAACTGCGACTGAATAGCGAGATGAAAAGATAGATATGAGGATAAAGTCCGAATTGATTGAACGATAGTCCGAGTGGTCCCCCTTGAGGCTATGGCGTAAGGTAACTATCAATCGCCATATCGTGATACTACTTCAGTGTACAGGTATGAATGTAGCAAGAACTTATCACGACACAACCGCAATAAGCGAGTAAAGGACGGAAGTCGTATCCGACAATCTATCATGCCAATAGTTACGATGTGATAAACGGGGATTACCTATCCCGAAGTGCCGAAAGGCTATTAGGTTCGACCTATGAAAATTCGGAGTGGTAACGGAGCTTCCATAGTAGTTTGAGCAAGGTAACGCCTTGTACATGGCGAAGGGAAGCAGCTAATTATTAATACAATTAACGGAAAATGTGAGAGACATTATGAGAAGTCCAGAAAGAGTATTAAACAGTCTATCAGAACACAGTAAGGATGCAAGCTATAAGTTTGAACGTCTTTACAGGATTTTGTTCAATGAGGAAATGTTCTACGTTGCCTATCAGCGCATTTATGCCAAAGAAGGTAACATGACTAAAGGTTCGGACGGTCAGACCATTGACAACATGAGCCTGAAACGAATTGAAAAGTTAATTGATACGTTAAAAGATGAAACGTACCAACCCCAACCGTCAAAGAGAGTGTACATACCAAAGAAAAACGGTAAGAAAAGACCTCTTGGCGTACCGACTTTTAATGACAAGCTGATACAAGAAGTAGTAAGAATGGTATTGGAAGCCATATACGAGGGAAGTTTTGAATACACCTCGCATGGTTTCCGTCCCAATCGAAGCTGCCATACTGCATTAGCCCATATCCAAAAGGAGTTTAATGGTGCAAAATGGTTTGTAGAGGGAGACATAAAAGGCTTCTTCGATAACATAAACCATGATGTACTGATAAATACCCTCAAGGAGCGCATTACGGATGAACGTTTTATACGTTTAGTGCGCAAGTTCTTGAAAGCGGGATATATTGAAGAATGGCAATTCTATAATACTTACAGTGGCACACCGCAAGGTGGTATCATTAGCCCGATACTGGCTAATATCTACCTTGACAAACTGGACAAGTATATAAAGGAATACATTGTCAAATTCGATAAGGGGAAGAAACGAAAATTCAGTAGAGAAAGTTTGGACTTTGGCAATGTAAGAAAACGTATTGTGCGAAGATTGAAGTCCGTAAAAGACGAAAGGCAAAAGGCAAAGCTAATCCTTGAACTGAAAGCAATAGAACAAGGACGGGCTAAATATCCCAACGGCGAAGAAATGGATGCCGATTACAGGAGAATGAAATATGCGAGATATGCAGATGATTTTCTCGTGGGAATTATCGGAAGTAAACAAGATGCGCAACAGATAAAGGAAGATATTAAAAACTTCCTTGCTGATAAACTGGCATTGGAACTGTCCGATGAAAAGACACTTGTCACTCACACGAAAAGACCTGCCAAGTTTCTCGGATATGAAATCTCTGTAAGAAAATCCAATGAACAAAGACGGGATAAACGAGGCAGATTGAGAAGAACCTATGGTAAAAGGGTCTGTCTGAATGTCAGTTCGGAAACTGTTCGTAAGAAACTTTTCGATTTGGGAGTCTTGGAAATGGCAAACCGTAACGGAAAGGAAATATGGAAACCGAAATGTAAATCGGGACTGATATTTAATGATGACCTTGAAATCCTTGACAGTTATAATCGAGAAATCGTGGGTTTCTATAATTACTACTCCATAGCCAACAACTGTGCCCATGCCTTGAACAATTTCAGTTACATCATGGAATACAGCATGTACAAAACGTTTGCAGGCAAATATAAGTGCCGCACACGTAAGGTAAACAAGAAATATCGTAAGAACGGTAGGTTTATCGTAAAGCACATGACTAAAACAGGGGTAAAGGAAAGGTACTTTTACGACGGTGGCTTCAAACGAAAGAAGCCTACCTATAAATCGGAATGTGACATTATGCCACGAACAATTTATACTGCGGGGCGGACAAGTCTTGTTGAAAGACTGAAAGCCCGTGAGTGTGAATTATGTGGAGCGACAGACGACCTTGTTATGCACCATGTAAGGAAACTAAAGAACTTGCAGGGAAAGGAAAGCTGGGAACGACACATGATTGCCCGCAAACGCAAGACGATTGCCGTGTGCAGGAGTTGTCACAAGAAGATACATGACGGAAAGATAGACTGAAATTAGTGGAGAGCCGGATACGCTGAGAGGTGTAAGTCCGGTTCGGGGGCGAGCATTTGGAAACCTGTCATAGGAATATGATAAGGCGCTGGGTGCTTAGCCTACACAAGACTGTCCGAAAGTATTTCGGGGAAGCGATTGTGGTAACGCAGGAAGTGGAAGATATTATTTCCTCTCCCATAGTGAAAGAGAGTATCATCAATAACTCGGACTGCAAGATTTTGTTAGACCAGCGAAAATACCTGAACAAGTTCGACAGCATACAGAACCTCTTGGGACTGACCGACAAGGAGCGTTCGCAGATATTGTCTATCAACATGGCGAACCACCCCGGACGGAAGTACAAGGAAGTTTTCTTCTCGCTGGGCGGCACGCAGTCGGCGGTGTACGCCACAGAAGTTTCATTGGAAGAATATTACACCTTCACGACAGAGGAAAGCGAGAAAATGGAACTGTTCGCACTTGCCGACAAGCTGGGCGGCAACCTTGAACTGGCTATCAAGCGGCTTGCAGAAAGCAAAAGAAATCCCCAATCATCAACAACTTAAAAATTAGGAACATGAAATGGATTGACAATCTGATATACACGCTATTGTCCGCCTGCCTGCTGGCGGGCTGCGAGGACAGCGGAAGCAAGGAGCTGGAAAGGATGCAGGGCTATTGGGTACACGTCAGGGGACACCCGGCTTTCACACTCTCGGAAACGGGCGGCAGATACACCGTCACCCGGAAAGCGAATGTCAGGGGCAGAATACTGGAAACGGCTTACCCGGTAACAGAACGGAACGGCTGCCTGTTCATCGAAACGGGCTTCCGCATACAGTTCACCTATGACAAAAAGACCGACCGGATAACGCTCATGCCCGGCGGCGAATACAAACGAGTTACAAACCCTGAAAACAAAAGATAATGAAAAGAACAATTCTCCTTATGGCGGTGTGCCTTTGCTTCATCGGCAAGGCATCCGCACAGTGGGTGGTGTCAGACCCCGGCAACTTGGCGCAGGGCATCATCAACACCACCAAGCAGATAGTGCAGACTTCCACCACTGCCAAGAACACGCTGGACGGCTTCATGGAAGCGCAGAAGATTTTCCAGCAGGGTAAAAAATATTACGATGCGCTCAAAGCGGTACACGATGTTGTCAAGGGCGGCATCAAGGTGAAGAAGTCCATTGAACTGGTGGCGGAAATATCCGAAATCTACGTGCGAAACTACCAGAACATGCTGGCTGACCCGAACTACACGCCGGATGAACTCACCGCCATTTCAGCCGGGTATGCCAAGCTGCTCTCCGAAAGTGCGGACGTGTTGCAGGACTTGAAGAATGTAGTGAACGTGACGGGTATGTCGCTGACGGATGCCGAAAGGCTGGCGGTAATCAACAACGCCTACAAAAGCCTGCTCAACTACCGCAACCTCGTGAACTACTACACCCGAAAGAACATATCCGTGTCCTACCTGCGGGCAAAGAAGAAGAACGACACCGACCGGGTGCTGGCTCTCTACGGCTCGGCGGATGAACGCTACTGGTAACATATAAATCGGTATGCCTATGTTATTAGCAGCGGTGGATTTTGACAACCTGCACCAAGTGTTGCGGGTGCTGTACGATGAAATGATGCCCTTGTGCAGCAACATGACGGGGGTAGCCAAAGGAATAGCCGGGCTGGGTGCGCTGTTCTATGTAGCCGCCAAAGTGTGGCAGTCGCTCGCACGTGCCGAACCCATAGACGTGTACCCGCTCCTGCGTCCCTTTGCGCTGGGGCTGTGCATCATGTTCTTTCCCACGTTCGTGCTGGGGACTATCAACACGGTATTGTCGCCAGTGGTGAAAGGGTGCAACCAACTTATGGAAACGCAGACTTTCGACATGAACGAATACCGGGCACAGAAAGACCGACTGGAATATGAAGCCCTGATGCGTAGCCCCGAAACGGCTTACCTCGCTTCGGACGAGGAATTTGACAGGCAACTGGAAGAACTGGGCTGGTCGCCCTCCGATATGGTAACTATGACGGGTATGTATATGGACAGGGCGGCGTACAATATAAAGAAGTCCGTCCGGGACTGGTTCAGGGAACTGCTGGAAATGCTCTTTCAGGCGGCGGGGCTGATTATAGACACGCTGCGCACGTTCTTCCTAATCGTGTTAAGCATACTGGGTCCGCTGGCGTTTGCGATTTCCGTCTATGACGGTTTCCAAAGCACGCTGACCCAGTGGATTTCACGCTATATATCCATTTACCTGTGGCTGCCCGTGTCGGACTTGTTCAGCAGCGTGCTGGCACGCATACAAACCCTGATGCTACAAAAAGACATCGAGCAGCTTTCAGACCCGAATTTCATTCCTGACGGGAGCAGCACCGTGTATGTAATCTTTATGATTATCGGCATCGTGGGCTACTTCACCATTCCAACGGTGGCAAGCTGGATAGTGTCGGCTGGCGGTACGTCTGCCTATAACCGCAACGTGGCACGGGCTGGTTCAATCGCCGGGGCTGCGGTCGGTGCGGCAAGCGGGAAAGTAACCGGGAAACTACTCAAATAACCAACATCAATATTTAGTATATGGAATTTAAGTCATTAACGAACATCGAAACGAGTTTCCGGCAAATCCGGCTCTTTGCGCTGGTATTCATCTGCCTGTGCGCACTGGTGACGGGCTTTGCCGTGTGGAACTCGTACAGCTTCGCCGAAAAGCAGCGGCAGAAGATATACGTCCTCGACAACGGCAAAAGCCTGATGCTGGCACTCTCGCAGGACATGGCGCAGAACAGACCCGTGGAAGCCAAGTCGCACGTGCGGCGTTTCCACGAACTTTTCTTCACCTTATCACCCGAAAAGGGGGCTATCGAAAGCAACATCAAACGCTCGTTGTTTCTCGCCGACAAGACCGCTTTCAACTATTACAAGGACTTGGCGGAAAAGGGCTACTACAACCGGGTGATTTCCGGAAACGTCACGCAGACGGTGGAGATTGACAGCGTGAAGTGCGACTTCGACCAGTACCCCTACAAGGTGAACACGTATGCCCGCCAGTTGATTGTCCGGGAAAGCAGCCTGACGGTGCGAAGCCTTGTGACCTCGTGCCGCTTGCTCAACGCCACACGGAGCGACAACAACCCGCACGGCTTCATCATCGAAGCGTTCACCATTACCGAGAACAAGGATTTGCAAACCGTTAAGAGGTAGCCTTATGGAGAGAAAACGAAATTATATCGAAAAGGTGCAGGACTGGGCGGACGACCGCCTGCGCCGAATGTGCGGACGGATTACGCCGGGCAAAAGGCTGGCGGTTATCCTCGTGATGTTCTTCTTTTTCGGCGGCTTGTCTATCTACATCACCGTTTCATCAATCTACAATATCGGGAAACGGGACGGCAGGCGGCTGCAAATAGAACATATCAAACAACTGCCATTGCAAGGCAATGACACAATCAACAGTATCAACCCCTTAAACAGACCGGAATATGGAAGAAGTACAGAAGAATGAGAACGGCACGACCGTACCGCAGGCGGACGGGAAGCCGAAAAAGGAAGATAAACCCAAACGGGAACTTACCCCGCAGCAGGTGCAGCAGCGCAGGAAAATGATAGTCTTCCCGCTGATGTTCCTTGCCTTTGCCGGGTGCATGTACCTGATATTCGCCCCCTCCGGCAAAGAGGACGTGAATGTGGAGAGCGTGGGCGGCTTCAATGCCGACATACCCCTGCCCGCAGAGGACGGGATTATAGCCGACAAGCAAAAGGCTTACGAGCAGGCGGTGACAAACCGCAAACAGCAGGACAAGATACAATCCTTGCAGGACTTCGGTTTCACGCTGGATGATGATACGGAAGAACCACAAGAGGAAATCAACCTGCTGCCGGAAGAAGATCCGAAGCCACAAAGGGGCGGCGGTGCTTCTTCAAGGGCGGCTTACCGGGACATCAACCGCCAGTTAAGCACGTTCTACGAAACGCCCCCTGTGGACGAGGAAAAAGAGGAATTGAAACGGCAGGTGGCGGAACTGACCGACCGACTGAAACAGCAGCAGAACGCCACGCCTACGGCTGACGACCAAATGGCACTCTTGGAAAAGTCCTACGAGCTGGCGGCAAAGTACATGAACGGGCAGGACGGACAAAGGGGGCAGATTGCCCAAATACCGACAGCCGGGCAGAACGGCGGCGGTATCGGCACTCCGGCTATTCCGGTGCAGGCTATCCGGGAAACGACCGTTTCGGGATTGCAGCAGCCCATGAGCGATGCCGACTTCATCCGGGCTTACAGCCAGCCACGAAACTACGGCTTCAACACGGCGGTAGGCACGGGGTACGCTATGGGAAAGAACACGGTAGCCGCCTGCATCCACCAAGACCAAACCCTGACGGACGGGCAGGCGGTGAAACTACGGCTGCTCGAACCCATGCAGGCGGGAAATATCGTTGTGCCGAAGAATACCCTTGTGGCGGGGACGGCAAAGGTGCAGGGCGAACGGCTCGACATACTGGTGTCCTCGATTGAGTACGCTGGCAACATCATCCCGGTGGAACTCGCCGTGTTCGACACGGACGGGCAAAAGGGGCTTTCCGTCCCGTCCTCTATGGAGCAGGAAGCGTTCAACGAAGCTATGGCGAATATCGGAAGCGGGCTGGGTACAAGCATTTCCTTTGCCCAAAGTGCCGGGCAGCAGGTGGCTATGGACGTGACAAGGGGATTGCTGCAAGGAACGTCCGGCTACCTCGCCAAGAAGTTCCGAACCGTGAAAGTGAAGCTGAAAGCAGGCTATAAAGTCATGCTTTACGCCAAACAACAATAACCATTTTATCAACCGTTAAAATTTCAATTAGCAATGAAACAGATTTTTGGATTGTTCGCCCTCTTGCTGGGCGTGTGTGCGGCAAACGCACAAACCACTGACACCGTGAAGTATGCGGCTGGCAACGACTTGTACCGGGGGATTACCCGGAAACTCCCGTACCGCCAAATGGTTACGCCCTACGGCGTGGAAGTGACCTTTGCCAAGACGGTGCATATCATCTTCCCCGCCGCCGTCCGCTATGTCGATTTGGGAAGCAACCACATCATAGCGGGCAAGGCGGACGGTGCGGAGAACGTAATCAGGGTGAAAGCCACGACAGAGGGCTTTCCGGGAGAAACGAACTTCTCCGTTATCTGCGAGGACGGCAGTTTCTTTTCGTTCAACGCCAAGTACGCCCGTGAACCGGAAATGCTCAACATCGAAATGAAAGACTTCTTGGAGAATGAAGATACGTCCGACTTCTCGCATACCCGGATGAACATCCATTTCCGGGAACTGGCGGATGAAAGCCCGCTATTAGTGAAGCTGATAATGCAGAGCATCTACAAGAACAATGACCGGAAAGTGCGCCACTTGGGTAGCAAGCGTTTCGGCATACAGTTCTTAATCAAGGGGATTTACACCTATAACGGGATGCTCTATGTACACACGCAGACAAAGAACAGTTCCAACGTGCCTTTCGACACGGACTTCATCAGGTTTAAGATAACCGATAAAAAAGTGCCCAAACGCACGGCTATTCAGGAAACGGTACTGGATGCGGTACGCAGCTACAACGAGGTGATAGAGATTGCCGGGAAATCGACCGTGCGCACGGTGTACGCCCTGCCGAAGTTTACCATTCCTGACGACAAGCTGCTGGTCGTGGAACTCTACGAGAAGAACGGCGGGCGGCATCAGACCATACGGGTGGAAAACGCCGACATCGTGAACGCAGAAGTGATTGACGAACTAAAAATCAAATAGGGAATGAAAAGACACATCTTTATAATGATGCTCTTTGCGCTGTGCCTGACCTCGTTTCAGGCACACGCACAAAGATACCTGCCGGGCATGAAAGGCTTGCAGGTCACGGCGGGCATGACGGACGGGGTGCATTGGAACGCTGGCAGTGATTTCGCCTACCACATCGGGGCGGCGTACAGCGTTTACACCAAGAACGCCAACCGCTGGGTGATTGGCGGCGAATACCTGCACAAGAAGTATGACTACAAGGATATGCAGATACCCGTAGAACAGTTCACCGCAGAGGGCGGCTATTACCTGAAATTCCTATCGGACAGACGAAAGACCTTTTTCCTTTCATTGGGCTTGTCGGCTCTCGCCGGGTACGAAACAAGCAACCGAAGCGAAAAGCTGCTGCCGGACGGCTCTACCTTGCTGGATAAGGACTGCTTCATTTACGGCGGTGCGCTGACGCTGGAACTGGAAACCTACCTGACCGACCGGATAGCCTTGCTTGTCAGTGCAAGGGAACGGGCGTTGTTCGGCTCGGACATAGGCAAGTTCCACACGCAGGTATCTTTGGGACTGAAATTCATTATCAACTGACCGCTATATAATAATGTATATGAAGAATGTAATGTATAAAATCATCATGGGCTGCTACATCGTGGCCGCCCTCGTGCTTGTCACCGCCTGTAATGACAACTTGGATATTCAGCAGGCGTACCCGTTCAGCATCGAAACACTGCCAGTACCCAAAAGGCTGAAAGTCGGGGAAACCGCCGAAATACGCTGCCGACTGGTGCGTGGCGGCTATTACCAGCCGACTACCTATCAGATAAGGTATTTCCAGCCGGACGGCAAAGGAAAGCTGGAAATGGATAACGGCACGGTGTTCCTGCCCAACGACCTTTACCCGCTGGAGAAAGAAACGTTCAGGCTCTACTACACCTCGGCATCGACCGACCAGCAGACGATTGACATTTATATCATCGACAGCTTCGGGCAGATGCAGCAACTTACACTATCATTCAATAATGACAACAGCGAAGAAGGAACGGAAACAATAACCCCCTAATAACAAAACGACATGGTAAAAATAGAATTGGATATAGAAGGCATCTCGTGGTACATAGAAACCACGTTGGAAACAGATACAGTTCCGGCAGTAGGTGACATCATCATTGTGGACAAGGACTGTATTTCCGAACGTGACAGTGCTGAATTATGGAAAACGCCGTCCAATCAGGTTTTCAAATGGGCGGACGAAGAAGATGATGCGCCCGTAATGGTATGGTTCGATTGCGAAACGGAAATGCTTGTCAATAAACGGACATGGAAATATGACATCGAGGAAGAAGAAACCGTGTGCATACTTGGTGTAAAATTTATTCACTATGAGGATTTATAGTTGCGACATCCGTTTTTATCATCCTCTTGGGAAACCGGGTATGGAATGATACGCAAAGCGTAAATATCGGGCAGACAGCCCGCCGGGAAGCATCGGCGGGCTGTTTCCATGATAGGGAAAACGAAAGGCTTCTTTGTTACTTTCTTCACCCGCTGGCAGGCTCACGGAAGAAAGTAACGGCGGCAAGCAGCCGCCGTCCTCTATCAACTGGTTTTAAGGCTCTTTATGGACGTGTATTTCTCTAACCACACCTTTACCTGCTCCATGTTATATTCGCCCGTGATGATTGCCGTATGGTCGTCTATGGCTACAAACCGGACACTTTCATAGCTGTTTACCCAGCCTTGCAGGGAACAGACACCCCACGTTTCCACATCTTCAAAAACACTGCGGTCTATCCGGCTGATTGGCTCGCCGAAAACTACCGTCATTATCTGAAAGTCCGGTTTGTCCTCCAACAGTTGCAAATGGTGCAGCGTGCCGAACTCGTCTATTTTGCGCCCCCACGCCCACACATCATTATACAAATCATCGCCCCACTGGTGCGGGTGGTCGAAACGGACTTTTACCTCTATGGTGTGTTCGTTTTCTTCTGTGTCCTCGATAACGCCCGTTACCATTAAGCCCGTAAAAATACACTCGCAACGCCTGCCGATAAGCTCCTTGTTTACTTCTGTCGTTTTCATGTCCCTGAAATTTACTTGTTTATTACTCCGTTCTTCTTCGCTACCCATTCGTCACGCCTGCGGCGGCACTCGTCCAGCGTTTTGGCTACCGTGCTGAAAAGTTCGCCGTCCGTGTGGCGGTAGTCATATTGATAATAAATTTGTCCCCTGAAAGCCCCTAAACAGCATTTCACGAACTTTTCTTCTCCCGGTGTTTGGGTAATGCTTACCCCGTTTTTGTTAAGTGACTGCATGATGTTCTATTTTTTTTAATGGTTATAATATCAGTAAAGAAAGCAACAGCAGGAAAAGCAGAGCCACGCCCAGCGCATAAAGGGCTGAAAGGCAGACCCGGAGCAGGAAACGGGCGGCACAAAACACGATATACGCCGTTATCGCCGTGCCTGCTCCGGCTACGCTGGTAAACCGCCATGCAAGGCAGAGCAGCAACACCCGCCAAAGGATTTTATAAATGCTTTTCCGTTTCATCGCTTGGTCGTTTTTAACGGGCAGGGCTTTGACACCCCGCCCGGATTGGTTGTTATGCCGCACGGAACACAAAACCGTCATCAAACCAGTAATCGCACATAAAAAGGTCACGGGCGAACTTTTCATAATCGAAATAGGTCTTTGCGAACTCCGGCAGGTCGTAGCATTCCTCGATAATTTCATAGGCGAAATCTTCTTCATCGTCATATTGACCCAGATACTCGTCCCGGAAATCACGTACAAGGTCGTCCGCATCTTCCTCGCCCAAATCATGGCTTTTATAGTTGCACCACACGAAAAAGGCTTCCTGCTCGGTGTCGCTCAAATCCTCCACCGCATCACGCAGGGCGAAGAAGTTTTCAGAAATCCAGCTTTCGCCGATTAAGCCCTCCGGCACGTTCTCCCAGTCCTGAAACATGTATTCCGCATCTTCCTCGTCCTTGTGAAGTTCCCGGCAGGCTTCATAAAATTCTTCCTTGTCCGAATAGTCCGAAAGGTCGAGCCATGCGCCGGACAATGAACCGTTGTTGTACTTGGCATAAGTGCCTACATAAACTTTTGCTTCCGATAATACCTTTGCTTCCATATTGCTGTAATTTTTAAGTTTTTAATTTTATGCGGATTTGAGAGGTGAGGGAGTTGAAGTTTCACTGAACTTTTTTCCTGTTTCCCGTAAATCCGACTTTTTTTTTATGCGTCTTCCGGTCGGGTCGGTCGTTTTCGTTTCACATAGGCGTAAAAGGGTAGTGTTTAGAGTTTGCAAGGTTTTGGGCAAAAAATACCTCGCAAGGCAGGGAAGATTTTTTCGCCAAACCGGAACGGCTCGACCTTGCAAAATCGTGAAGAACACGTAACTACCTTTGCCTATTGAAATGATTAAAACGACTGTCCCGGCTGGGGGACTGCGTAAGAGGAAGATTTACAGATAGGGAAACCGGGGAAAAGTGCCTGTTCTCTTTCATCTTTTAGGGAACACTCCATGCGGGCGGGAAAGGCAAGGGTGTTGTGAGCTTGCTTGCAATACGCTTGTGCGGGTTTCCAACGGCTCTTTTCACGAAATACAGTCAGCCATGCCACGCACGGCTGGCGTTTCGGGGAATGTGCCAGTTGGAAAAGGATATAAAAAATGCGGGTAGTCGGTGGACTGCCCGCAAGGTGGAAGAATGTACTTTATTGGGATATAGTTTGTTAGGCGGAATTTCGTTACCGAAATCGTTACCTATTCGTTTTTGTCACGGTTATAGGTAACGAAACCTACCGGACGGCGTTCTTTCTGTTGTTTCGACTGGCTCAAAAGCTGGGTAAGGGCTTGGTACAGTTCGTTGAACTGCGCATCGGTGCTTACCTCCAGTTCCTCGATGCGCCTTGACAGTTCCTCGTAACCGATTGCCATTTGGCGCATGAGGACAAAAGCCCGCATGATTGAAATGTTTACTTCTATGGCTACTTTGGAGCGGAGAACCGAAGAAAGCATGGCTACGCCCTGCTCGGTGAAAGCCATAGGCATAGCAACGCCGAAGTTGTAAGCAGGGGGTATCACATTTTGTGATACCCCTATGGATAACAGCAAGTTAGCTTCCTCTTGGGTGAGTACAAACATAAAATCACCCGGAAAACGCTCGATATTGCGCTTGACCGCCTGCTTCAAGGCTCGTGTTTCCACTTGGTAGAGTTCTGCCAAATGATAATCGAGCATCACCCGGCAACCTCTGACCTCAAAAATCTTGTTTTGGATAATCTGCAAATCCATAATCGTATATTTTAGGAGATTTAGCAATGTTGGAATAATAGTAAGGACTGGTCACAAATTGTGACCAGTTCCATATAATCAAGATTACATGGCAACTTCCTTGTAAATCTTCTCAATGCCGACAAACTTCTTGTCAAGCCCCTGCATATCGCTGCCTATCTTGCTGTTGGTGATGCGGGCGTAGATTTGCGTAGTTTCTATGTTTGTGTGTCCCAGCATCTTGGACACCGTTTCAATGGGTACGCCCTTTGACAGCGTGGTGGTCGTGGCGAACGTGTGCCGGGCAAGGTGGAATGTCAGGTTCTTTTTAATACCGCATATATCGGCAATCTCTTTCAAGTAGGCGTTTAGCTTCTGATTGCTGATTACGGGAAGTATCTTGCCGTCCGGCAACTTGCCCTTGTACTTCTTCAAAATCATCTTGGGAATATCCAGCAGGGGGACATTCACGTCCGTGTTGGTCTTTACCCGCTTGGTGATTATCCAAAGGTTGCCGTCAAAAGACTTTTGGATATTCTCCTGCCGCAAATTGGCGACATCGCTGTATGCCAGACCGCAGAAACAGGAAAAGACGAACAAGTCCCTGACGTGTTCCAGCCGTTCGGAAACCATTTTCTTTTTAAGGATAATTTTAATCTCGTCCTCTGTCAGATAACCCCTGTCCACTTTTTCCAGCCGGATTTTATAGCTGGCGAACGGGTCGCCCACCAGTATGCCGTTGTTGCGGGCAATGATGATGATACGCTTGAAGAACTGCATGAACTTGGCGGTGGTGTTGTAGCCGCACTTGCAGGCGGTACGCAAATACAACTCAAAATCGGTAATGAACATCGGGCTTATCTCCTTTATGGATATGTCCGATACGTTGTACTTGCTTTGGATAAATTCAGCGAGGTGGCGGCGGGTCACTTCATACTTGCGGTAGGTCGCTATCGTCTTGGATATGCCTACAAGCTGCTTCACATCGTCATTGTGCTTTTGGAACAATGAAAGGATTGTTTCGTGGCTCTCGCTGTGTCCCAAGAACTCGTTTTTCACTTTCTCGGCGGTCACGTAGTTGTCACGCCGCTGCATTTCGTGGTAAATGGTGTTCAAAGATGCGTTTATATCATCTAGCATACGGTTTATGCGGCTGGCTTCCGCAGTACGTCCGGTAGCCTTGCCCATTTTGCCGTCCCAAATAGAGGGTAACACGCCCAGCTTGGTGTTAAAACGGCTCGCCACGCCGTCCACTGTGATACGGGCGAAAAGGGGGTACGCACCGTTGGCTTTCTGCTTGTCTTTCTTTGCGTAAAAGCAAATGTTGAATGTCGATTTCATAACTCACTTTTTAAGTTGCAAAACTATTGTAATTCTCTAAAAATGAGTTCTATGCAGGCAAGCCAAATAGCGACAGAACTTCGCCAATTTCGGACAATCTGTACCCCCTTTCCGTTTTTGTTTGTCGGGGGTACGAGTTAGGTTACGAACTTTGTCTTTTAGGGGCGAAAAGGTGTACTTTAAGGCAGACACAAGGGAATAAAAAAAGTTCCACAAATCATTGAATTTGTGGAACTTGTCTGCTTACTGTCCGGTATTGTCCGGTTAGTTCAGCGGAGAAAGAGGGTTTTGAACCTACAACCCTAACCGCTTATATTTCAGCTACTTTGCTTTCAAAATTTCAAATAGGTAACGAAACAGTAACGA
>OGEU01001834.1_pt1 | contig 16680 bp, 10 predicted proteins | sample 1570651 | NCBI WGS metagenome assembly OGEU01 (sample SAMEA2582129, study PRJEB24529) | metagenome | biome: Human gut stool | place: China | collected 2011 | reverse complement strand
TATACTGGGGCATCTTCATATGCCATTGTATTTTATAGGGACATTTACTGAATATTCCTAAATAGCTTTTTTTTGAAAATGTTCCCTCAGTTTCCGGATGGCACTGTATTTGAGGGTTTTTACCGTGTTGACTGAAACATCCAGCAAACGTGAGATTTCCTTATTTTCCAAACCGGATAAGGCCAGACGGATGATTCGGGCACTTTGTTCCGGTAGCTGGCCGATAGCGGTCAGCAACATCTGGTTGGTTTCTTCTTCGATGAATAAATTGAAAATCTGGGGTTCCTCGGATTCCGGGTTTTCGAGGCGGGCATAACGGTTGTTTTCCCTTTCGATGCCCCGGAGATAATTCAGGGCTTCATTTTTAACCGAGACAAAGAGAAAATTCTCTATCGATTCGATTGTGTTGTATTTTTCCTGGTTTTCCCAGTAGCGGATGATGATTTCCTGAACAATATCCTGGGCGACAGCTTCCGATTTGACGAACTTTAGGGCAGAAGTATATAAAGCCGCATAATGCTTGCGGATAAAATTTTCCAATTCTGCATATTCTTTCATGGGCTGTGACCTTCATTTGGCAAGACAAATATAGTGATTAAAATCATCCCGATTTGTGGAATCAGGAAATAATCGGTAACTTTGTTTTGGAAAACAATTAAAAATCCGCAAGCATGGGCGACAAGATATATCCGATAGGCATTCAGAATTTCGAGAAAATCCGCAACGAGGGTTATTACTATGTCGATAAAACGGCTTTAATTTACCGATTGGTGAAAACGGGCAGTTATTATTTCCTCAGCCGTCCGCGCCGTTTCGGGAAAAGCCTGCTGATTTCCACGCTGGAAGCCTATTTCCTCGGGAAAAAGGAGTTGTTCGAGGGGCTAGCAATGGCGCAGCTGGAAAAGAATTGGATACGCCGCCCTGTGTTACATCTTGATCTGAATATCGGGAAATATGATGCTCCGGACAGTTTGGACAAAATCCTTGAGGAAGCCCTGTCCAAATGGGAGATTACGTACGGCACCGGTGTCGGGGAGACGACCCTCGCCCTACGCTTCAAGGGTATCGTGGAACGTGCCAGCCAGCAATCCGGTCAGCGGGTAGCCATCCTTGTCGATGAATACGACAAACCGCTTTTGCAAGCCATCGGCAACAAAGAGTTGCAATCCGCGTATCGCAACACGCTGAAACCTTTCTACGGTGTGCTCAAAACGATGGACGGCTACATACAATTCGCCATGCTGACGGGAGTAACGAAATTCGGCAAAGTGAGCGTGTTCAGCGACTTGAACAACTTGATAGATATTTCCATGGACGCACGCTATGTTGCCTTATGCGGAATTACCGGAAAAGAAATTCAGGACAATTTCGAGGAAGATTTACACGAGTTAGCCGAGGCGCAGAAAATGACTTACGAGGAAGCCAAAGCCGAATTGAAAGCCTGTTATGACGGTTATCATTTTGTGGAAGATTCCGAAGGCATATACAATCCTTTCAGCCTGCTCAATACTTTCTTCAAAATGAAGTTCGGCAGTTACTGGTTTGAAACGGGGACACCGACTTACTTGGTGGAATTGCTCAGGCGCTACCACTACGACTTGGAACGCATGGCAAACGAGGAAACCAACTCCGATGTGTTGAATAGCATTTACGGCGACGAGCAGCCGATACCCGTTATTTTCCAAAGCGGGTATCTTACGATAAAAGGGTATGACAAACGATTCGATCTATATCGTCTTGGTTTCCCGAATAAAGAGGTAGAAGAAGGTTTTATCAAATTTTTAATGCCTTTCTATACCCGTTTCAACAAAATAGAAGTTCCTTTCGAAATACAACAATTCACCCGTGAAATCGAAATGGGGCAACCGGATGCCTTTTTCAGGCGTTTGCGAAGTTTCTTTGCCGACACGCCCTACGAGGTGGCAACCGACTTGGAACGTCACTACCAGAATGTATTATTCATTGTCTTCAAACTGGTAGGATTCTACACGGAGACGGAGTACCGTACTGCTGAGGGGCGGGTGGATCTCGTGGTGAAGACTTCAGACTATATCTATGTAATGGAATTTAAACTGAATGGAACGGCAGAGGAAGCCCTACAACAAATCAATGACAAACGTTATGCCCTTCCTTTCGAGGCAGACAGGCGCAAGGTGTTCAAAATAGGCGTCAACTTTAGCGCGAAGACACGAAATATCGAGAAGTGGTTGATAGAAGTTTCGGAAAATGTTCTATAGGCGGCATCCCCTCCAGGGAGGCCCAATCGGACGGGGCACCTCTGTACCTGTTCTTCGGCAACATAAATCCGGACTGTTTCTCCCCGAGCGAGTATGCGGTAATCTGATACCATCTCAGCCCTTCGAGGCAGACTGCTCGAGGTGTTGTTAAAATTTATTTTTTTTTTAAGTTTCATTCATCCTTTACCTGCTTCTGCGGTGTCTTAGTATAAAAGGACATGAAATGGATTTACAAAAGGCATATCGTTTAGCTACAATTATCATTCGGGTAAAACTGGGGAATGTGACGGAAGAGGAGCGTTCGGAATTGCTGGACTGGCTCGACGAGAGCGAGGAGAATCGCCGGACATACAAAAGGATTATTCGCGGAGAGGCGATTCGCGAACGGATAGCAGGAGAAGAACGGATCGGAAAAGAGACCGATTATGAGAAAATACGAATTTCGGTCGTCCGGAGTTTGGTGGGACGCAGACGGAGCCGGCGTGTGCGCTTATGGAGGAGTGTGGCTGCTGCGGCTTGTATCTGTGCTGTGGCGGTGACTGTTTTGTGGGAATTGTCCGGTGTGCGGGCGGTACCGGAGGCTATGCCGCTGGCCGGACAACAAACAGAGACTGCTAAGGTAAAACTGATCCTGCACTCCGGTGAACAGATTGCTTTGGAGCAGAAGAAAGAACAGAGAATCGAAGCAGGGGATGCAGTGATTAAAAATGAACACGGACAACTGATATATGAAAGTAAAAATAATCTGGCGACCGAAGAGCTGTTCAATAAAGTGGTAACCGCTATCGGGGGAGAGTATGCCTTGATTTTGAGCGACGGGACCCGGGTATGGCTGAATGCGGACAGCGAGTTGGAATATCCCGTGGAATTTGTTAAAAAAGAACGTATCGTGAAATTGAGCGGGGAGGCTTATTTTGAGGTGGCTCCGAATCCTGAACAGCCTTTTATCGTGGAAGCCGGAGGGATACAGACCCGGGTATTGGGAACTTCATTCAATATACAGGCTTATCGTAATGAGAAATCGGTATATACGACCTTGCTGACTGGAAGTATCCGGGTGGCGGTAGCAGACGGCGGTGATGCGGTGGTGCTGACTCCGGGACGGGAAGCGATTTGGGAAAAGGGAAGCGGGGCTATTCAGGTGGAAGCTGTCAATGCCGAGGATGCGATTGCCTGGAGATATGGGAATTTTATTTTTGAGGAAGAAGATATCGAAGTGGTTATGCGGATGTTGTCCCGCTGGTATGAAGTGGAATTTGTATTCGACGGAGGAAGGAAAGAAAAGCATACTTTCAGTGGACGGATGAGTAAAGACGAATCCCTGGATACCGTGCTCGAGACCATTGAATTAGCGGGAGGACCGGAATTCCGCCGGGAAGGAAATATCATACATCTGATTGAAAAATAAACCGGAGTTGTTTTGGCCAGCAACTCCGGAATAAAGACCTTGTCCCAAAACAAGGTATTGTCTAACTATTTTATGTACAAATTTATGAAAAAAAACGAAACTAAAAAATCGTTTGGAAAGCTTTTGTCCTGGCGGCAACTATGGTGTTGCTGTCTGATGCTGATCGGAGGACTACTACTAACAGACCGGCCGGCTTTTTCACAAGCCACAACCCAAGCCAATGTGTCTTTAAAATTAAAACAGGTGACGGTATTGGATGCGCTGCGGGAATTAAACCGGCAATACGACCGACAGCTGATGTTTAAGCGGGAGGAAGTGGAGCAGGTGAAGGAACCGGTCTCTGTCGATGTAAAAAAGGTAACTCTTTTGCAAGCCGTAGAGGCCTGTATCCGGGGAACCGGTTTGGTGGCAACCGACCGCAACGGGATTATTGTCATCGGTCCTGCGCGGCAAACCACACCTCCTGTTTCCCGGGTGATTCAGGGTATAGTGAGGGACGAGCAGGGAAATCCGTTGCCGGGGGCTACGATTAAAATCAAGGGTACCCGGATGGGTACTGCGACCGATTTCGAAGGCCGCTTTCAATTGGCTTTAGCCGGAGATGCACAGGTGCTGGAAGTATCTTTTATCGGTTATCGGACAGTTGAAGTAAACGTACAGGGGAAAAAGGAAATTGAAGTCAGGCTGCAGCCCGATCAGGCTGAAATGGAAGAAGTGGTGGTTACCGGTTATCAGACGATCCGGAAGGAACGAATGACCGGTACGACGGCGACGATTACCGCCAATCAGATTGCAGGCCGGGGATTACAGTCGATCGACGAAATTCTGAATAGTACGATCTCGGGGTTGAATATGATCAGTAGTGGCCGGCCCGGACAGGACGCACAGATCCAGATTCGTGGGGTAAATTCGTTGACGGGGAGTACCGAGCCGATGTGGATTGTCGACGGTATGCCGTTACAAGGAGAGATTCCCAACATCCAAAGCGGTTCTACCGATTTGCAGGCGACTATTTTTACGACCGGAATCGGTAATATTGCACCGGACGATATCAAATCGATCACCGTATTGAAAGATGCTGCCGCTACAGCGATTTACGGTGCCAGGGCTGCGAACGGGGTGATCGTCGTCGAAACGAAAAGCGGACTTTCCGGGAAAACCCGGTTTAATGCTTCGGTGAATGTGGGGATTACCGAACGACCCCGGAATAACATCGACATGATGAATACTGCGGAGAAAATCCAGTTCGAACGCGAGATCTTTTACGATCAGCAAGGATATATCTATACCCCCGGGCGGGTGACTAAATTATTGCAGCAAGCAGCCTATGGAGAAATTTCTTCTGATGAGGCCGAACGGCGGATCGGCGAATTAGCTAAAATCAATACCGATTGGTTTAAAGAAATTTATCGCACGGCGATCAGTCAGCAATACAATTTCAGCATGTCGGGAGGTAACGAGAAGACACAACATTACGTTTCCTTGAACTACCTGAAAGAGGTCGGTACCGAACCCAATAATAAGTACGATCGGTTGGGGATGAACATTAAATTAACCCATAATCCTTCCGAAAAAATCCGGATTACCGGCGGGTTGGGAGCCACTATGAAAAACGACAGAGTGACGGCCAGTAGCGTAAATTCCCTGGAATATGCAATGTATGCCAACCCTTATGAACGATTGAAAAATGAGGATGGTACAAAGGCTTACGATATCAGCTACAATGCAAAGGAAAGTAGTATCCGGGACGGGCTGGATTGGGATACCTTCAATATTCTCGACGATCTGAACCGAAATACCAATACCAACCGTTATCTGGATGCCGAGCTTTCATTGAAGGTGGAATGGGAAATCGTCAAAGGCCTGATGTTTACGACCCATGGGGTTTATAATGCCAATTCCAACCATAACCGGATTATCGAAGGAGCGGATACCTATACCAATTTTATCAATAACTGGTATTCCTACAAGGGAGAAATTCCGCATGACATGGTGAAGGGCTCTTTGCGGGAGGCTACAGGATATACCAATGCCTATACATTCCGGAATACACTTCAATATACGGGGGAATATGCCGGAAAACATTATATCTCTTTGTTTGCCGGGCAGGAAATACAGGAGCGGACCGCTTATAATTCCTTCAATTATTCTCCGGTATTCGACGAAGAACACCGGATCGTCGGATTCCCTGAAATGGACGGTATCGACGGATCGGAAATCAATTATAACGCCTTGGGAGGGACAGGAAAGTCGGTCAGCAAAATGTCTTCCTTTTTTGCCAATGCCTCATATTCCTACCTGGATAAATACATTTTGACCGGAGCATTGCGCTATGACGGTTCGGATATTATCGGAAACGACAACCAGTTTACTCCGTTGTGGAATGTCGGCTTACGCTTGAATTTGCATCGGGAGGAATTTATGAAGCGGTGGATGTGGGTAGACCAGTTCGCTGTCCGGGGTGGTTTCGGATATACCGGGAGTATCGACAAGAATGCACTGCCTTTTGTGGTGATGACCCTCGGACAAAGTGTGATTTATGACGGGCAAACTGTACCGACTTCTTTCAGTTACCCCAACCCGAATGTAAAATGGCAGACCAAACAGGATATGAATGTCGGCCTGGACCTTTCGCTGTTCGACTATCGGTTGGAATTGGGGGTGAATTACTACAACAATATCACCCGGGATGTGCTCGACCGGAAAGCTTTACCCTATTCTTCCGGACGGAGTGAGGTGACGGAGAATGTAGCCGATATTTATAATAGCGGATGGGAAATCGATCTGGGAGTAACCTTATTGAAAAATAAATCTTTTCAATGGTATGCCAAAGCGAACATTGCGATCAACGATAATAAAGTGAAAAATACGTATTATAAGGACACGGAAGATCTACCGAGAGCAACCTTGAGTAATGCACATCAATTTGTAGAGAATCAGCCGGTGAACGGTTGGTATGGGTATAAGTTTGCAGGAATCAATCCCATCAACGGAGCGGTAATGACTTATACCGGCAATGGGGAGGCAACCTTGGATATGTCGGTTAGCGGAGCTACATGGCCTACCCCTTCGGTGTTTTATTTAGGAAATCTTACTCCTCCGGTCGTGGGCGGATTTTCAACTTCTGCCAATTGGAAACAATTGATTTTTTCTGCTAATTTTGAGTTTAAGACCGGACATAAAATCAAATCGTTCAATACCTTCCGAAGCCTGGATGCCCGTAATCGTCACACCTCCGAAGCGAATCGCTGGCGTGAACCGGGAGATATCACCAATGTACCTGCTATGTCGGAAGCCTTTACCACCTATTCTTCCTATATGTACGATATCTTATTGGAGAAAGGAAACTACCTCCGCTGTAGCTATATGACGCTGGGATATAACCTGAAACCCGAATGGCTGCATAAAATAGGTTTCAGCACTGCCCGGCTCAGTTTTACAGCGAAAAATCTGTTTACGATTTCCAGTTATAGCGGGATCGATCCGGCACTGATGGGTTCGTTCGGTTATCCGAATTCCCGGAAATATACGATTACTTTAAATGTTGGATTCTAAAATTGAAAGAGATGAAGAAATTATTCTTATATGTCACCCTGATTCTGAGTTTTACTTCGTGCGAGAAATATCTGGAAGTGAAACCTTCGAATATTCTGGCCTTGAAAACTTATGACGATGTGAAATCTTTATTGGGGTCGCATTTGAAATTATACACCGTGACTTTTTTCAGCTCCCATGAATTGGCAGGAACGAACGTTCCCTGGAGAACGGACGATTTGTATTTGTTTTTCGGTTTTTATAGTGACGATTTGAATACCGATACCTGGCTGAACGGAAATTGGATGGCTAATAATAAAAGAGCGTTGTATACAAACAGTTTGAACTGGCAAAATACCACAATGCCCGGGACGATCTGGGGAAACTATTTCAGTAATATCGGTTTTTATAATACGATTATCGACGAACTGGCGAATGTCAGTGCTTCACAGGAAGAAAAAGATATCGTCGAACAGGAAGCCCGTTTTCTGAGAGCCTGGTATTTGTTTAAAGTGTTGCAATATTTTTCTCCCTATCACAGCAATGAACTGGGGATACCGTTTAATACCGATTCGCAAGCAGTCGGAAGTTATAATAAACAGCGGAAAACGCAGGCTCAGGTATATCGGTTTTTGATCGATGAGTTGACTACGGTCATTGATTGTAAGACAGAACCCCGGGCGACTTATAATATTTTTTACGATAAGAATCTGGCCCATGCTTTGCTGGCCGAGATCTACCTTTTTAAAGGCGGTTCGGGAGCTGGCGAGAAAGAGGATTATGTTCAGGCAATTACGCATGCACAGGCGGTTATGAAAAATTATCCGTTGCAGGGGATAGATGAATTCAAACCTTTTGAAACCTATAAGACAAGTGAGGGGGGAGTATATAAAAATAAAGATCAGGCCTTATTGTCCTTTTTGTGGTATACCGGAGATGCGGGCATGTACGGGACGATGGAGGCTTATGGTTTACTCGAATTTGTCCGGGATGAACTGTTCGAATTGTTCGATGAAAACGATGTTCGCCGTTCCCTTTACTTTAATCCCGAAAACAAGGCTATCCGTAAATTCAAAGATCTGCCGAATTCCTATGGGGTGTTACACTTTTTCCCGGTTTCCGAAATGTATCTGATCGAGGCTGAAAGTTATGCCCGTAACGGACAGGAAGGAGAAGCCCGGCAAGCCTTGGAAGAGTTCCAACGCCATCGGATCAGAAATTATCAGGGATACAAAGGAGCGGATTTGTTACAAGAGATTATGAATGAACGGCGGAGAGAGTTTTGCCTCGAATACGATATGCGGTGGTGTGATCTGATCCGGATTCAGAAGGGATGGTCCAGAAATTCTTACCAGAATCCGGAAGAAGCCGTCTATATGCTGGAAGATAATGATTTCCGTTTCTGTTTCCCTATCCCTTTGCTGGAAGAAATGCAGGAAAATAATCAGATCGAACAAAATCCCGGATGGAATATGTTGTAATCCTAAAATGATGAATAAGATGAAAATAATAGGTTATATTTTGCTGATTGTTTTGCTTTTTTCGTGCGAAAAGAGTGAATATGAAACCTGGTTGTACGAACCCGGAATCGAAGCCGTCGATTCGGTGGCTATTTATCCCAATAGTCCCGTTTTGATCGCGAATGGTAAAGCTCAGTTGAGTTTTCTTGTAAAAGCTTATTCGTTTGTGAAAGATAAACGGACGATCGAACAGGTGATCGATGGGGAACATATTGTCAAAGACTCTGTGTTTACGAAGATTTCTGCAATGAAAATGGATCGTTTCGAAGCATCTGAAATACAGATTAAGACCAGGGATGGCAAGTTGATCGAGGGACAGAAATTCTCGGCCACCGAAGGGGCTGGAACGGATGTTGAATTTGTATGTACTATTCATGGGATAGAAAGTGAACCTTGTAAAGTGCATTTGATCGCCGATCCGGTAATGGATTTTCCGACTATTACTGTTCCGGTTGTTTTCCATCTGTTGGTTACAGATAAAAATATCAATAGGTATGATGGCATAACGACCGGGTTGTTACAGGGATTTATCGATCGGGCCAACAAGGTGTTTGCGGGAACTTATGCCGACGATCCGGTAGCCGTCGACAGTAAAATTCGCTTTGAATTGGCTACGGTGGATGTACAAGGGAATAAACTCGCTACCCCGGGAATAAACAGAGTGGAAATGGGAACTCCTGCTTATGGCGAAGTTGCCGGTTATATTAACAAGAATTTACTATGGGACCCGAACCGGATATTGAATATCTGGGTAAACGATGAAATTTATGGGACCAATGCTTATGCTCCGGCTTATATTTTGGATAACGGAACCGCTGTACCCGGTTTGAAAATGAATTCGGTTGCTACAGCTGATGAAGTAAGTTTTACTTCGTATAGGGAAGTAGGTATTACTCTTACTGTGAGTTCGATATTCTCGATCAATAAAGGGGGCTATGAATATTATCTGGGTACACATTTCGGATTAATGCCTACGGTGTTCAGTACTTATTCGGGAATTCCCTTTGTTAACGGAGATGTAGATTTTTGTTCGGATACTTATACTTATGAATTAGGGCCTATTGCTTTGGAAAAGAATACTTATTCGGATGATAAACAGGCTCCGGTGATTTATTATAATTCCTGTAATATCATGGATGGAAGTTCGGCATCGACTTCCCTGACCTATGAGCAGGTTTTGCGTATGAGGAAAGTGATTGCTAATTGTCCGGGACGGATGTTTAATTAATATAATAACCATGTGCTGATGTGCTCCCGGGAGTTACTCCATAATGAGCACATCAGCACATAAATTTTATCCCATAATCCAACGAGCCTTTCTACCCAATAACCGGTACATCAGGGCTGTGAATCCCCACGCACACAGGAAAATAAGAATTGCCATTACCGGCACCTGTAGCGGAATCGGCAGATTGAAATTACCGATCAGTAAAAAGGCCGGGCCGACCAGAAAATAATGTACCATGTAAATGCCGAAACCACATTTCGTGATATTGGCGAGCGAACGGATGAGGGCGGGCGTAGAGACGACTACTTTTTGCAAAGCCAGAAAAACCGCCAGAGTCATACATAACACGTTAGGGCTGCAAAAAGTGAAGAATAATTCCATATCCGATTCGGTAGCTGCCGGATTATGGGCTGCTGCACTAAAACCGGAAAAAGTGACGGAATAGCCGGCTGCAAATAAGAGAGCGGATAGAAGCAGTGTTTTTCCGACGGACCAGGAATTTCCTTGTTTGACATAATGCCCGAGCAGGAGATAACCGTTGAAGCCTGCAAAATAATATCGTGTCCCGAATTCGTTCCAGGTGGCGGTGCCATAGAGATAATGCGAAATATATTCGCCCATATACGGGAGAAATAAGCTGATCACCCAAATCCACAAGTAAGTTTGTTTCATTTTACGATCGGCCTTATCGATCCAGGCAGAGAAAAAGGGCATATACAAATAAAGTCCGATCAAAAGGTAAATGTACCACATATGATTCTCTTTAAAGGAGAAATTGAAAGGAATCATGGCGATGTCTTTCAGCGAATCGCTGAAAGACTGGGATTCACTTCTTTGCACATAACAGAGAAAATCGCCTATAATGGATTTCGGAAGCCCGACACCTCCTGTAAACCACGGGAATAAGTTGTAAAGCACCGACCATATCAAAAAAGGAAATAATACCCGGAAAATTCTTTTCTTGTAGAAAACGCCTAACGGTTGTTGACTAACCGGAAGTAAGAGTAATCCGGTCATCATGGCAAACAGGGGAACCGACGGACGAAATAATGAGCCGTATACAGAAGCCCGGAATTTATATTCGGGTAGGGTTCCCAGGGTCGGGGAGATGTAAAAGGGATCGATACAATGTACGCCGATTACCATAAGCATTGCTGTAAGCCGGACGACATCCAGCCATACGATGCGTGAAGGAGAGGGGAAATCGTGATTCATGTTATTCATTATTTGTTATTCGTCTGATTATTTAATGTCGCAAAAGAATGAAATATTTGTCTCAACTTCCGTGAAATATTGGCCAATAACTAATAAAAATTGGTCATACCGGAAAAAAATTCTGTATCACTTCAAAGTTAAAAATGTTAAATCTTGTCGAATAGAAAAGGAAATGAGCGATTATGCGTTTACTTTTGTATAAACATAAATCGGTGATGAAGAGGATTTTATTCATGATTATATTAGGGCTGGGAGGACTGATGCCGGTAAACCGGATATTAGCCCAGAGAGCTGTCGACTTGTTTCAGGCTTATAGTTGGGAACAGGCTAGTTTGCAGGCAGCCCGGGAAAATAAGCTGGTTCTGGTCGAAGTGGGACCGATCGACCTGAAAGTGGAGAGAGGAATACAGACGAAACCCGATCTGGTGAATTATTTGCAGCGGAATGTGATCGCAATCCGGCTGAATGCGAACGATACGAAAAACAGTGGATTTCAAACGCGCTTATTGATGTACGAGCCTCCCCTGTTTGCTTTTTTTATGCCTTATGGAGATTTGCTGGAAATGATAAAACCGGGGGAGGTACTTCAAGATCCTTCTGCTTTAAGAGAAACACTCGAAAAGGCGAAGGAACGGGCTGCAGTGAAAAAAAGAAATAGCCGCTCTGTTCGTTTCGAGGATTTGCCGTTCGAAGAAGCTTTGGCAAAAGCGGAGGAAGCGGAGCAGCCGGTATGTATTTATTTTACCGCCGATCGGTGTCAGGCTTGTTTGTTATTGGAGAAAAACGTATTGAACCTGGACGAGGTGGCCGATTATTACAATGACCATTTTGTCAATCTGCGGGTGAATACCTCGCGGACACAAGAGTTGGCCCGGCGATATGGGATAAAACAGTGTCCTGCTTTTCTGTTTTTGAATGCCAAAGGGAAAGTGATTTACCAGGATGAAGGGGCGGAAACAAAGGAGCAATTGCTGGACAATGCTGCTCTTGCTTTGAAAAAAGCCGGAGGAATTTCGTTTCAGGAATTATCGGATGAGGAGGCTCGGGCTAAAGCGCAACAGGAGAATAAACCGGTGTTTATCGATTATTATATTCCGGGTGGTGCACATAAAGAGATGTTGCGTACCGTATTTGCCGACCCGGAAGTGGCTGCCCTTTTCGAGCAGCAGTTTGTCAATGTAGCCCGCGAATCGGGTCAGGCGGTGTTGGTTTTTACGGATGCGGGGGGAAACGAATTGCACCGGGTGAGAAATATCATGAGTCCCGAAGATTTGCTGCAGGAGGCCCGGATGGTGTTGGAAGGAAAAGGATTGGCCGGAATGGAGAAGGAATTCCGTCAGGGAAGTCGCCGGCCCGAATTTCTGAAGAGTTATATGGCGATGTTGGGGCGGGCTGATAGATACAGGGAAGCCGGAGAGATTGCGGCGGTTTATTTCTCGGCTTTACCTTCGGATTGTCTCCGGGAAGCTGAATATTGGGATATTTTCGACCGCTATTATATGCTTGCCGATACAGACCTTTTTCAATATGTATTGACTCACCGCAAAGAATTGTACGACCTTTACGGAGAAGATAAGGTTCGGAAAAAGATAGCGGCGGTCTGGATTGCCGGGGCTGAAAATTTTGTTCAGGACGGCGTTTTTGATGAGGTCGGTTTCAAAGCTTATACCAAACGACTGAAAAAAGAAAAAGTCGAAGAGTGGCGGCAAATTGTCCGGAATGCCCGGATGCATGCTGCCGAACGCACCGGGGACTGGCGTACATTCGTCGATTTGGCAGAGGAAAAATGGTACGAAGAAAAAATTCCCGATGCCGAATTGTACAGCTGGGGAGTGAAAATCAATGAAAATTGTCCTGACGAAGCTATTCGCTACAAAGCGGCACACTGGTTTGTACAAGCAGCTCAGGAAATGGAACGAAAAGAACGGGTCACCGGAAAAGTAAGCATGAGTTCATATAAAGGCTTTTTTGAAAAACTGGCGGACGACCTGGTGGGAAAAAAGTAATTGCGTTTGTGTTCTAATCGTTGAAGCTGAATTTGACACGATTGACAATGGAACGTCCCAAAGTCAGCTCGTCGGTATATTCCAGATCATTGCCGATAGAGATGCCTTTGGCAATGGTGCTGATGACGAGATCTTCTTTATTCTTCATTTTTTTGAAGATATAATAGCCGGTAGTATCTCCTTCGATGGTGGCACTGAGGGCAAAGATGATTTCCCGGATCGGTTCCTGCTCTACCCTTTCAACTAAAGAAGTAATGTGCAGATCGGCAGGACCGATACCGTCCATTGGAGAGATGATTCCTCCGAGCACATGGTATAAACCGTTGTATTGTGAGGTGGCCTCGATCGATAAGATGTCTTTGATGTTTTCTACGACGCAGAGCGTCGTGTTATCTCGTTTCGGGTCTGAACAGATCTCGCAGATTTCACCGTCGGAAATATTATGACATCGACGGCATTCCTTGATGTTTTTCATAACAACACGCAAACTTACCAGCAAACCAGCAACTAAATGCACATCTTTCTTCAGAAGATGTAATACGAATTTCAGAGCTGTTTTACGCCCTACTCCCGGCAGGGAAGCAAACTGATCGACCGCTTTATCTAATAACCTTGAAGAATTCACCCTTTTTTCCTTTCTCCTTTTTTCTTTCTCCCCCTCACTCCTCCCTCAAACGAATATCTTTCACTATCATCTGAATATCGTTTTTCCCCATAAATTCATTTTCCTGGAGCGTATAACAGATATCGAAAAATCCGCCGGAGTTCACTTTATCATAGAGATGCCCCATGCCGAAACCGATGCCGCTCCGGTCGTTACAGGCCCTGGTATCGTCGACAATGACCAGTTTCAGGTGTTCGTTGTTACGTCCCACCCGTTTGGTGCCGATGAAGTTTGTTACTTTCTCGGTCATGAAGACCGGGATGGTATTGTTGGGACCGAACGGGGCGAATTTTTGCAGCATATGATACAGATCGGGAGTGATATCGGTCAGCTTGATTTTAGCGTCGATATTGATCTGAGGGGTCAACATTTCATCGTCGATCGTTTCCCGGACAATACGTTCGAATTTTTGTTTGAACGGTTCTATATTTTCGATTTTCAAGGTCAATCGGGCAGCATATTTATGCCCGCCATAATTCTCCAGAAATTCACTGCATTGCGAGATAGCGTAATACAGATCGAAACCTTCGACCGACCGGGCTGAGCCTGTCGCCAAGCCGTTCGATTCGGTAAGAATGATCGTCGGACGATAGAAAGATTCGGTCAGGCGTGAAGCTACGATCCCGATCACTCCTTTATGCCAGTTGGCATTGAACAATACGGTCGTTTTTTTCGACGGTTCGAGTTCCGATTGGTTGATGTGACGAATGGCTTCCTCAGTGATATCGTGATCCAGTTTTTTACGTTGGTCGTTGAAAGTATTGATATCCGAAGCGATACCGGCAGCAGAGCATTTCTCGTCGGCTGTCAGTAACTCCACCGATTTCCGGCCTGATTCGACCCGTCCGGCTGCATTGATCCGGGGACCGATTCTGAAAACGATGTCGTTGATCGTAATTTCTTTATCGATCCCGGAAATTTTTATAATCGTTTTTAATCCCAGACTGGGATTGGAGTTCAACTGCTGTAACCCGAAATAGGCCAGAATCCGGTTTTCTCCCGTGATCGGGACGATATCGCTGGCTATGCTGACGCATAACAGGTCCAAAAGCTTGTAAAGCTCCGACATCGGAAGATTGTGCTTCAGACTATGTGCTTGTACCAGCTTGAAACTGACCCCGCAGCCGCTCAGCCATTTGTAAGGGTAGGGACAATCCGGACGTTGGGGATCGAGCACCGCAATGGCTTCCGGCAACGTATCTCCCGGAGTATGGTGGTCACAAATGATGATATCCACCTGTCTGGAATTGGCATATTTGACTTTTTCGACTGCTTTGATTCCACAATCGGTGATCAGCATCAATGAAAAACCGTTTTCTGCGGCATAGTCGATTCCTTTGATCGATACCCCATATCCTTCCGTATAGCGGTCGGGGATGTAGTATTCCAGATTATCGCTGTTACAGTGGTGTTTCAAATACTTGTATAGCAGGGATACTGCCGTCGTCCCATCGACATCGTAATCTCCGTATATCAGTATTTTTTCATCTTGGGCGATCGCCCGGTCTAAACGTTCTACTGCCTTGTCCATATCTTTCATTAAGAAAGGATCGTGCAGCATATTCAGGGATGGATAAAAAAAAGATTGTGCCTGTTCCGAACTAGTAATACCCCGTTGCAGCAGTAAGTTCGCTATAACGGGGTGACAATTTAGTTTTTTTGAAAGTTCCTCTATCTTAGTAGCCTCCGGCGGAGTATTGATGACCCATCTTTTTTTCATTATACTTTTTTCCAATTCTGCTACAAAGTAGCGGAAATTCCTTGTTATTTCAAAGTGTAATCTAGATTAATTTCATATAACAAAATCTGAAAATTGAAAATATAAAATTAAGAAGCTCTGTTACAAAAATTTGCACGATTCGTTTTTTTTATTCAGAATTGCATTCTCCGGATTATGAATGCCATGTATATTTGCTTTGTCTCCCCCTGTCCTATTCAGTGCGATAACTCTCACATCGGAGTATCCGGGAGGCAGTCTCAAGAGATGGGACATTTCCAGATGCATCGGCTAAGTTTCCTCCCATTTGTTTGCAGATGTCGAGAAATTTCACTTATATTGCATAGAAGTTGTGCATACGATACTTGTGAATCAGAGAATTATGTGTTATTAATTTGTTGGATATCAAGAATATGTGCAATTTTTTAAACATAGATATTTTAACTTTTTTATTCCGTTAACGAGTAGTGAATGTATTATTTTTTTTTACTTAAGAAATTACAATTTTACAAATTTGTCCAAATAAAGGTTCGTTTAATTTAGTCGAAAGTTTATAAAGTTTATAAAGTCCTTGGTCTCTGCGGGTGCTTGGTCTATTGACAAGGAATAATTGACAATCGACAAGGATGAATCACAGTCTTAAGTTTATTCTATCGAATTATAAATCAATGGATATACATTTAATTTTCCTTTCTGCTTTTCTTTATTAATCTGTTTTTTCATGGAAGCGAAGCTTCCGGTAATTCTCCATGATCAATTGTCATCTGTCGATTATTCTTGTTGCAGATTCCCGCAAAAAGAATCGAACGAGTATTGTTGTTCTCACAAAGAAGAAAAATTTTAGGGAATTGCAGGCTTTGGAATGGGCGGAAAATGCGCATTTTGGAAGCGAAAAAAGAGAAACGGAGAAAAACGAGCGAAGCGTTTTTTAGGGTGATTTTTCCGCGCGTTAACACGAATAAATTTTCGTTTTCATACTATAAAGACCAAAGAAAATCGGGACGATTGCGCCATTTTACAAATGTAGGTTTATTTTTTCTTTCTATTCCGATTCCGGGTTTTGTGCCGTCAGACCGGTTCGCCTGGAACGGTCCGCTAAGGCTTTCCTTCACTGACCGGCGGAACTCCTCACTGCGTTCGTCAGACACCAC
>OGEU01001833.1_pt1 | contig 16689 bp, 16 predicted proteins | sample 1570651 | NCBI WGS metagenome assembly OGEU01 (sample SAMEA2582129, study PRJEB24529) | metagenome | biome: Human gut stool | place: China | collected 2011 | reverse complement strand
CTTTTCTTAATTTTAATCCGAATGCCATATTGTCAAATACGGTCATATGTGGATACAGAGCGTAGTTCTGGAATACCATTGCGATATCTCTGTCTTTTGGTTCTACGTCGTTAACGAGTTTTCCGTCGATGTATAATTCTCCGGAAGAAATCTCCTCAAGACCTGCAATCATACGAAGTGTAGTAGATTTACCACATCCAGATGGTCCTACGAAGATGATGAATTCCTTATCTTCTACTTCAAGGTTGAAATCCTTAACAGCTTCAAAGCCGTTTGGATAAACTTTACAAATGTTTTTTAATGATAAACTTGCCATTGGTTTAACCTCCTAATGTTTTGTTCGTTTTTAACTGTCCTTATCATACAGGATATTGCGCACTTTGGCTATGCGAGGATTCCACAAAGATTTTTCTTTTTTTTGTATGTTCTGACTGATATTCTGTGCATTTTTTTATCTCTTCGTCAGAGTGACGAAAACCCATCTCTTTCTTGTACAATCCGACGAAAGAAATGGGTTTTCACTTTAGAAAATGTTTATCTTTTCTTTATAATTTAGAGTATCCGAAACCATTTACCATGGCCTCTAACTTCATGCCTTTTGCACAATACGGACAGTCATGCTGCTCATACGCCTGATAGCCCGGTACATCTTTCTCGGTAAAGAGACTTTCTACTCTGTGACCGTCTACTTCCTTAACAGTGGAGAAAATTGCTACTACATCTTCAATAATTCCACCGTAATACCGGATGCACTCTAAGCATCTTCTGATTGTCTCACCGGTTGTTGTTGTATCCAGCAAAAGCACGATATGTTTTCCGGTAATCATATTTTTGGTATTATCACGGAAAATCATCTGACCGCTGCTGTTCATCTCCGGAGAAATAACATAAATAGTCTCATGCAGATTGGTTGACATAAAATCTCCCTGTTCAAAACGCTCTGCTAAAAATCCGCCAATCATTTCTGTTCTGTCCATACATACAACGGTATCTACATAGGATGGATTACCGGTCTTCTGGTAAAGCACTTTTGCAGCTTCTTTTGCCTCTTTCACGCGGGCTTTCATACTGGTTACATCAATATAGTAATTGATGTGCGAATGACTGGTGGCAAAATGCCCCGGTATTGCATGTAATGCAAGATTGTTGTTTTCCTTTGAATAAAATTTGACCATACGTTCTTCCATTTGATTTACCCCCTGTTTGATAATTTACTGGATTCCGGTACTTCCGAAACCACCTCTGTCCTGGTTGCCCAGGCTTTCTACTTCTTCAAAATGAATCTGCGGCTGATTCTCTACAATACGGAACTGTGCGATACGGTCATTAACATGAATCACGGTATCACGCATTGCAATTGCAGGCAGTCTCCACATATCATTGTCTCCGCAGTAGGAACCGTCTACAATTCCGCAGCTGTTTGCCTGAATAATTCCGAAATTCTTATAAGTAGAACTTCTTGGCATAATGTGTGCTTCATATCCCTTTGGCAGCTCCATCGCCACACCAAGAGGAATCAGTTTAAATTCTCCTGCTTTCATTTCGACTTCTTCGGATGCACGAAGATCAATCCAGTCGGATTTGCCATCGATATATGTAAGCTTTTCGATTTTATCTGTAAAATATTTGATACGAATCTTTTCCATTCTGCTAAAAACTCCTTTTCTCCTACTGCCATTCCAGGTCGTCATGCTCTACTTTTTTATCTCTGAGCATCAGTTCTTTTACTGCTTCTTTCGCAGGTTTATCTTCAAACAATACTTCATTGACCTGTTCAATAATCGGCATATCTACATGATATTTCTTTGCTAAAGCAATTGCTGCTTTGGCAGAATAGACACCCTCAACTACCATCTTTACTTCATCCATTGCCTGCTGCATGGTATATCCCTGTCCCATCAGATATCCGGCACGACGGTTTCTGCTGTGCTTGCTGGCACAGGTTACGATTAAATCACCCATTCCGGTCAGTCCGCTTAAGGTCTCATATTTTGCTCCCATGGCAAGAGCAAGTCTTCCCATCTCGGAAATTCCACGGGTTATGAGTGCTGCCTTGGTATTATCTCCATAACCAAGTCCGTCTGCCATACCTGCTGCCAGCGCAATGACATTCTTTAAGGATGCTCCGATTTCCATACCCAGTACATCCGGGCTGGTATAGACGCGTAATACTTCACTCATAAAGGTATTCTGGACCAGCTCTGCTGTGGCGCGCTTCTTTGCTCCTGCTACCAGGCTGGTCGGGATTTCTTTTCCTACTTCTTCCGCATGGCTTGGTCCACACAAAACCGCCACCTCACATTGTGGAATCTCTTCCATAATGATTTCAGATAAAGTCATTAACGTATTCTCTTCAATTCCCTTTGCCACGCTGACAATAAGCTGTCCCTCTGCTACGAACGGGCTCATTGCTTTTGCTGTGCTTCTGGTAAATGGAGAAGGCACCGCTAAGACGAGCATGTCTTTTCCCTCAATTGCTTCTTTTAAATCTGTTGTAAACATAATATCATCCGGTAAAATAACGCCCGGAAGTTTTTCTGCCTGCTCATGCTTTTCCTTTAACATTTCAATTTCCGGTGCAAGTGCAGACCAGATTGTAATCTTATGACCGTTTTTATGTAATACCACCGATAAAGCAGTTCCCCAGCTTCCGGCTCCAATGATACTGATATCAGACATTTGTTTTTTCCTTTCCTATGCTTCCTGTTTCTTTGAATGGAAACTGAATTTGTTCTCGGTTCCCTTAAGAAGTCTTCCGATGTTGGCATGATGTAAAATGATTGCCAGTCCCGCCACAAAACCGAATACAATATATACCTCCGTCAGATACTGCTCCGGTACGGAAAGCAGTCCCATCTGTCCGAATACGATAATCTGTATTTCAAGACTGATTACACCAAGTATGGAACCCAGGGAAACATACCGTGTGATTGCTACCACGAGAATAAAAATTCCAAGGCTTATTGGCACTGCCAGCGGACAGAAGCCAATCAGAAGACCACCGGTACAGGCAATTCCCTTTCCGCCTTTAAATTTCATATAAGCCGGAAAATCATGGCCTAAGATGCAGCCCACACCAGCATAAAGCTCTAAGACCTTCACACTGTCCGGATAACGGTTCCGGAAAATGAGCCATACAATGACCATTGCCATAAATACCTTGCACACATCACCAATCAAGGTAAGAATGCCTGCCTTCACGCCGAGGTTACGCATGGTGTTGGTAGTTCCTACATTTCCACTGCCCACCTTACGTAAATCCACATTTTCTTTCTTTCCATATAAGAAGCCGGATAAAAACATACCGCATAAATATCCGATTCCTACTGATATTACACGTCCGAATAACATTTTATTAATCTTCCTTTCTTTCCCTTATAATGAATTTCAGGGAAGTACCCTTAAAGCCAAATGCTTCCCGAATCTTATTTTCCAGATATCTTGTATAGGAAAAATGCATCAGGTTCTTGTCATTTACAAAGATAACAAAAGTTGGCGGTTTTACCGCTGCCTGTGTAATATAATATAATTTTAAGCGTTTTCCCTTATCCGTTGGTGGCTGCTGCATGGCAACTGCCTCTGCCATAATCTCATTTAATACACCGGTTGCCACACGCATGCTGTTATTTTCAAGCACTACATCAATGGTCTCAAAAATCCTGCCGGTACGCTGTCCGGTCTTGGCTGAAATAAATAAAATCTCTGCATATGGCATGAAGCTTAAAATCTGACGGATTTTCTCTGTATGCTTGTAAATGGTCTTATCATCCTTTTCAATGGCATCCCATTTATTCACTGCAATGATAATTCCTTTGCCTCTTTCATGGGCAATTCCAGCAATCTTGGCATCCTGCTCCGTTACGCCTTCTGTAGCATCAATTACAATAATGACCACATCTGCACGTTCCACTGCTGTTACTGCCCGGATGATACTGTAACGCTCTAATTCTTCTTTAATCTTATTCTTTCTCCGGAGTCCTGCCGTATCAATAAATACATATTCTCTGCCATTATATTTTATATCGGTATCAATGGCATCTCTTGTAGTTCCGGCAATATCAGAAACAATCACACGGTTTTCACCCGTCAGCTTGTTAATCAGTGATGACTTACCTACGTTCGGCTTACCTACAATGGCAATGCGCGGTCTGTCATCTTCTGCTTCTTCTAACATTTCCTGGGTAAAATGCTTTGCCACTTCATCTAACAAATCACCGATTCCAAGTCTGGATGCTGCAGATACCGGAACCGGGTCACCAATTCCAAGATTATAAAATTCATAAACATCCGGCATATATTTCTTAAAATCATCTACTTTATTTACTGCAAGAATAACCGGCTTCTTGGAACGGCGCAGCATGTCAGCTACTTTCTGGTCTGCATCTACAAGCCCCTGTCTTACATCCGTAATAAAAATAATGACATCTGCGGTATCAATGGCTATCTGTGCCTGCTCCCGCATCTGGGATAAAATAATATCTCCGCTGTCCGGCTCAATACCGCCGGTATCAATTAAGGTAAAGTTATAGTCAAGCCAGGATACTTCGGCATATATACGGTCACGGGTTACCCCCGGTGTATCCTGTACGATAGAAATTCTTTCACCTGCCAACACGTTAAAAAGTGTTGATTTTCCTACGTTTGGTCTGCCTACAATAGCTACTACTGGTTTACTCATTCTGTCTCCTTCCAAGGACTGCATTCAGCAAATCCTGCCCGCTTGATTTTACAATATCTGCCTGTACTTGTAAAGTTCTTTTCAGCTCCGTCAATGTGATGTCATCTAAGAAAACATCCTCTCCCATACGCAATACATTGCATGGCAGCAGTATCTCATCTCCCAAATCTTCGTCCTTAAGCTGTGCGATAATATCCTGTCCGGTCAGAAGTCCTGCAACGGTAATCCGTTCTCCGAAGAAATCGTTTCGGATCACACGGACCCGTATCTTTACATTCGGAAACTTCTCCTTCATTTCTCCTGTCAGTTCCTCCAAAATCGGTCCTGCCAGCTTTCCGGTTACCAGCGTAACTGTCCTTTTCAGATTGGCATCACCTTTTTCTGCTGCAAGTGCCTCCCGGAATTCATCCCGCAGCAGTGTAATCATTCCCACGCCATTTTCCAGCTGGATATACCCATCATAGTTTTCTGCAGACGGAAGAGGCTGCTCTGCCAGAAGATACCACTCGTCTCCTCCATGCACAAAGTGTGTACCGAAATGCTCCATGCAATAATCCTGCCAGCGATGAATCTGCTCTAAGACTTTTCCTGCATCCTCTTTTTCAAAAGCTTCCAAAGGATATAAGCCCTCCCGGTATTTTGTCAGGCCGACCGGTACAATAGAAAGGCTCTGCATATTTGGAATGTATTCTGTCAGATCACGGATGGTCCGCTCTAACTCTTCGCCATCATTGACGCCCTTGCAGAGTACAACCTGTCCATTCATTTCAATTCCGGCATCTGATAAGCGTTTGATTTTCTTTAAGGCTTCTCCAGCGAAACGGTTGTGCAACATGGTACAGCGAAGCTTCGGATTCGTGGTATGCACCGACACATTAATCGGTCCAAGATTGTAGTATATGATACGTTCAATATCCTTATCCTTCATATTGGTCAGCGTTACATAATTCCCCTGTAAGAAGGAAAGTCTGGAATCATCATCTTTAAAATAAAGTGTCTCACGCATGCCCGGCGGCATCTGGTCAATAAAACAGAACATACACTTATTGGAACAGGATTTGTAATCGTCCATCAGCCCATTTTCAAATTCGATTCCAAGGTCTTCATCATAATCTTTTTCAATTTCCAGTTCCCACTCTTCGCCATTATTCTTTCTTACTACCACCAGAAGATACTCGTCCTCTGTCAGGAACTGGTAGTCAAATACATCTTCTATTTCTTTGCCATTAATGGAAATCAGTTCGTCTCCCGGCTCAAGCTCAAGCTCCATGGCAATACTGTCCGGTTTTACTCCACTGATGACATGTTTCTTTGTATGCATAAATTATTTTCTCAATCTTTCTATATTATAATACCTCTCTAGTTTACAATAAAAAGGGCAGAATAACAACAGTTATTCCACCCTTCCACTTATTCCTGCTCCATGCTCATGCTTCTGTCTTCCATTTCCTGTAATGTCATCAGTTCATCCTCTGACTCAATGATATGTAACTCCAGCAGTTTGTTAATCGTGTATACACAACGATCATTCAAATTCAAATTGAAATAATAATCTTTACTGTTTTCCATTCCCCACATCCGTTGTTCTCTCCTGGTAAGCCGGATTCCCTGACTGTTATAGACATGCAGATACAGTCCATTGATATACGTATGTTTATAGTAGTTATCATTTACTGTATTCAGATAAATATGTCCTGCCCGGATGTCCTTAAGATAAGCATCATATATTTCCTGTGCCCGCTCATCATTTATATTAATGCTGTCATATTCCAAATTCTGGTCATAGGCATCAAACTCCATTGAAATAATATGATTATTCGGATCATCATAATTCACCATCAGATTCCCCTTGAGATAATTCTCCGAATCCATAGACATAGCATAAATTCTTGAAACAACCGAATCTGCATTTTCATAATAATTTTTAGCAGCCGGTACATCATAGCTTCTTACCATAACGCTTCCGTCCGCAAGCTGATAATCAATCTCCACCCACTGCAATGCCTTATCTAAATCAGACGAGCCCTGATATGCCTGAAATTCCTTCTTTGAATCAATAATCTGCTGATGAATACTCATAATTTCATCAATTCCGCTTTCTGAATTTTCTTCTATATCAAAATAGCAGTTAATATTTGCTGCGACAATTTCCTTCTTATCCGGGATTTTATTTTCCAGTCCGAAAGCATTCCATTTGATGCAAAAAAGAAATACAACTGAAATTCCTAACATGACGCCGCATTCTAATAATCTCTTTTTGGTCACTACACGCAGCTTCTTCGTCAAAATCATTTCCGCAATGAAAAATGCCAGAAAACCTGCAATCAATGTGGTAAATAAAACCATCAGGAAATTGCCCAGTGATGTATGTACCAGCACACCAAACAGTCCGCTCAGCAGAATTGCAGTAAGAAAAGCCACACAAAAAGCCATTCCCCAGCGGAACACCGGGCGGGTTGCCGGAATTGTAAGCACATCTCCCGTGGTTTCCAGTTTACGTTTCTGATAAAGCATGCAGGATATTACTATCAGCACCACTCCCACCAGCACATAGATCCCTACAACCGAAAGGCCAAACATATGGTATTCTATCCTGTCCTCTAAATAGTCATACTCTACTCCCACCTTATTTGAAAGATATATCACCGGTGATAAAATACTATTCATACGGTCAGCATAAGAATTCGCCATACCATAGCCAATTGTACTAATCATACATGTAATCACATAGCGGCATCCTATATATAATACGTTCAGAATAATCGTAAATACCGGCATTGCCAATAACTGACCGGTAAACATGCCAACGAAAATTGCCATACTGTAGAAGAAAAAGCCCTCTCCCGTCAACATCAGTGCCCACGCCAGCAGATACTGCAGACTTGTAATTCCCTGCATAATGCAGCATACTGTTCCAATAATAAACGCCAATAGTACAGGAACCACAATCATGCAGAATCCTGACAGGAAATTACTGATAAAAAGTTCTGTTCTTTTCAATGGCAGTGAATGAAACAGATGTGAGCTTCTGTTATTATAAAGATAATAAAATACTGCCATTGCTACAATAATTCCAATTGCCAGACTAAGGAGTGCAATAAGCGCACCGCTTCCATCTGAAAACAGAATCTGCATAAAATTATTCATTTTTATTTCTTTAATTTCCTGTGCTGAATAACCTTCATAAGAAATCCCGGAATTCACTAACAGCCGCAGAGGAACCATACATAGCAGCAATATCGTATAAATCAGCCAGACAGGCCAGAAATGCGTAATATTTTTCCAAAATACCGTCTTATTAAAGTAAGATGTCTTTGACCGCATAATCCGCACCTCCTAATTCGTAAATAAAAATTTCTTCCAATGTCAGAGGCAGCACATCAATCAGCATCGGCGAAGTCTGTTCTAACCGCAGCTTTGCCTCTTTGGGATTGCCTTTTACAATCATGGTATATACCCTTCCTGTACTGGACATATGTAACACTTCAAAATCAGCCGGAAGCTTCGGCATTCTTTCCTGATATGCCACCTGAATCTTACAGACACTTCCCTGTAGTTCGCTTAAGGAACGTTCTAACATTACTTTTCCATGATGCATAATGCCCACATGGTCACAGACATCCTCCAGCTCTCTTAAGTTATGGGAAGATACTAACACCGTAGTTCCATGTTCTGCCACATCAGACATGATAATGCTCCAGATCTGCCTTCTCATTACCGGGTCTAGTCCATCTACCGGCTCATCTAAAATCATAAGCTCCGGTCTGCAGCTGATTGCCAGCCAGAAAGCCGCCTGCTTCTGCATTCCCTTTGACATTCTCCGAATGGTCATCTTCGGATCAATGTTGGAAAATGCATCCCGGATCCGGAAAAACAAATCTTCATCAAAAGTCTTATAGATTCCCTTATAAAAGCGTTTCATTTCCATGACATCTGCCTGCTGGAAATAGAAAAGATCATCCGGAATATATGCAAATCTGGCCTTTGCCTGAGGATTCTCATACACCGGCATCCCGGCTATTTCTATGTTGCCGGCATCCGGCTTATAGATTCCGGTAATATGTCTTATTATCGTAGATTTCCCGGCTCCGTTTGGTCCTACCAGTCCATAAATTGCCCCATCCTTTACATGCAGGTTTACACCGTCTAACGCCCGGAAATCTCCAAATGTCTTCACTACATTATTTACCCGTATCATGAATATATTCTCCTCCTTCCAGTTCCGTTATCCGATGTTTTAACTGCTCCGGCTCTACTGCCAGATACAGTAATTCTGATACGATTTCATCAAAATGTCCTTTTAATTCCACAGTTCTTGCATCCTTTACATGCTTCTGGGCAGCCACAAATGTGCCTTTCCCGGAAATGGTATAGACATATCCTTCTTTCTCCAGATCCCGGTATGCCCGCTGGATGGTATTCGGATTAATTGCCAGTGTTGCTGCCAGTTCACGCACAGATGGCAGTTTTTCATCCGCTGTCAATGCATTGGAAATCACAAGATGACGCATTCCATCTTTAATCTGTTCGTAAATAGGCTTTGCATCCCTGTAATTAAGCTGTATCACTTCGCTTCCTCCTTTTGGAATATCGTAGGTGTATTATCCGTATTACTTCAATTGATACGCACACTATAACATCCCAGCAGATGAGACACAAGAAAAATATCTGTATGATTTTATTAATAATTCCTTAATGCTGTTCGCGGAGCGTTTTTTACTTTACAGGAAAGCAATTTCCTGTAAAGCAAAAAAAACGAAACCAGTTTACACTGATTCCGTCTTTTTACACGATTCTATCTTCCTTTCATCAGGAAATATTATTCACATTTCTCTATTGCTGCAATTACTTCATTTAACTTCTGTAATTCATCTTTGATTTCGCGGTTGTTATTACCAAAGTCTGTAGCCAGTGCAGATACATTGGTTGCAACAATTGCGAATCCTTTTCCAGCCTCTCCTGCACGGGCAGCCTCAATAGAAGCGTTTAATGCAAGAATCTTCTGGTTCTTTTCAATCTTGTCCAGCTGTTTGGTAATATCATTAATCTTCTGGATGTATTCTGAAGTCTTCTGTACGTTCTCATGAATATCAGAATTCTTCTTCTCTTCATCCATTCTCTTCTCTTCAGATGCTGCAAGCTGTGTCAGAACGATAGTCAGAGCTGCTATCTTAGATTTAGCTTCGTTTTCATCCTCTGCGTCTTCCTTCTTCGCATAAGAAAGATATCCAACAATTTCAATTCCGGCTTTGATCACATCTCTGTATTCAGATGCTTCACCTTCCCCGATTGCTACACTTCCATCAGAATCCAGAAGTAATGGTTTTACTCCTGTTACGTTTTCCCATTGTGCAAAAAGTACCTCTATATCTTCTGCATTAAATATCTCATTCAACTGCATATTTCTGTCCTCCTAAATTATTTATCCTAATTATATCACATGTTTGCTTTGTGAACAAAAAAAATTTTCATTTTTTGACATTTTTCTATTTAATGCACAAAAATGCCCCAAGATTTCCTCTTCTTCCATGACTTGCTCTGTGCGAAAATAACAGTTCACTGTTACAACAGGTACACACATTCGGCAAGATTAGTTTTTCCGGCAGGATTCCCGCATCTAAAAGCACTCTTTCATTGGCTTTCCAGAGATTTAACTGATACTTTCCATTTTCTTTCCGGTACATAATTTCACTGCCATGACCGGAAAACTCCTGCTCAAATTCCAGTGCCACATCTTCACTTACTTCATAACAGTCCTGGCAGATAGATGGGCCTATCGCACACCATACATCCTCCGGTACTGTTCCATATGCTTCTGCCATTGCTTTCAGCGTGGCTCTTCCCATTCTGTTAACCGTACCCCTCCAGCCGGAATGGCTCAGTCCGATTGCCCTATGCTTTGTATCCACAAAGTAAAGCGGCACACAGTCTGCATAAAAGGTTGCAAGCATCAGCCCCGGCACATCGGTAATCAATCCATCCACATCATGATACGGCCGTTCCTTTGTCAGTCCGCTTCCTGCATCCTCTGCTGTTACTTTTCTTACATTGGTGGTATGGGTCTGGTCAGAGCAGACAATCTGCCCTGCCGGAACTTCCATTGCCTCAGCTACCCTGCGGAAATTTTCCTTTACTGCCTCTATGTCATCTCCACGGTTAAAGCTTAAATCCAGCGAAGAAAATTCATTCTTACTTACTCCACCCATTCTTGTGGTAAAGCAGTGTTTTACCATATCAAGTGCCTGCAACTGTGGATACTGCAGTAACACTAATTCTTTTTTCCCCGCATGGGAAAATACGGACGGTATCATGGTTCGTCCATCCTCTTTTATCTGAAATTCTGTCATTTTTCTTTTCCTGTTCTTATTTTTCCAGTTCCAACTCCATGCTGTAACGGATTCCATGCTGTAACTGGTTCAATTCTCCAGCATTCTTTTTCCTGTATCAAGTCTCATCTGTCACTAATAAGGCTCTATATAGGGGAAAGCATCCTTCAGCCACTGTATGTCCTCTCCTAATATTGCAATCACATCAAACCTGCAGGGCAGTCCCATCATATGTTTACACATCAGGTAATAATCTGCCACTCTTGATATTTTCCTTTGTTTGCGGTAATCTACCGCTTCCTGTGGAAGTCCCTTTCCGGTATCACTGCGGTATTTTACTTCTGCAAAAACAAGATATTTTCCATCTCTTGCAATCATATCAATTTCTCCGAACCTGCAGCGGTAATTCATCTCACAGATACTGCAGCCGGATGCCTTTAAATACTCTGCCGCCTTTTTTTCATACTCACTGCCCATGCTGCGTTTATTTTCCATCCCTGCTCCCCTTTCTGTTATTCCTGCTATTTGGATTCCTGTTATTTGGATTTCCACTATCCCGTTTGCCGTTACAGCTATTTTTATTCCAATTTACTGCGCAGCTTATCCATATCATCGACAAAGACAAGTATCTCTGCCACTACTTCATATAATTCCGGCGGAATCATATCTCCAATTTCAAGCCTGGATAAGGTATTTGCCAGCTGATTATCCTGATACAGCGGAACGTCTTCCTCTTTGGCTTTCTCAATAATTTTATCCGCAAGATACCCTTTGCCGGTTGCCAGTATCTTCGGTGCCCTCTCTCCCGGCTCATATGCGATGGCAACTGCTGTTTTTTCTTTTGTTTTCTCTTCTCCGGCATTTTTCCCATCAAAGTCTGCCGGATGCCAGATTCCATTTTTCATAAATTACGCCCTCATATCAAAGGAATACCGATGCAGGATTCCGGCTGACGGATGCTCCTGCTGCATAAAATCTTCAACCAGATTTTTCTTGCCGGACTGGTTCTCCACCTGTACCGTACAGGAATATCCCTTCTCCTGCAGCCGCTGCATCAGCTCAGCCATATGTTCTTCGATTAAATCATAGGATTTCTCATCCTCCAGATAAAAATTCGTATGCACCTTTCTATCCTTCATCCGCACAGACACATCCGTTGCACCAAGGTTATCCATATCAAGATGCAAAAAGGCACTCAGTTCGCCATCCAGTCTGTCCACACCACTCTTATTAGTATAGACAAATAAATCTCCGTGGGCATTCTGATTTGACATCCGAAGGGGAATCTGCACATAATGATAGGCATTATTAATCTGATTCATAAATTCAATATTCCCCTGCAGATTACTTACTGCTTTCGCAAGGGAAGTATTGCTCTGACCGGATTCCTGCACCAGCTCCTGCATCTTCTGCATCTGATTTTCCATCTTCTCATAAAGATGCCTGACAGCATCCCCTTTGATTTCTTCCGGTTTTAGTGTCCACTGCTGTTTTACCTCATATTCCAGCACTTTCTGATACTCTTTACTGGAAAACAGTTTCTTTGCAGAACCTCCGGTTAAACCCATTATCTCATCCAGTGCCTGATGCAGTTCTTTTAGAAATGCACCCGTAGAAAGATTTCCATTTAAAGCCCCCTCTGCGGTAAATAATTTACTGCCTGCAAGCTGTGGAAATTCTTTCAGAAGATTTGAAAAATCCTTCATCTGCCCCTCTGTAAACAATGCACCGACACTGCCCCTGGCATAATACTGCACGCCATCTAATGTTTCTTCTATGGATCCTGCTATCGTTTCAGCTTCTGCTAATTCCGTTCCTGTGATTTCTGTGGCAGCAAATTCTGACGCTCCTTCCAGTATGGCTCCTTCCTGAAGTTCCACCGGACTCCAGCTTCCTTTCTGTACTCCCTCTTTTACAATTACAGACATATCCAAAGAACCATCCTGCTTCAACACCTGATAGATTCGGCTTCCCAGTTCCAATGCCTCTGTCTCGGAAAGGTTTTCGTTCTGATATAATTTTCCGATGCTTTCCAAGACATCATCAAACTGTGAAGTGATTGCCGCCTGATCAGATTTATAATTTTCAAACTGCCGGATAAATTCTTCTGACATCGGAATGTCAAGCTTATGCATCAATACCAGTGACTTAATATCCGCATCCGGATATGCAGAAATACTGCGTGCCATATCCATCAGGCTTTCCCTGCCAATGGACATCTGCTCTTCCATCATGGAATTGACCATATCTATCATTCTTGGTTCTGCCGGAATGCCTGCTGCATCCAGTGCCTTTAACAACGTCGGATTATTGAGATTTCCATTGGTATAAGGTCGAATTTCAACGGTAGTTCCATCATTGGATTTCACCTGGAAAAACATCGCCTGACCAACGGCTAACTGTACGCCTGCTGCTATTCTCGCCTGAACAGTCTGACCATTTGCCAGTCCAAGCGTAACCGTTCCGTTTTTGATATCATTTACGGTTCCTTCAAATACATTTCCTACCGTCATTTCCCGTACGGCTGATACCAGCTGCTGAACCCCTTGCTGCGGGGCTGTTGCTGTAGCTCCGGTAGCCGAACTTCTGTTGTATTGTGCTAACATGTCTGAAATCTGCATATCAATCACTCCACTCTGCATTGCCAATTTCTTTGGAATTATTCACTGTAAAAATTCTTAATAAAGGTTCTCCGGTGAATTGGTGTTGGTCCATATTCTTTGATTGCTGCAATATGGGCTGCGGAGCCATAACCCTTGTTATCCGCAAATCCATATTCCGGCATAATTTTCGCATATTCTTCCATCATGCGATCCCTTGTTACCTTTGCAATGATACTGGCTGCTCCAATGGAAATGCTCTTTGCATCTCCTTTGATAATCGGAACCTGACGGATATCTACTCCCGGTATTGTCACCGCATCATTTAATAATATATCGGGTTTTACTTTCAAATTCGTTATAGCCTGCCGCATAGCTTCATAAGTAGCCTGCAAAATATTAATTTCATCAATCCGCCCCGGACCTGCCATTCCAATTCCTGTTGCCACTGCCTTCTCCATAATTTCATCATAGAGTTTTTCACGCATGGATGCACTGAGTTTCTTGGAATCATTGATATATAAAATGTCACAATCCTTTGGCAGAATCACAGCTCCTGCCACAACCGGCCCCGCCAGCGGACCTCTTCCCACTTCATCTATACCGCAGATATAACCGGCATCCGCATATTCTTTTTCATACTTTTTCAGATTTTCAATCCGGGCATACTCTGTCTCAAGCTTCTGTATCCGCTTTCGTGCTTTTTCCACAAGGGTCTTTACGCCGCTTCGTTCATCTTTTTCATATCTTGCTATAAAATCAGGCAGCATACTGTCTTCTGCTGCCTGTAACTCTTCTTTGATTGCTCCGATTTTCTTCTCTTCTGCCATAATCACTTTATCCTCTGACTGCTCTTTCGTTTTTATTACTGATGCCGGATAAATCCAATTTTATCAAATGGATAGATTCTAAGCCATGCTTTTCCTATGATATCCGCCCGCTTGATATTTCCAACATCCGGGAACCTGCTGTCCTTGCTGTAATTGCGGTTATCTCCCATCACAAAATATTCATCCTCACCTAATGTAATCGGGTCTGATGCAAGTCCCGGGTCTTTAATAACCTCTCTTCCATAAGATTCCACCAGTTCTTCTCTGTTAATCAATATCTCTCCCTTATCGGTAATCTGTACCGTTTCTCCCGGCATTCCGATAATCCGTTTGATAAAATAAGTGTCTTCCTTATACTGATACGGAAATACAATAATATCAAAACGTTCCGGTTCATGAAACCGATAGGATATCTTATCTACAATCAGATTATCTCCATTGGTAAGGGTATTTTCCATGGACGAACCATCCACTCTGGTCCGCTGTCCAACATAACGTATCATCAAAAATGTCAGTACCACAATCACAATGAGATATAGTATGAAACTGACACTTTCCCTTACCGCCTTTCCTCTTTTGCCGTGTTCTTCTTCCTTCATATCTCCGTCTTGCTCCAACTCTTTTTGATTCCTATTCTTATTTTTATCTTATGCTTCCACTTCCGGTTTTTCAAGTGAAATTTTACCGAGCTTTCCAGTACGGAATTCATCCAGCACCAGTGCAGCGGCTTTGGCATAATCTACTTCATTTCCTTTTTTGATACAGCCACGGTTTAAGGCAATTTTCTCCAACATCTCTGCCGGTGTTCCCTCTTCTTCCATTCCATATCTTTCCTTTAATACACCCGGATACTCTTCCCGCAGAATCTGAATCAGTTCCAGTGAAAGTTCATCAATATTTAAAATATCATCTTTGATAGAACCTATCAGTGCCAGTCTTAACCCAACGCTCTGGTCTTCAAACTTTGGCCATAAAATACCCGGTGTATCCAAAAGTTCTACATTCTTATTCAGGCGAATCCACTGCTTGCCCTTGGTTACACCCGGCTTATTTCCGGTCTTGGCGCAGGCTTTTCCTGCAAAAGTATTGATAAAGGTGGATTTTCCCACATTCGGGATTCCCACTACCATAGCCCGCACCGGACGGTTCTTGATTCCTCTTCGTAAATCACGCTCCGTCTTTTCCTTGCAGGCTTCTGCTATAATTGCAGACACCTGCTTCATGCTTCCTTTATTTCTGGCATCCATGCGTACTACATAATAGCCCTTTTTCTTAAAAAACTCTGTCCAGCCTTCATTTTTTCTTTCATCTGCAAGGTCAGATTTGTTCAACAAAATCAGACGGGCTTTTCCTTTTCCCAGGGTATCTATATCCGGATTTCTGCTGCTCACCGGAATTCTTGCATCCACCAGCTCTATTACTAAATCTACCAGTTTTATATCTTCCTGCATCTGACGTTTTGCTTTCGTCATATGTCCCGGATACCATTGAAACTGCATCTTATTTTCCTCTCTTCCCTTACTGTTCTTCTATTTGATAAAACCGATTTTCCGGAGCGGAGAAATCCGGAACCATGCTTTTCCTACAATATATTCCCGTTTTATATTTCCAATATTGGCATAACGGCTGTCCTCACTACTGTTGCGGTTATCTCCCAATACAAAATACTCATCTTCCCCTACCGTAATCTCTTCGGATGCCAGTCCTGCATCTTCAATGGCAGCTGTATCTACTTTTTCATCAAACAGCTCTCCATTTACATAGACTGCTCCATTCTTTATCTGTATCTTATCTCCCGGCACCCCAATGACACGTTTTACATAATAATGCGACTTTTCATTTCCATTTGGAAGAAATACAATAACATCATTTGCTTTTGGTTTCTTCAGTTTATAAACAAAACGATTAACCAGAATCTCTTCTCCGTTCTCTATCGTAGGGTTCATGGACTGTCCTACCACAGTGGTCCGAAGTCCGATAAAATATACAAATACAAATGAAATCACCAGGACAATTGCAATCTCAATTACCCAGGTGCCGATTTCCTTCAGCAGTGGTACATTTATTTTCTTTCTGCGTCTGCCAAAATTCAGACCACGAACGCTTCCTCTACGCATAATCTTATGTTCTCCTTCTTACCTGAATATCATTCGATATATCTGCAGAAACTGCCACCGGCAGCTTCTTACGAATACGTGGTAACTACAAGAAACACGCTTTGCGAGTTTCTCGAGTTATCGCGGTGCTCGCCAAAT
>OGEU01001823.1_pt1 | contig 16749 bp, 12 predicted proteins | sample 1570651 | NCBI WGS metagenome assembly OGEU01 (sample SAMEA2582129, study PRJEB24529) | metagenome | biome: Human gut stool | place: China | collected 2011 | reverse complement strand
GTATCTCCGCTCCGGTCGGCGCAAGACCAAGATCCCCTGGATCTTGTGCGGTCTTCGCTCCGCTCCGGTCGGCGCAGGACCAAGGTCCCCCGGACCTTGTGCGCCCTCTAGCGCACGTGATTGGTAAAGCCTAACGATTCGGATATCCTATATAAAAACTGATTCAAAACAGAATCCACATCATATCATCTGCAAAATGAGTGTTTTGAAGTTTAAATTGAATTTTAAACATCTTTCTTGTTTAAAGTTAGATTTATTGTTATAATAAGTGATAAAGGAGGGCATATACCATGAAACTTTTGCATGTAATTGCAAATAACTTTAAAAATTGTAATGACTCTTTCGAGATAGATTTTGTTTCGAAGTCCAAAAAGACTGCTGAAGATAAAGAATACGAGCTGCAAGAGATTGCGGATGACCTTCACGTTTATAATACAATGGCCTTTATCGGAAAAAATGCTTCCGGGAAAACCACCGCAGTTGAACTTCTTGATGCATGCTATTCTATTCCGGGTGATTTCCGCCTGGATGGGAAGCCATACAGCTATGAAAATGTTGAATTATGCATAGATTTTTATCACGATGGATTTATTTACCGCTATGAAACCATTTTAAAAAACGCAGACAGTATTGCTTCCAAGGCGATTTTTATGAAACAGCGACTTCGCAAAAAGAAATACTATAAGAGCAAAGTAAAGGCTCTCTATAATGACGAAGATTTTGTTGATGTAGAAATAACCGGTGAACTTCCCGAAGATACCTCCATTCTTTTCTTTGTTTTAAAAAAGAAAGAAACAAGGGCAGTTTATTTTGACAGTTTTGGAAATGGTGCCGACACCTATCGGCTCATCTTTGCAACCCTGAAAGATTACCATATTCGCCCGGCGCTTTTAGTAAAGGTTATCTCCATATTTGACGAAAACATCCACGATCTTCAAATGCTGGATGATCACAACTTTAAACTTTCTTTCTGCAACGAAACAAGAACTGTTTCTGACAAGGAACTGATTTATATGCTGTCAAGCGGCACTACCAAAGGGATGCTTCTATATATTTTGATGGCTGCATCTCTCCAGCAGGGATTCGATTTAATTATTGATGAGATCGAAAATCATTTTCACAAAACGCTGGTCGAGAACATGATCAGTCTCTATAAGGACAAAACCGTTAACAGAAATAATGCAACACTTATCTTCACGACACACTATTGCGAGCTTCTGGATCTTTTTAACCGGCAGGATAATATCTATATTGCCAAGTCCAACGATAAGGTTTATCTTACCAATATGTACGATGGATTCAATATCAGATCGGAATTGCTAAAAAGCAGGCAGTTTTATAATAACGTATTCCGAACCGCTGTCAATTACGATGAACTGATGCAGCTTAAAAAGGAGTTGAAAGTATGGAAAAACTCCTGATCATGTGCGAAGGTCCAAACGAGAAAGAAATCATAAAAATTCTTCTTGAAAATGATCTTCTAAAATTTACGGAAGATGATCTGCTCGGATTAACACCTTACCACGCAAGGCAAATAAAGAGCTCCGGACAGGTAAAAACGGAATTGAATATCTATCCAGGTCAGGTACGGATCCTCAGAATCGGCGATAAGCAAAGTGATAAGCTTGTCATTCCATCGGAGTATAAGGAAAAAATACTTTCCGTGGATAAATATTGTACAAAGCCAGAATTAGAAATGCTTTTTATTCTGGCCGAAAACCTTGAACAAGACTTCGAAAAATTAAAATCTTCGATGAAAGCAAAAACTTTTGCCAAAGAACATATATCCCTCGGAAAAAGAAACTATGATAACAGCACAGCCTTCTACACGGAATATTTCGGGGAAAATCCAAAACTTCTTGTAGACTGTATCAAAAAATACCACAAGCATAATGGTTCCCATAATAAAGACGAACATTATCTGGACGAACTTCTTAAATAATTAAATATGAACATCTACTGAAAGGAAGAGAAGATTCTCTAAAGAAACTGCTCTTCCTTTTGACGCTTTACACCTGCTTAATTACCACAAGATCATTTATCCATTTGTACACCGATTGAACCGACTGATAGAGCGAAGAGAAAATGGCATGATAAGGAGTGTTACCAGCATTCTCTGCATCCTCTAACGCACGGATTTAGTTTCTTTCTGCTTTTTTAATAATCTCATAATAAGTCCGCAAATACGGGGAAACAATATTGTGAGAAAAGAAAATTAGGAGGAAAAACAATGGATAATAAGATGTTTTGCTATCAGTGTGAGCAGACGGCCGGATGCGGCGGCTGTACGGGAGCAGCAGGTGTATGTGGAAAAACTGCGGATGTGGCGAAGCTTCAGGATGAACTGACTGGCGCACTGGTGGCTTTGGCGCGTGGAATCCATGAGGCACCGGAGGTAGGTACGGATACATGGCGGATGATGATTGAAGGGCTGTTTGCGACAGTTACCAATGTGGATTTCAATGAAAAGACTCTGCGCAAACGGATTGCTCAGGTGCATAAGGAGACGGAAAGGCTTTGCGGACAGGGTGATGATTACTCTATGGAGAATGTCTGGAATGCACAGGAGGATATCCGAAGCCTCAAATCCCTCATTCTTTTCGGTGTGCGCGGCATGGCTGCTTATACGCATCATTCACTGGTACTGGGCTATACGGACGAAGAAGTGAACCGGTTCTTTGCAAGAGCCCTCTATGTAGTAGGAGAGGACTGGGGGATGGATCAGCTTTTACCTGTTGTCATGGAGGTAGGAGAGAAAAATTTGAAATGCATGGCACTTCTGGATAAGGCGAACACCGAAAGCTATGGGACACCCGTACCGGTCACGGTTCCGTTGACCGTGGAAAAGGGACCGTTTATCGTTATTTCCGGTCATGATTTGCACGATCTGAAGCTCCTTTTAGAGCAGACCGAGGGCAAGGGGATCAATATCTATACTCACGGTGAAATGCTTCCTGCACATGGCTATCCGGAGCTGAAAAAATACTCCCATCTGAAGGGAAACTTTGGTACGGCATGGCAGAACCAGCAGAAAGAATTTGCGGATCTTCCGGCACCGGTATTGTATACAACAAACTGTCTGATGCCTGTAAAACAGAGTTATCAGGATAGGGTATTTACCACGGCGGTTGTATCCTATCCGGGTATGACACATATCGGAGAAGAGAAGGATTTTACTCCGGTAATTGAGAAAGCACTCGAACTTGGCGGCTATCCGGACGATCGGGAATTTACCGGAATGAATGGTGGAACAGAAGTTATGACTGGATTTGCACATTCTGCTGTATTGGCTTCTGCAGATAAGATTGTGGATGCGGTAAAAGCAGGTGCAATCAGCCATTTTTTCCTGGTGGCAGGATGTGACGGTGCAAGAACCGGAAGAAGTTATTATACGGAGTTTGTACGTCAGACACCGGAAGATTCCATTATTCTGACCCTTGCCTGCGGTAAATACCGCTTCAATGATTTGGATCTGGGCGAAATCGGGGGATTCCCGCGTATCATGGACATGGGACAGTGCAATGATGCGTACAGTGCCATAAAAGTAGCGGTAGCCCTCGCAGAAGCATTTGAATGTTCCGTAAATGAACTTCCGTTATCCATGGTATTGTCCTGGTATGAGCAGAAAGCGGTAAGTATTCTTCTGACCCTGTTGTACCTCGGAATCAAGAATATTTATCTCGGACCTACCCTTCCGGCATTTATATCACCAAATGTACTGTCCTATCTGGTTGAAAACTATCAGATTTCACCGACGGGTACACCGGAAGAAGATTTAAAAAAGATACTTGAAAAATAGAATAAGAGAAAACAGGAACTTCTTCCGGAAATAAAAATCCGGGAGAAGTTTTTTGCTTTTCTGGTTGACAGCCTGACCCTGTCGTTGCAAAATGTAAGTAAAATAATTATTAAACTATATGAGAGGTTGTTTATGAAACGATTATTAGTTGTTGATGATGAAGAAAAAATCAGGTTAGTAATAAGAAAGTATGCAGAGTTTGAGGGATATGAAATTGAAGAAGCAGAAAATGGCATGAAGGCAATCCAGATGTGCCGTCAGAAGGATTTCGATCTGATTATTCTGGATATCATGATGCCAGAATTGGATGGATTTTCAACGTGTAAGGAGATTCGAAAAGAGAAAGACATTCCGGTCATCATGCTTTCGGCAAGAGGGGAAGAATATGATAAAATCCACGGATTTGAGCTTGGAATCGATGACTATGTGGTCAAGCCATTTTCCCCAAAGGAACTGATGATGAGGGTAAATGTAGTGATTTCGCGTCATCAGAAGAAAGAGTCACCTGCAGGAGACGGACACGAGATTTTTGAAAAAGAAGGTCTGTTTGTTGATTTTACCGGCAGGGTTGTTCGTGTGGATGGTAAAAATGTCGATATGACACCAAAGGAATACGAACTTCTGTTCTATCTGATACGGAATAAAGGAATTGCATTGACCAGGGAAAAACTGATTACAGAAGTGTGGGGATATGATTATTATGGAGATGACAGAACTCTGGATACACATATCAAATTATTGCGGAGCAGTCTTGGGGAATACCGGAAATTCCTGGTTACATTAAGAGGAGTGGGATATCGTTTTGAAAGCTGAAAAGAAAACCGGAAGAAAAATCAGTATCAAATGGAGTATTTTCGGATATCTTCTGATCTTTATTTTTATCCTGCTCGCGATTCTGTGGGTTATGCAGACCGTTTATCTGGAGAGCTTTTATAAAAATATCAAGGAGCGGGAATTAAAATCCGCCGTATCCCAGGTGGTTGAGGTTATGAATGGCAGCCAGTACAAGGATGAGATAGAAGTGCTGGCAAAGAAAAATGATATTCGTGTCATACTGGGAAACAGTGATGGTGACAGGGTTTATTCGACAGGCAGTGCTGCCACAGAAAATATCAGCCGCATGGATAGTGAACAGATAAAGAAACTGTATAAAATGGCACAGGACAATGGCGGCGAAGTACATATTTCCAGTAAAAAAGGGCTGATGGATCTTTCACCCAGATTTGACCGGCCGGAGAGGAGAGAAACGGTACAGGAAGAGGACAGTGGGCAGTCAGAAAGCAGAATGATGGCAAGTATGCGGCCGGAAACGGATAAAAATGGCGAAATGCAGGGTGGCAAAGAAGATCTCGGAAAAATGTTTGATATTCCGGAGAATTCCGGAATGGAAACCATGATAGTCGCAAAGATTATGACCAATGCTGAAAATGAGAAGCTTTTAATTATCGCAGATTCCGTGATTACACCAGTTACTGCAACGGTGCATGCCATCCGCATCCAGCTGCTGTATATATCCGTCATTATGATTGTATTATCACTAATTATGGCGATTCTGATTTCTTTCCATATTTCAAAACCGATTATTCATATTAATAATACTGCAAAAAAAATATCCGATGGGGATTTGAATATTGAATTTGCAGAAAAAGGTTACCGGGAAATTGCAGAAATGTCTGCAACCCTGAATTATACGGTAAACGAACTGACCAAATCGGAACGTCTGCAGCGGGAATTAATTGCAAACGTGTCACATGATCTTCGGACGCCTCTTACCATGATTACAGCATATGCGGAGGTTATGCGTGATCTGCCGGGAGAAAACACCCCGGAAAATGTACAGGTCATTATTGATGAGGCAAAGCGGCTGACCGGATTGGTAAATGACCTTCTGGATATCTCTAAACTGCAGGCGGGAGTCAGTGAGATAAAGATGACAGAATACAACCTGACCAACGGGGTGAAGGCGGTAATGGATCGCTATGCAAAGCTTGTGGAACAGCAGGGATATAAGATTATATTCTGTTATGACCAGGAAGTATGGGTGGAGGCGGATGAATTTAAAATCTACCAGGTATTATATAATCTGGTCAATAATGCTGTCAATTATACCGGAGAGGATAAGACGGTCACGGTAAGCCAGGTGGTAAACGGTGGAATCGTAAGAATAGAAGTCAGAGACACAGGAGAAGGAATTGCACAGGAACAGCTGGAAAATGTATGGGACAGATATTATAAAATAGATAAAAACCATAAACGTGCCGTTATGGGAACAGGACTTGGTCTGTCCATTGTTAAAAACATTTTAAAGCAGCATGATGCCAGATATGGGGTAAAATCAAAACCGGGACAGGGAAGTACCTTCTGGTTTGAATTAAAAACCATACATCATAACGAAGAAAACAGATAAATTACAGTTGACGGACACATTCTTTTCACATACTTGTCACTTTGGAAATTTATCATATAGACAGTCAAAAGAAAAAGAAAAAATGACTAGGAGATGGGAATATGGCAATTGAGGTTTTCAGCAGATACGAAAAAAAATATTTATTAACAGAAGATGTTTATCTATGGTTACTGGATAAGACTACACCGTACATGGAGCCGGACAAATTTAATAAAAACGGACAGTTATATAATATTGCAAATATTTATTATGACACCCCGAACGATGCATTAATCCGGGCCTCTATTGAAAAACCTGTATACAAGGAGAAACTCAGGCTCAGAAGCTATGGTGTGCCGTCCCTGAATGACAAGGTCTTTCTTGAGATCAAGAAGAAATACAAAGGACTTGTCAATAAGAGAAGAACGACACTCCGGCTTTGTGAAGCATATGACCTTGTAAATCATGGGATTGAACCGGAAGAACAGCCTTATATCAACCGGCAGGTTCTTGAGGAACTCAAATATTTTCTGAAAGTATATGATTTAAAACCGAAGGTATATCTCACCTATGACAGGCAGGCATTTTTTTCAAAAACGGACAGGGATTTCCGGGTTACTTTTGACACAAACATAAAGACCCGCAGGGAAAATGTTGGATTAGAACTGGGTAATCAGGGAGAACTTCTGATTGGAAATGCATTCTGGCTCATGGAAGTGAAAAGCTCAGAAGCAGTGCCGGTATGGTTTTCAGAACTTCTGGCAGAAAAAGAAATATTTTCCACTTCGTTTTCTAAATATGGAACGGAATACAAGCGGACACTGCAGAACATACAGAATGATAAATTGGAAGGAGAGATGTTATTATGTTCAAGACAATATTTGAAGCAACAAGTACAATATCAACCACTGATGCACTCATTAGCTTAGGAGTTGCAGTAATACTGGGTATCTTTTTAAGCCTGGTATATGTATTTGGAGATACAAAAAAGAAATATTCATACAATTTTGCATTTGCACTGGTTATCCTGCCGGTATGCGTATGTGCCGTAATTATGTTAATCGGTTCAGACGTTGCAAGGGCAATCTCACTTGGAGGTGTATTTGCACTGGTACGGTTCAGAAGTGTACCGGGCAATTCAAAAGATATCGTAAATGTATTTTTTGCCATGGCAACAGGTTTGGCCTGTGGAATGGGGAGCGTGTTGTTTGCATCCGTATTCTGTATCGGTGTCGGAATCATCTATTTCGCATTCAGCCGTCTTGGATATGCACTTCAGAAAACACAGCCAAAGCAGTTAAAAATAGCCATTCCGGAAAATCTGAATTATCAGGGGGCATTTGATGATCTGTTTGAATAATATACAAATAGTGTCATATTGGAAAAAGTACAAACCACAAATCTGGGAACGTTATATGAATTAACTTATTCCGTGGAATTAAAAGAAGATATTAATGAAAAATTATTTATCGATTCCCTGAGATGCCGGAATGGTAATTTAAACATTGTTCTTGGAATCAAAGAAGAGAATCCGAACATGGCTTTTTAAAATGATTTGACATGAAATTAGGAATATAGTATGATAGGGAAAAAGAATAATGCAAAGGAGACAGGAAGATGGCTTTTAAGAAAGAAGTATTTGGAACAACAAAAGACGGGAAACAGGCAAGTCTGTATACCGTGGAAAATAAGAACGGAGTAGTTGCAAAATACACAGATTTTGGTGCAATTCTCGTATCATTATATGTTCCGGACAAAGATGGAAAATCAGACGACGTAGTACTTGGCTTTGATAAATTAGAAGATTATTTTGTGAATGAACCGAACTTTGGTTCTACGATCGGACGGCATGCGAACCGGATCGGAGGCGCAGCATTTACATTAAACAATGTAAGATATGAACTGGATAAGAATGATGGCAATAATAATCTTCACGGCGGATACAACGGTTATCACAAGCGTCTCTGGAATGCAGATACCTACGAAAATGAAAAAGGCCAGGTAATTGAATTTACCTATGAGAGCAAGGATGGAGATCAGGGATTTCCGGGAAATCTTAAAATTTCCGTAAAATATATCCTGACCGATGAGAATTCCATTATCATTGAGTACAACGCAGTACCGGATAAAGATACCGTAATCAACCTTACAAATCACAGCTATTTTAATCTTGCAGGACAGAAATCAGGAAGCATCCTGGATCAGACTGCATGGATTGATGCGGATGAATTTACCTTTGCGGATGAAGAATCTATTCCGAACGGCGAGATCAGAAAGACAGCCGGTACACCGATGGATTTCACAACACCGAAGAAGGTCGGACAGGATATCGACAGTGATTACGACCAGTTAAACTGGGCAGGCGGATTTGACCATAACTGGGTATTAAAGACAAAAGAAGGCCAGGTATCACTGTCTGCATCCCTCTACGATGAGAAATCAGGAAGGTATATGGAAGTATTTACCGATCTTCCGGGAATCCAGTTCTATACCGGAAACTTCCTGGATGGTTCCCTTACCGGAAAAGAAGGTGCGGTTTATGGAAAGAGAAGCGGTTTATGTTTTGAAACCCAGTATTTCCCGAATGCAATCAATGTACCTTCCTTTGCACAGCCGGTAACAAAGGCAGGACAGACCTATCATACCGTTACAGAGTATAAATTCTCCGTAAAATAAGTTCTGCATGAATAAGAAAACAATGTGATAAAGAATAAGAGAAGTGCCGTAGTATTATAAGCGGCACTTCTCGCTGTATAACAGAAATATAAGCAAAGAGAGGAAAAAAGATGGCAAAACCATTGTTCATTGCAGAAAAACCGAGTGTGGCTGCGGAATTTGCAAAAGCTCTCAAAATGAATGGAAAGCGCCGGGACGGTTATGTGGAGTCGGAGAATGGGGTCGTAACCTGGTGCGTGGGACATCTTGTAACAATGAGTTATCCGGAAGTTTATGATGAACGGTTGAAAAGATGGAGTCTGGAAACCCTTCCCTTCATCCCCGAACAGTTTCTCTACGAGGTCATTCCGTCCGTAAAAAAACAGTTTGAAATCGTAAAGGGGCTGTTAAACCGGGAAGATATCGACTGTATCTATGTCTGTACGGACTCCGGACGGGAAGGAGAATATATCTACCGGCTGGTGGAACAGATGGCAGGTGTGCATGGAAAACAGAGAAAACGTGTCTGGATCGATTCCCAGACGGAAGAAGAGATTTTAAGGGGAGTAAGGGAGGCAAAGGACTTATCCGAATATGATCATCTGTCAGAAGCCGCCTATCTGCGTGCAAAAGAAGATTATCTTATGGGAATTAATTTCTCCAGACTGCTGACTCTGAAATATGGGCGGAATATTTCAGGATATCTGAAAAAAGACCGGGTGGTCATTTCGGTAGGGCGTGTCATGACCTGTGTGCTTGGCATGATTGTCCGTAGGGAACGGGAGATCCGGGCATTCGTAAAAACCCCGTTTTACCGTGTACTTGCGGGATGCCGGCTGGATGGCTTTCCTTTCGATGCGGAATGGAAGGTAAATCCGCAGTCCCGCTATCAGGGAATCCCCGATTTGTACAAGGAAAACGGATTTAAGAAGAAAGAGACAGCGGAAGAGCTCATTCACTATCTCAGACAGGAAGTGCAGCATGAAAGTGAAGATATGGTCATGACCATAACGGCGGTTGAAAAAAAGAAAGAATCCAAAAATCCGCCGCTGTTATACAACCTTGCAGAAGCCCAGAATGAGTGTTCCAAAATGTTTAAGATCAGCCCGGATGAAACTCTGAAAATCATACAGGAATTATATGAAAAGAAGCTGGTAACTTATCCGAGAACGGATGCGAGGGTTTTATCCACGGCGGTTGCCAAAGAGATACATAAGAATATCGGGGGGCTGCGTAATCTTTCGGAATTTAAGCCATTTGCAGAGGAGATTCTCCAGTCGGAAAGTTATAAAAACATAGCAAAGACCAGATATGTCAATGATAAACAGATTACGGATCACTATGCCATTATTCCGACCGGTCAGGGATTTTCAGCCTTAAAATCGCTGAATCCCACGGCGGCAAAGGTGTATCAGGTAATTGTCAGACGTTTCTTAAGCATTTTTTATTCGGCAGCAGTCTATCAGAAGATTAATCTTACGGCACAAACCCCAACTGGTGTAAACAAAGAGGGACAGAAATATCTGGAAAATTTTAATGCCGGATTTAAGGTACTTGTGGAACCGGGATATCTGAAAGTGGCGCAGTCTTATAAAAAGCAGAAAGAAGAAGCCGAAAACAGTGATGAAAACATAAATGTTGACATAAATATCATAGAAAGATTGAAAAAATTGAAAAAGAATGATAAACTATGCGTGGCTGACTGGAGCATAAAGGAGGGAGAAACGACTCCGCCGAAGAGATACAATTCAGGTTCCCTTATTCTGGCGATGGAAAATGCCGGACAGCTGATCGAGGATGAAGAATTACGCGCCCAGATAAAAGGAAGCGGAATCGGGACCAGTGCGACGAGGGCAGAGATATTAAAGAAACTGGTCAATAACCAGTACATCTGTCTGAACAGGAAAACACAGGTAATCATGCCATCACAGCTGGGAGAAATGATCCATGATGTTGTGGGACTGTCCATACGCCCGCTGCTGAATCCGGAACTGACAGCAAGCTGGGAAAAAGGACTGACTTATGTGGCAGAAGGAACGATTACCGGAGAAGAATATATGCAGAAACTGGATGATTTTGTACGCAGGCGTGTTTATGCAGTGCTGAGTCTGAATAACCAGTCTGTTTTAAGAACATATTTTGAACAGATATCAGAAAATTATAAGAAATAACACAGGCATTAGGAGGTATAATATGTGCGGCATTGTAGGATATGCAGGTCCGAGGGATTGTACGGATGTATTAATCAGTGCATTATCAAAACTGGAATACAGAGGTTATGACTCGGCAGGAATTGCAGTGTTTGAAAATGGAAAAATTGCAGTGGAAAAAACAAAGGGAAGACTGAAAGACCTGGAAGACAAGATGGCGAGAGAACACCGCCCGGTGGGACATTGTGGTATTGGACATACCAGATGGGCGACACATGGGGAACCGTCCGATATTAATTCACATCCGCATGGAAATAAGAGAGTTTCCATTGTGCATAATGGAATTATTGAGAATTATATTAAGCTGAAGGCATTCCTGACGGAAAAGGGATATGAATTTATCAGTGATACGGATACCGAGATTGTGGCAAAACTTCTGGATTATTATTATAACGGAAATCCGGTGGAAACCATTGCAAGAGTCATCAGTGAGATCGAAGGCTCTTACGCACTTGGTATTATATTTTCGGATTTCCAGGATAAAGTTTTTGCTGTAAGGAAGGATAGTCCGCTCATTATTGGTGTCGGACAGGGTGAGAATTTTATTGCATCGGACGTTACAGCGGTATTAAAGTATACAAAGGACTATTATCTTTTAGAGCAGGATGAGATCGTGGCGATTTCACCGGCTCAGGTGGAAATTACAGATATCCATGGATGCAGGATTGAGAAAGAACTGCAGCACGCAACCTGGGATGAAGAAGCTGCAGAGAAGGGCGGATATGAGCATTTTATGCTGAAGGAAATCCATGAACAGCCGACGGCATTAAAGACGACCATTACACCTCGTATCATGGAGCATATGCCATTTCTGGAGGAATGTGGAATAACAACAGAGATGCTGAATCATTTCCATAAGATCTATATTGTGGCATGCGGTACGGCAATGCATGCCGGCATGGTTGGAAAATATGTGATTGAGAAGCTTGCAAGAGTGGAAGTTACGGTTGATATTGCATCCGAGTTCCGTTACTGTGACCCGGTACTGTCAGAAGATGATCTTGTCATCCTGATTTCCCAGTCCGGTGAAACTGCGGATACCAGAGCAGTATTGCGGCTTGCAAAAGAAAATCATGCGACAACACTTGCCATTGTGAATGTGAAAGGTTCTTCGATTGCGAGGGAATCTGATTTTGTAGTGTATACACATGCGGGTCCCGAGATTTCGGTTGCATCCACAAAGGCATATATGGTACAGTTGTCCATCATGTATCTCTTTGCCTTCCAGCTTGCATATGCAAAAGGAAAAATTGCAGAAGAGAGATGCCGGGAATTGACGAAATTGCTCGAAGAGATGCCGGAACTGGTGGAAAAAACACTGGGTACACAGGCAGAATGCCAGTATATCGCATCCAAACTGGTAAATGCGGACAGTCTGCTCTATATTGGAAGAGGACTTGACTATGCACTCAGCATGGAAGGCTCTTTAAAATTAAAGGAAATCTCCTACATTCATTCAGAATCCTATGCGGCAGGAGAATTAAAACATGGAACGATTTCTCTTATTACACAGGCGATGAATGTCATTGCAGTTGCCACACAGGATAATCTGTTTGATAAAACCATCAGTAATGTGAAAGAGGCAAAAGCAAGAGGGGCAAAAGTAACACTGGTATGTAAAGAAGGAATCGAGATGACCGGTGATGTGGCAGATTATATCGTGCATGTGCCGGCAGCGGCGGACGATATCCTGATGCCGCTCGTGACGGTTGTTCCATTGCAGCTGATTGCTTATTATACTTCGGTGCTGAGGGGCTGCGATGTTGATAAACCGAGAAATCTTGCAAAATCCGTTACGGTAGAATAAGAGGTATTGATATGAAATCATTGGATAATTTAAAAAATGAAGTTTTATTTTCCCATATGGATGAAACGATTGCGGCAGGAATCTTTGAGGGAAAAACATATCCGTGGGAAGTACTTGCGGACATCGGTGCATTTATTTTAGAACTTGGAAAAACACTTTCTGCGGATGAATATGACAGACAGGGAGAGGATGTCTGGATTGCCAGAAGTGCAAGGGTATATCCATGGACCGGCAATCATTGGAAAAAATGCCGAAGTAAGACACTGTGCTTTTATCCGGGGAAATGCGATTGTAGGAGAAGATGCCGTGGTAGGAAATTCCACGGAACTGAAAAATGTTCTCCTGTTTAATAAAGTCCAGGTGCCGCATTATAATTATGTCGGGGATTCCATTCTGGGATTTAAGTCCCATATGGGAGCCGGTTCGATTACATCAAATGTAAAATCAGACAAGACATTGGTAACCATAACGACAGAAGACGGAAAAGTGGAAACCGGACTCAAAAAGATGGGAGCAATTCTTGGAGATGAGGTGGAAGTAGGATGCAACAGTGTATTAAATCCTGGAACAATCGTAGGAAAACACAGCAATATTTATCCGCTTTCCATGGTTCGCGGATATGTTCCGGCAGAATCCATTTACAAGAAAAAAGGTGAAATTGCAGATAAAATAAAATAGAAGATTTTGGAGGCAGGAATACGAAATGAAATGTGAGAAGTGCGGCATGGTATGTAAGGATACGCAGAAGTTCTGTCTGAACTGCGGGAATCCGCTTCATCCGGAAGAACCGGAAGATATACAGGAGCAGCTTGCGAACAGTGTCGGAGAATTACTCGATGGATTCGATGACGATGATGACGACGATGAAGATGATTTCAGGGTAGAACTGGATGAATCCATGTTTGAAGATGAGGCAGTGAAAGTACAGAAAGAATTGCAGGTGGAAAATATCTATTCCAGGGAGCGGGCAGAGGAAGAGTCCGAATGGGAATATGATGAAGATAAATATTTTGATGATATGATGGAAGGAGTTCCTGGTGGGGAAGAGGAACTGTATTCGCAGGGAAAGTCAGAGAAACAGGAAAAGAAAAAGCAGAAACCGGCTTCACAGCAGACAAAAAAGAAGAAGAAAAAGAAAAAAATCCTGATTACATGCATTGTTGTGCTTATCATTTTAGGTGCAGCGGTAGGTGGAGGATATTATATCCTCGACAATATACATTTTAATCTGACTTCTTTTGATGATTATTACAGACTTGCATCCAAAGAAGTAAAACGGAAAGATTACAAAACTGCACTGAATGATGCAGAGTCGGCATTGAAAAAGGCACAGAAAGCATACGAAAAAGCAGAAAAGGACAGCAAAAAGGAAGAGGCAAAAGAAGAATTGGTTAAAGTCCGGAAATTAATCAGTAATATTTATGAACAGACAGATAAAATAGATGACGATTATGCGGACAATATTCTTCAGCTGGTACAGCTTGATACTTCCCTGTCAGATTATTTTGTGAAGCTTGCAAAATATTACAGTGAAAATAACCCACCGAAAGTTCTGACGGATTTCTTAAGAACCATATCGGATGATAACGAAGATGTGATTAAGGCACTCAAAAATTATATCGTGCCGGTGCCAGCATCGGATAAGCCATCCGGAAGTTATTCCCAGCAGTTTGCGGTTACCCTTACCTGTGACAGCGGTTCAGCGATCTGGTATACCATAGACGGGCAGGATCCTTCCACACATGGTATACAGTATACAGAACCAATCAAGATTACTGCATTCCGTACACCGGAAAATACCAATACGGAAAGTGGTGTGACCACTTTGAAAGCAATTACCATCAATGCAGATAAAGTGGAAAGTAAAGTAGAAGAATTTACTTATGAAATAGTATTATCTTCTGCAGAACCGGTGGTTACTCCGGATTCTGGTGTGTATACAGATTATACAGAGATTAAAGTCGAAGTGCCGCAAGGAAGCAAATGTTATTATACCATCGCAGATGGCTCTGCAAAACCGGCAGATCCGGATGCTTCTTCAAATTTATATATTGCAGATGAGACACAATATAAAGAAGTATATGGTGAAACGAAAGAAGAATTTAAACCGCTTGAAATGCTCAGAGGCACACATATTATGAAATTCGTGCTGATTGATGAATATGGTATTGCAAGTGAAGTTGCGGTGCGTTCCTATAACCTTGAGGTAAAGAGAAATATTAGTCTGAATGAAGCGGAAAATCTGGTCAATACCCTGTTGCATACGGAAAATATTATTAACGAAGAAGGTAAGAATGAAGCTGGACATATCGTTAAGGCGGAATGGGATGAAACCGTGATCGTTGATAATATAGAATATTATGTGGTATATGCGGTTGAAAAAGACGATGCTGGGATTGAACTTGCCGAAATGGCGTATCTGGTAGACAGCTACGATAAGGGAAGATCTGTGATCAAAGATGCCACTTATGAAAATGGACAGTATGTGATTCCGAAAGATACAGAACAGACAGAAGGGGAAACAGAAACGGCAGATCAGACTGAATAACCGAAAACCGAATCCTATAGCAAAAGACACGAAAAAATTCGTGTCTTTTGTGCCTTTTAAGTATGAATTTTAACTTTATGCTTTCTCAGAAAAACGGACATTAAGCTTCTGTTTCGGAAGGATAAAGCTCGGAATAGACCTCTTCGATTACAGAATCCGTCAGAAGGGCATCAGCCTCTGGAAAAACAGAAGCGATGCGTGCTTTCATATCATCGGTCCGTATGTAATAACTTTCTTCTTCCGAAACAGAAGAATCGATAGCAACCGGCTGGTAGTCATTCCGAAGATAATCTTTGATCTGGGTCAGAAGCTGATCTTCGGAAGAAATCGTAGATTTGATTTTTCCTGCCTTGAAGAAAGAAACAATGCCTGCAATGATAAAAGCAGCGAACATAATGGAACTGAAGATATAAAATAAAATACTCATATCCAGAGGAATGATTTTAAAATATACCAGGACAATAAATACAAATCCAAGAATACCAACAATCAGAAGACTGGAAGCGGAAGACATCATATCACTGTATTTATCCGCTGCATGGACAAATGTCGAGGCATTATCATCCGGAAGAAAATCCTGTACCATGGAGGATACGGATTCTTCTAAATGTGTTTGTTCTGCATCCGACAGGGTATGTCCCGGATTGTCAGAGGCAAAGTCGGAAAGCGCATGGGCACAATCTTCTTCCTCGGCAGCGGAGCAGGTCAGATAAAAAGAACCAGATGTGCTGTCGGAATAGTACTGTGTGGAAGAAAAATTATTTTCTTTGAGAAAATTGAATAATTTCAAAATAATCTCTTCATGTTCTGACTCAAACAGAACAACAGAATCCGAATAGCTGCCATTTAATAAAGTTCCGCCGCAGGAAGGACAGAGCGGCTCGTCATCGTTGTAATCTTCTTCCTCGACACTAAGCACAATATCTTTATCATAGTTCTTGACTGCATCATCATAAGTCATACCAATCAGATTCGGCACTTCCACCGACTTCCGCAGCAAGTTTGGATTGGTCAGCAGAGCAACAATAAAGACTGCCGCAACGACAATAACCACTACTGTGACAGCTGTCAGAATCGGAACGACCAGTGACTTTTGTTTTGGCTCTGGTTCATATTCATCCGGTTCTTCATAGTCATCTCCATCTTCGTCTGGTTCTTCCGGCAGATATTCTGGTTGCTGCTGTGGCTGCATCGATGCAACCGGCTGTTGCGACGGCATACCGTATTGCATTCTACCGTTCTCCGCTGCTCGCTGCTGTACCAGCGGCACACTGTAATAGCCGAAAATAATTTGGTTGTTCTGCTTGAAGGCTTCAATATCCCGAATCATATCGGAGGCAGTCT
>OGEU01001818.1_pt1 | contig 16777 bp, 14 predicted proteins | sample 1570651 | NCBI WGS metagenome assembly OGEU01 (sample SAMEA2582129, study PRJEB24529) | metagenome | biome: Human gut stool | place: China | collected 2011 | reverse complement strand
GTCTCGGGCATCTGGCAGATGAACGCGATTATGGTGTGGGGGCTCAGATACTGCGTGAATTGGGGGTGCATAAGATGCGTCTGCTTACAAACAATCCGGTGAAACGTGTCGGTTTGGAAGCTTATGGTCTGGAGATTGTAGAGAATGTACCGGTTGAAACTACTCCGAACCAGTATAACGAGCGTTACTTGCGTACGAAGAAAGAGCGTATGGGACACACTCTCCATTTTAGTAAGTAACTGTCTTTTTGTTTTATTATATCAAAGAAAATCGTTTATTTTGCAACCGGATTTGCATAACAACCATTAAATAGAAATAGAATGAACCAATTATCAGACCGTTTGAATAGCTTGTCGCCCTCTGCGACGCTGGCTATGTCTCAAAAAAGTGCAGAGTTGAAAGCTCAAGGTGTAGACGTAATTAATTTAAGTGTCGGAGAACCTGATTTTAATACACCCGACCACATTAAAGAGGCTGCAAAAAAGGCGATAGACGATAACTTCTCTCGCTATTCTCCCGTTCCGGGTTATCCAGCTCTACGTAATGCTATCGTAGAAAAATTGAAGAAGGAGAATGGTCTGGACTATACAGTTGCGCAAATTTCTTGTGCTAACGGAGCTAAACAGTCGGTTTGCAATGCCATTCTGGAATTGGTGAATCCAGGTGATGAAGTGATTGTGCCTGCGCCGTATTGGGTCAGCTATCCTGAAATGGTAAAGCTGGCAGAAGGTAAGCCGGTGATTGTCACAGCGGGCATCGAGCAGGACTTCAAGATTACACCGGCTCAATTGGAGGCTGCTATTACGCCAAAAACAAAAGCTATTATCCCCGTAGATATTGCTGGTGTCCCTTGTGACTACGATCGTTTGCGTTCCATTGTAGAAGAAAAGAAATCTCTCTTTACACCATCTAATGATATTCAAAAAGCATTGGCACATATTCCTATTGTAGCGGACTGTGCACATTCCTTTGGGGCCTCATATAAAGGTACACCAACAGGTAATGTAGCTGATTTCAGCAGTTTTTCCTTCCATGCAGTAAAGAATTTTACAACTGCTGAAGGGGGCTGTGCTACATGGCAACACATAGATGGTATCGATGATGAAGCTATTTATAAGCAATTCCAATTATTATCTTTGCATGGTCAAGATAAGGATGCTCTTGCTAAAACAAAAGCAGGCGCTTGGGAATATGATATTAAAGGTACCTATTATAAATGTAATATGACCGATATTATGGCGGCTATTGGATTAGCTCAATTTGAGCGATACCCAAAATTGTTAGCACGTCGTAAAGAAATCATCGAAGCTTATGATGCAGCTTTTAAAGACTTACCGGTTACATTGCTACATCATTATACTGATGAACATCAAAGTAGTGGGCACTTGTATTTAGTACGTTTAGATGGACAAGATGCTGAATATCGCAACAAGGTAATTGAAGCTATGGCTGAAGCTGGCATTGCAACGAATGTACATTACAAACCAATTCCGATGCACACGGCTTATAAGAATTTCGGATTTACCATCGATGATTATCCAAATGCTTATAATCAGTTTAAAAATGAAATCACATTGCCTCTTCATACATTGCTAACAGATGAAGAAGTGCAATATATCATTGAACAGTTTAAAAGGATTATTACGGAATGCTAGTAAAAAACTTTCACGATCTCCCAAAAGAGCTGCAGTGTGAAGCTGTGCGTCCTTATTTTGAATTGTTAAATCAAAAGCGTGGGAGCCTTTTATGTAAAAGTATTTTTGACCGCCTTATGGCCGCAGGGATGCTCATTATATTGAGCCCTGTATTTCTTGTGTTAGCCATTATGATTAAACGGGATAGCGAAGGAGAGGTTTTCTTTCGTCAAACACGTGTTACACAGTATGGTCGTACCTTTGGTATTTATAAGTTCCGCACAATGGTAAAAAATGCGGAATCATTAGGTGCTCAAGTAACATCACAAAATGATATGCGCGTTACTAAGGTTGGAAATATGCTTCGTAGTTGTCGTCTTGATGAATTGCCTCAGCTTATCAATATCCTTTTAGGCGATATGAGCTTTGTCGGCACAAGACCAGAAGTGCCTCGCTATGTGGCGGCTTATACCGATGAAATGAAGGCAACCCTATTATTACCAGCTGGGGTAACTAGTGTGGCAAGCATTGCTTATAAAGATGAAGATCAACTTTTACAAAATGCTCAAAATGTTGATGAAGTCTATATTAATGAGGTATTACCAGGCAAGATGGCTTGGAATTTAAAGAGTATTAAAGAATTTTCTTTTCTACAAGATATTAAAACGATGGTTGATACAGTATTAGCTGTATTACGTTGAAAGAGGTCCCTATGAGTACATCTATGACAAAGGAAATACAAGAAAAAGAGCTTGCTATGTTGCTGTACTTTAAAGAGTTTTGTGACAAACATAATTTGCGCTTTTACCTCTGTGGCGGTGGTCTCATTGGGGCTATACGTCATAATGGATTTATCCCTTGGGATGATGATTTAGATTTATTTATGCCACGTCCCGATTATGAAAAATTAGCTGAATTATGGCCTAAATATGCAGATGCAGAACGGTATACTTATTGTCGAACTGATCGAAATCATATTTATCATGATGCGGGTGCTTCTATTAGAGATAACAACACGACATTTATTAATCGTCATAGTATGCACGAAGATATTTGTCATGGTTTGGCTCTTGAAAGTATGCCGATTGATGGATGTGCACCAGGAAAAATCAGTCGTGCACTGCAGCTTATGTGGGCCATGACCTTTGCACTTTTCAATGCCCAACGGTTGCCTGATAATAAAGGACCGATGTATCGTGCATTAGCAGGATGTATTTACAAGGTATTTTCTAGTCAGTCGTTACGTTATCATATTTGGCGTTTTGCGGAAAAGCAAATGACTAAATACGATTTCAATACGAGTAAGGAGTGTACTGAACTAATTGGTAGTTTGAAAGGGATGAAGTTGCGTCATCCTAGAGAAGACTTCGAATCTGTTGTATATAAGGACTTTGAAGGTCATCAAATACCAGTTATGAAAGGGTATGAAAGATATTTGCGTCTCATTTGGGGCGATTATATGCAATTACCTCCAGTAGAACAGCGCGTAGCTAAACATGATGCTGTATTTGCTGATTTGCATACACCTTACAAGGAGTATAGAGGCATACATTATGCCAAAAACGAAGCTTAACCTTAAGGAGGGCCTATGAAACGAATAGCAGTAATCTTTGCGGGTGGCGTAGGTGCTCGTATGAATAACAGCAAGACGCCAAAACAGTTTCTTGAATGGAACGGTAGACCTATTTTGATTCAAACTTTAGATGTATTTGAACAAACGGACTTAATTGATGGCATTGTTCTAGCCTGCAAAGCAGAGTGGATTGATCACACCAAGAAACTCATCAAAGAGGCTGGGTTACAAAAGGTTCTATCCATTGTTCCAGGTGGAGAAAGTGCTTTAGATTCTCAATATAATGGATTGGCAGAAGCGAAGTGTTTATTTCCTAATGAAGATGTTACTGTATTGATTCACGATGGTGTTAGACCGCTTGTAGATAAGGAAACAATAGAGAGAAATATCGAATCTGTAGAAACAAAGGGGTCTGCTATCACTGTTACACCTGCTATTGAAACCGTTATGGTTACGGATAATGGTTCTATCAATCGTATTTTAAATCGCAGTGAATGTCTTATGGCAAAAGCACCTCAAAGCTTTAAACTAGACGATATTCTATCGGTTCATGATCGAGCAAAAGTAGAAGGTATCCATGATTTTATCGATTCTGCGTCCATGATGATGCATTATGGTTACACATTGTATCCAGTATTAGGGGAGACAGAAAATATAAAAATTACGACACCATCTGATTATTATATGTTCACAGGTATTATAAAGAACCGTGAATTAGGAGGATTACAAGATGAGTAATTCCGTTATTAAACGCGAGTTAACAGCTTTACTACAAGATAAAGAGTACTTTGAATTCCTCCGCCATCAGCGCATTCTTGTGACAGGCGCGACGGGACTTATTGGCTCTATGTTTATAAAATTGCTTATACTTGCCAATGAGACTTTTAACTTGGATATAAAGGTAATAGGCCATGTACGAAGTCATGATAAAGCACAGGCTATATTAGGTGATTATTTAGATAATGATTCCATTACACTTATCGATGGTTCTTTAGAATCTATTGATGTGCCTTGTGACTATATTTTACATGGTGCAGCACCAACACAATCTAAGTTCTTTATGGAGCATCCTGTAGAAACGATTCGTACTTCGATTCATGGGACGGAAGCTATGCTAGAACTAGGCCGTCATAAAACGGTAAAGAAACTTGTATACCTATCGAGCATGGAACAGTATGGTGTTCCTTATGAATCGGGACAGGTGATGACTGAAGAGCGATTAGGATATTTAGATCACTTAAATGTGCGTAGCTCTTATTCTGAAAGTAAAAGATTATGTGAGTGTTATTGTAAATCTTATGCCGTAGAATTTGGCGTTCCAGCTGTTATAGCTCGATTGGCACAAACTTTTGGACCTGGTGTTCCTGTTTCAGATAATCGCGTATTTATGCAATTCACTAAGAGTGCTCTAAAAAATGAAAATATTGTACTTCATACAAAGGGTGATTCTATGTCTAATTATTGCTATATTACTGATGCATTAACGGGCATTTTAACCCTTATGAAGGACGGAGAAGCTGGTGAAGCATACAATGTATGTCATGATGAGGAAACTCGATCTATAGCAAGTATTGCGCATTTGGTAGCAACTCATGTAAGTCATGATAAGAGTGAAGTCATTTTTGATATTCCAGAAGATGTACAAGGCTTAGGCTATGCGCCGACAGTGCACATGTTCTTGAGTTCAAAAAAATTAAAGTCCTTAGGCTGGCAGCCTAAGGTAACAATGGCGCAGGCTTATGTAAGACTTGCAGAATATATCCAAGAGGAAGGACTATGAAAAAGGAAATAATCATTGTTACCATCTCCCTTGGCAATGATGGAGCTGAACGAATTTTAACAGAGTTAGCTCGTCAATGGGTGCATGATGGTCATCATATTACGGTCATCCAAACTAGTCCCAATCGTTATGGTAATGAATATGCCTTAGAAAATGGGATAGAGCAAATTGAAATTCATACCACAAGTTCTAATAAAGTGATTCGCTTTATGCAGGAAATAAAAGAGCTAATAAAGATTTTAAAGACTAGACCGAATGCAACATGTCTATCTTTCTTGTCTGCATCAAGCTTTATATTGGCTATTAGTTCATGGTTTGTGAAGAATCGCATTGTCTTTTCGGAGCGAAATAATCCGCGTAAGGTACCTATCGGTTGGCATCAACAAGCATTGCGTAATTTTGCCTTTCGATTTGCTGATGCATTAGTATTCCAAACGGAAGATGCACGTTCATATTTCCCTGAATCGGTACAAAAGCGTGGTGTTATCATTCCAAATCCTATTAATGGTAAATTGCCACCACCAATTGAGGGAGAACGGGAAAAGACAATCGTTACAGCATGTCGATTGCATCCGCAAAAGAATTTGCCTATGATGATCAATGCTTTTAGTATGCTAGCAGACGAGTTCCCAGAGTATAAACTCGTCATTTATGGGCAAGGCGTTTTAGAGGATGAACTACGAGCTCAAATTAAATCTCTTAATTTAGAGGATAGAATTTTATTGCCTGGCTTTGCTAGTAATATTTTAGAGAAGGTCGCACCTTGTTCTATGTATGTTTCATCATCTGATTTTGAAGGCATTTCAAACTCTATGCTTGAAGCGCTAGGCATGGGCTTGCCTACAGTTGTTACAGACTGTCCAGTAGGTGGGGCTCGTATGGTCATAACAAGTGGAGAGAATGGTATCTTGGTGCCTGTAGGAGATACACAGGCTATGTATGAAGCCATGCGTAGCGTTCTAAAAGACCCTGCATTGGCAACTAAACTTTCACAAGAAGCCATTAAGGTGCGTGACAAATTCCCACTATGCAAAATTGCTAAACGTTGGTTAGATGTTTTATGAGTTGTAAGGAGGAGAACCATTGAAGTTAAATATTACGGCTATTGCTGACCGCATGATATGGTTCATAACTCTAATTTTTTTAGTGTTGTCGTTGACCATTTCCTTTGCCCTTGGCGATGCGAATTATGGTGCCTATGTATTATTTGTATGCCTATTTGGACTTATTATTTGTTATCTCATTCGAGAGCGGGGAGTTATTAAATTTAGGCTTACCTGGATGCATGGTTATATGCTCCTCTTCATTGGAGCCTGTTATCTGAGTACTATTAATGCTATAGCGCCATCTGTAGCACTCAGTCGAAGCTTTGATATCGTCAAGATATTCTTTATGCTTATCATTCTATACATGTGTTATCAAGATAAAAAATCGGTGGACACATTATTAAAGATTGGTATGTGGACTGGTTATATAGTTTGTTTTTATACTGTATATTTCTATGGTTTAGATTATTTTATTACCGTTTTGTCCTCATCTGCTCGAATTGCCAATGATGCATTAAATGCGAATACAGTAGGTTTATTAGGGGCCAATGCGATCGTTATGACATTGTATTATATGTTGTATGATCGTCCTCGTTGGTGGAATATTATAGCCTTACCTACATTGGGAATTTTAGCGGCTACCGGCAGTCGTAAAGCGTTAGTGTTCGTTGTTGTTGGTACAGTCTTACTATTTGTATTTAAAAGTTTACGCAGTGCTAATGTAGTGAATTCTATTGCGAAAATTATAGGATCCTTATTAGCTCTTACGTTAGTTGGTATTGCAGTTTTACAATTGCCTATGTTTTCAGAGGTACTAGACCGTATGTCGAGTATGGTGGATGCCTTTTCTGGTACTGGTGGCGATTCATCAACTATTATCCGTATGGCTTTGGTTGATATTGGATGGGATTTATTTTATCAATCCCCTATAACTGGGGTTGGCGTAAATAACCCTTCAGTATTTACCTATTTCGTATACGGTAAAGAGAATTATTATTTACATAATAACTATATTGAATTATTAGCGGGTACAGGCGTAATCGGCTTATTGGCGTATTACTCAATGTATGTGTATATAGCTTATAACTTAATTCGTTACCGAGACTTTCATAGTAATGAATACGTAATGGTCCTTATTTTATTCCTTTCTCAAATTGTTATGGATATGGGGATGGTTTCTTATGAAAGTAAGAGTACATATTTTTATATGATGATGTTTTATTTAGAGGTGCAATTGCTTCGGAAAGGACGTAAAAATGAAGCTCAGCAAATTGTGTAAAGTTGGCATGTCCTTTTTAACAAAACCTTACTATCGCACGCGAGTATTGATTAAATTGGGTTATTATGACTCTTTATCGGATGAAGAGTTTTTAAAGAAGGTATTTCCTAAATACATGGGATATCCTTTAGACTTAGAGAATCCAAAAACTTTCAGCGAAAAGTTACAATGGCTAAAGGTTAATTATAGAGAGCCTATACAAACAGTAATGGTAGATAAGCATGAGGCTAAACATTTTATTTCTCAGCGTGTAGGCGATCAATATATAATTCCCACACTGGCTGTTTGGGATTCCGTAGAGGATATCGACTTTGATGCATTGCCTAATCAATTTGTTTTGAAATGTACACATGATAGTGGGGGCATCGTTATTTGTAAAGATAAGTCATCCCTTGATCGAGAGGCAGCTAAAGCAAAGTTAAGAGCATCTCTAAAACGTGATTATTCTAAAATTGCCAGAGAATGGGCTTATCAGAATGTACCGCGTCGTATTATAGCAGAAGAATATATTTCTGAATTGGGCAATGATGATTTATTAGACTATAAGATGTATTCCTTCCATGGAGAACCAAAGTTAACTGTAGTATGTTCAGATCGCTTTTCAAAGACTGGAACGCGTATGAACTTCTATAATATTGATTGGGAGCCTATGGGGATTCATTTTGGTCATTATCCTCCATTACCTACGGAGTTTCCGAAGCCAGCTACGTATGAGGAGATGAAACGTCTCACAGCTGAGCTAAGTAAGGATTGTCCGTTTTTACGTGTTGATTTCTATGAAATAAAGGGACGACTGTATATTGGAGAGTTAACGTTCTTCCCTGGTGCAGGATTAGAAAAGTTTCGTCCTATGACAAAAGATTATGAATTGGGAGAGTGGTTACACCTTGAAACTGTACATCGGGGCTGATTTTGTCCCTACGGATATAAACAGAGAATTATTTGAAACTGGTAATGTAGAAGCTTTAGTTGGTAAAGAATTGTTAGGCCTCTTTAATCAATCTGATTTAAATGTGTTTAATCTAGAGGTGCCCTTAACTGATGCATCTACTCCGATTGATAAATTTGGTAATAATTTAAAGTCGCCCACAAAAACAATTTACGGATATAAAGCTTTAGAGCCTATATTTTTAACACTGGCTAATAATCATTGCTTAGATCATGGAGTAGAAGGGTTAACAACTACATTAGAGCTATTAAAAAAGCATGATATTAAAAATGCAGGTGCTGGTGCTAATGTAAAGGAAGCTAAAAAGCCATTTATCTTTGAAAAAGAAGGTATACGTATAGGATTTTACCTATGTGCAGAACATGAGTTTACCGTTGCTTCTTGTCATACAATGGGGGCCAATCCCTTTGATGTATTGGACAGCTTTGATGATGTAGAAGCGTTAAAGAAAACATGTGATTATGTTATCGTTCTATATCATGGTGGGAAGGAGTTTTATCGCTACCCATCGCCAATGCTCCAGAGATATTGCCGCAAATTTGTTGATAAAGGGGCAAATCTTGTAATTTGCCAACATAGTCATTGTATAGGATCCCGTGAAGATTATGGTGAGGGTACCATTATTTATGGTCAAGGTAACTTTATTTTTAATTCTGAATCTTATATAAACCATAAGGAATTCGTAAAAGATTCCTTATTAATCCGTGTAGAGGCAACAAAGGATAGTTTTATTGTCTCTGAAGTGCCAATTCGTAGTACTGAAAGGGGTACCCGTTTGGCTACTGAATCAGAAGCGTCTGAAACTATGGATTCATACAATCAGCGCAGTGAAGCTATTAACGATCCTCATTTCGTAGTACAAGCATATAAGGATTTTGCTGATACTCATGTAAAGCGATATTTGCGTGAATTTTTAGGTAGATCCTTTATTATCCGCGCAATAAATGGATTATTTGGACGAAAATTAATGCAACTCATTTTAGGCAAAACAAGTTATTTAGCAATTCAAAACTACTTAGAATGTGAAGCTCACCATGAATTATTCTTGCGGGGCATTAAGAATATCAATAAAAAATAATGGATACTAAAATAGTAGCTGCTGCTAAATGGTCTGTCATAACAGAGGTTTTAGCAAAGCTTATTACACCACTAACAAATATAATATTGGCACATATGCTAGCACCTACGGCGTTTGGTATATTAGCAACAATTATGATGGTTATATCCTTTGCAGAAATGCTAGCTGATGCGGGATTCCAAAAATTTCTTGTACAGCATGAGTTTCAAAGTGATAAAGAAAAACAGGAGGCTACAGATGTAGCTTTTATTGCTAACTTAGTTCTTTCTTTACTCTTATGGGGGGCCATTATAGTCGGTCGTGATGAATTGGCCGTATTAGTTGGCAACGATGGTTTAGGCATACCGCTAGCCATAATGGGGGCAATGATACCTTTATCTGCCTTTAGCAGTGTGCAGATGGCACTATATCGACGGGATTTTAATTTCAAGTTTCTTCTTAATATCCGGCTCATTACAATTCTAACGCCTATATTGATATCCATACCTATGGCACTCATGGGCTATGACTATTGGTCGTTAATCGCCGGTATGTTAGGGGCTCAGTTGTTCACGGCTTTAGCCTTATTAAAGAGCAGGAAGAATCAAATCCATTTATTCTTTAGTGGGCAGGTCTTTATGAAGATGTTCAGCTATAGTGCATGGTCACTAGCTGAAGCATTTTCCATCTGGCTTACAGCGTGGGTGGATACCTTCATTATTAGTCGCTTTTTAGACGCCTATTATTTAGGAATATACAAAATGCCTATGGCTATTGTAACGACTGTTATGGCCATGGCTACTTCATCCTTGGCACCTGTATTATTTGCAGCCTTAAGTCGAGTTCAGAATGATCAACAAGCATTTTCAAATACATTCTTTACCTTCCAACGCTATATGGCTCTATTCTTAGTGCCTATAGGAATAGGATTGTTTGTATTCCAAGACTTTGTTGTTGATCTCTTATTGGGACCACAATGGAAGTTAGCAGGTATTGTATTGGGATCTTGGGCCTTGAGTTCCGCTATTATGACAGTAACAGCGAATTTGATTTCTGAAGTATTCCGTGCAAAAGGAGTTCCTAATTTATCATTCTGGACTCAAATATTGCACTTAGTTGTATTAATACCTGTAATTTATATTTGTATTCAGTATGACTTTAGTACATTTGTCTATGCTCGCTCAATAGTACGCATGGAAATGTTAATGGTTGCTATGATTTTCTTAGCATTATTTATACATATGAGTGCTCTCCGGGTGATTACTAATATAGGTGTATATCTAATTACTGCATCTATTGTTGGCGCTGTTGCGTATAGTGCTTTACATGTATATGATGCGGTATGGTGGACTATAGTTTGTATGATGTTATGCGTAATACTATATGTGGTTATTTTATGTATCATTCCATCTGAGCGTACCATTATTACTTCTGGCGTTAATAAAGTGATACGTAAAGTAAGACGCTCATAATTAACAGAACTATGAAAGGAGTACATATGCTTTCAAAAAATGTAGACTTAAACAACACGGTGATCCTAGTAACGGGAGCCGCTGGATTTGTAGGGGCTAATCTTGTTATGTCCCTGTTATCTGAAGCAGAAGGAACTCAAATTATCGGCATAGATTCTGTTAATGATTACTATGACGTGGCTTTAAAGGATTATCGTTTGCAACAAATTGACGAGATGAGCAAAGATAATAAAAATACGTGGATATTTAAAAAAGGTAATATTGCAGATAAAGCTTTTATTGAAGAAATCTTTTCTACTTATAAACCACGTGTTGTTGTTAACTTAGCAGCACAGGCTGGTGTTCGTTACTCTATTACAAATCCAGATGCTTATATCGAGTCTAATATTATTGGGTTCTACAATATATTAGAGGCTTGTCGTCATTCTTATGATAATGGTGAAAGTGGAGTAGAGCATTTGGTTTATGCATCATCTTCTTCTGTGTATGGTGCGAATAAACAAATTCCATACTCTACAGATCATAAAGTAGATAACCCAGTTTCTCTGTATGCGGCTACTAAAAAATCAAATGAGTTATTGGCTTATTCTTATGCCAAGTTATATAACATTCCTAGTACAGGACTTCGTTTCTTCACTGTATATGGTCCTGCAGGGCGTCCTGATATGGCATACTTTGGCTTTACTAACACGTTGCGGAGCGGTGGCACTATAAAAATCTTTAACTATGGTAACTGTAAACGTGACTTTACCTATATCGATGATATAGTAGAGGGCGTATCTAAGGTTATGTGTGCGGCTCCAGAACGTCGCAACGGTGCCGATGGTTTACCAGTTCCTCCGTATGCTATTTATAATATTGGCAATAGTCATCCTGAAAATCTTCTAGATTTTGTGCGTATTCTTTCAGAGGAATTAGTTGCTGCTGGCGTATTACCAGAGGATTATAATTTTGAAGACCATAAAGAATTAGTGGCGATGCAACCAGGCGATGTACCTGTTACCTATGCAGACACAAGTGCTCTAGAAGAAGATTTTGGATTCAAGCCAAATACATCTTTACGTGAAGGGTTACGGAACTTTGCTATATGGTATAAAGAGTTTTACATGACGGAGGGCAAATAAATGAAGATTGCAATTGCTGGTACAGGCTATGTAGGCCTTTCAAATGGTGTTTTATTAGCACAACATAATGAAGTGGTGGCCCTCGATATTATCCCTGAAAAGGTTGAAATGCTAAATCGTAAAGAGTCACCTATTGTAGATGCGGAATTGCAGGAGTATTTAGCTACTAAGAAGTTAAACTTTAAAGCTACATTAGATCCTGTAGAAGCTTTTAAAGGTGCTGAGTATGTTATTATTTCAACTCCTACTAACTACGACCCTCAAAAGAACTTCTTTGATACCTCTTCTGTAGAACAAGTTATTAAAACAGTATTAGATATTAATCCAGATGCTGTTATGATTATTAAGTCAACTGTGCCAGTTGGGTATACAGTTCAAATGCGTAAGGAATTTAATACAGAGAACTTGATTTTCTCTCCAGAGTTCTTACGTGAAGGCAAAGCTTTATATGATAATTTACATCCTTCCCGTATTGCGGTAGGGGAAGACTCTGAACGGGCCCGCCGTTTTGGACAACTATTAGCTGATGGTGCTATTAAGGAACAAGTACCTCAATTATATACGGACTCTACGGAAGCAGAAGCGATTAAATTATTTGCTAATACGTATTTGGCATTGCGCGTTGCATACTTTAATGAGTTAGATTCTTATGCTGAGGTTCGTGGCCTTAGTACAAGCCAAATCATCAATGGTGTTTGTTTAGATCCTCGTATTGGAGACTTCTATAATAATCCATCCTTTGGTTATGGTGGGTATTGTTTGCCAAAAGATACTAAGCAATTATTAGCTAACTATAATGATGTTCCACAAAATTTAATCTCTGCTATTGTGGATGCTAATAGAACTCGTAAAGACCACGTTGCAGATGTTATTATAGGGAAGAATCCAAAAATTGTTGGCATTTATCGCTTGACGATGAAAATGAATTCTGATAATTTTAGAGCGTCTGCAATTCAAGGTGTAATGAAGCGTATCAAGGCAAAGGGGATTGCCGTAGTTGTTTATGAACCGACTCTTGATGCAGAAGATTTCTTTAATTCACCTGTTATTCGCAACTTTGAAGACTTTAAACGTGTTAGTGACGTTATAGTGGCTAATCGTTGGGATAAGAGCTTAGAAGATGTGAAGGATAAAGTTTATACAAGAGATATTTTTGACCGCGATTAAGATAGATATGTATTATGGCGTTTAGGAGAGTAATATGAAACGTTGGATACTATATATTCTATTAGGTCTAATTGTATTTTTTATATGGGATAATTCGATGCAAAATGGCGGATCTTCAGATGGATTTAGCTTGCTCTTTGCAGAGACCTTTGCTCCTATAGTAAATAAGTTAGGCTTTCATGGAAATATATGGACCTTGAATAGGATTGTTCGAAAGTTAGCCCATCTCACAGAGTTTACAATCCTTGGTGGTGTTTTATATACAATTCTACGTCGATATATTACATACGGTACCGTAATAAAGACCATAGGTTTAGGCATGTTGATAGCTGGTCTTGATGAATTTATACAATTGTTCTCACCAGGGCGTAGCTCTCAGATTTCTGATATTTTGATTGATACTGTTGGTGTTGTTATTGGTATTCTAGTAGTGAAGCTAGTCTATTACATCAGGTATAAACGAAGTACATTTAAAAATTAATTTGTTAATAATATACAAATATGTAAAAATACCTCATAATCTTAGCGATTATGAGGTATTTTTAATGAAGATAGCATGAAAATATAAAAAATATATTAAATGAACATATTATAATTTATCTATTTTTATATAAAAACCACTGTACAAGCCACTTTTCCCTTGATATAATCATGAATAGAAAATGAAAAATAAATGAGATAAACATGAACTTTATAAAGAGAACGATTTCTGTAAGGGATTATCGTAAGTAGAAGGGAAAGAATATGAATCGCGTGGTTGACTTACATGGTTGCATTTTGCCAGCTGTGTTAGGGCCTCAAGGGCCACAAACAATGGCAGAATCAGTAAAAATGATAAAATCCTTGGCTGAACAAGGTATTACAGATATTTTTAGTACACCTGATGTAACCGTATCTATGGATATGAATACATGGGATGAGATGGAAACAACATTGAATGATGTGAAGCTTGCTGTAGGGGAACAACAAGTGGATGTAACTATTCATGGTGGTGCTCGCGTTTTGCTTTGTGATGAAATGATTGAATATATTGCTTCTCATCGGAAGCAGTATCTATTGGGAAATAGCCATTTTATGTTAGTGTCCATTCCTGAAAATAGCAAAGTTCATCACATTAATGCATGGTTGCTAGCTTTGCTTAATATGGGGATTGTTCCTATCATTAGTGAAGTAGAGACACATCGTCAATTGTTTATTAAACCAGAGCAATTGTTGGAATGGGTAGATAAAGGGATATTAATTCAATGTAATATGGCTTCCTTTAATCATAGCAATGCTAACTATCATAGAGCTATTGAATTATATCGCAATGGTTTAATTCACTTCTTCGGTACTGGTTACTGTAATGAAAGTGATGTACAAGCGCATCAAGGATACGTAGAAGCTATTTCTAAATTAGATAGTACGTACAAAAAAGATTTGTTGCCGAATATTCATCTCAATGAGCGTGATCTTTTAGCTGATCGCACATTCTATCCAACTGTTCCATCTAGTTGGGTAGGTCAAAAGTCTAATTTCTTGACTCGTCTATTTGGTTTTACATTATAATTTCTATAGGTTCTTTTATTCATGCTGTATTGGCATGGCTAAAAGAGCCTATTTTTACTTTATATTGTATTTGTTCTTGAAAACAACCACCATATATAGTATACTGAGTTAGCGGTAAAAAATAGAGAGTTTAGTCATAATTCTTTACATTTTTACATATAAATTTATAAAAAGTATGGTTTTCCATACTTTTTTCTATGTCTTAACATATATTTCAGCGGTAACAAAATGGGGAGGTTGCCAATATGTTGCAGGTCATTAAACGGGATGGTACAAAGGTACCATTTGACAAGAATAAGATTGCTTTGGCTATAGAAAAAGCTGAGCATAGTAGTACAGGGTTGTACGAAGAGGGGTTGGCACAGCGTATTGCTGATGAAATTGAAGAATATGCTACAAAGCTCCAAAAAGACATGACAATTTATGCTATTGAAGATCAAGTGTATTATAAGTTGATTGAGTATCATAATCCTGCAACGGCACGTGCCTATGAAGGTTACAAAGCTGTTCAAGCTTTTAAACGTCGTCAAAATACTACAGATGATGATGTAATCGGTTTATTAGATCGTAGTAATGTTAGCGTTCTCGATGAAAACTCTAATAAGGATGCTGCAATTGTATCTACACAACGTGATTTAATTGCCGGTGAAGTATCTAAGGATATTGCTCGCCGTAAATTAATCCCTACAGATATTTTAGAGGCCCATGATAGTGGTGCAATCCACTTCCATGATATGGATTACATTATCCAGCCTATGTTTAACTGTTGTTTAATCAATTTGGAAGATATGCTTACAAATGGTACGGTAATCAATGGTAAGAAAATTGATACACCTAAATCCTTCCAAGTTGCATGTACAGTAACAACGCAAATTATTGCCCAAGTTGCATCTGGTCAATACGGCGGTCAAAGTATTAATGGTATCGATCGCATCTTGGCGCCATTCGTACGTAAATCTTACGAAAAAATCCTTAACAATGTTATTGAAGAACAAGTTGAGATTTACGGGATGGAACCAAATATGGAAAAAGCCCGTGAAATTGCATGGAAACGCACGCGTAAAGAGGTTAAGGATGGCATCCAAACTATTCAATATCAAATCAATACATTGATGACTACAAATGGTCAATCTCCATTTGTTACATTGTTCATGTATTTTAAACCTGATTATGAATACGCTAAAGAGGCTGCTCTTATTACAGAAGAGATTTTACGACAACGCATTAAGGGTGTAAAAAATGAAGCTGATGTATATATTACGCCAGCATTTCCTAAATTGATTTATGTTCTTGATGAACATAATGTAACGCCTGATAGTCCATATTACTATTTAACTGAACTTGCTGCACAATGTACTGCTAAACGCATGTATCCAGATTACATTTCCGCTAAGAAGATGAAGGAAAACTATGAAGGTAATGTATTTAGCCCAATGGGATGTCGTTCTTTCTTATCTCCTTGGAAGGATGAAAAGGGGAACTATAAATTTGATGGTCGCTTTAATATGGGTGTTGTAAGTTTGAACTTACCTCAAATTGGCATCTTAGCTCGCGGTAGCGAAGAAAGATTCTTTGAAATTTTAGATAAACGTCTTGAATTAGCTGAAAAAGCATTACTATTACGTTACAACTTATTAAAGGATGTAGTGAGTGATGTATCGCCAATTCATTGGCAACACGGTGCTATTGCACGCCTAAAAAAAGGAGAGAAAATCGCTCGCTTCCTTACTGGTGGTTATGCAACAATTTCTCTTGGCTACATCGGTATTTATGAAGCAACTCGATTGATTACCGGTGAGTCTAATACAGGTGAAAAAGGTCGTGTATTCGCCATGAAAATTATGGATCGTTTAAATGATGCCATCAATCTATGGCATGATAAACATAATCTTGGCTTTGGTTTATATGGTACACCTGCTGAAAGCTTAACAAATCGATTCTCTTCTCTCGATCGTGCTCGCTTTGGTGTAATTGAAGATATTACTGATAAAGGGTATTACACTAATAGTTATCACGTTAATGTTCGTGAAGAAATCAATGTATTTGATAAGTTTAATTTTGAATCTGAATTCCAAAAGAAATCGACTGGCGGTTGTATTTCCTATGCGGAAATTCCTAATATGACTAATAATATTCCAGCTGTTTTGA
>OGEU01001812.1_pt1 | contig 16819 bp, 18 predicted proteins | sample 1570651 | NCBI WGS metagenome assembly OGEU01 (sample SAMEA2582129, study PRJEB24529) | metagenome | biome: Human gut stool | place: China | collected 2011 | reverse complement strand
CCCTGTGGAAAGACAAGAACGGCGAGAGCCAGATACAGCTCTCCATCACGGCAGAAAGCATTGCCTTTATCAATACCGGGAAACGCGAGGATGCGGCAGCCGGAGCGGACAACGATGTAAACGGTGCAGACAGCGCACCCGTTCCTCCCGCCGATTTCCCGCAGGACGAAAAGGAGGATTTGCCCTTCTGATAAGATAACAACTATCTGAAAATAAGCAGATACTAAATATAGTATTTACTAATCATAGTAAAATAGGAAATTAGTAAACCTATTCTTGTTAAAATTAGTAGATACTATATTTTTGTTTTTTAGTTTCGTCCTTTCTTAAGAGTTCATACATCTCAAACATTTTTTCTATCCTTACAGAGTTTTTCAGAAAATGTTCGCCCATTATTTAATAGATTTGTCTTTCTTGCAGTTTATTTAATATTGGTTTTAGCACAATAGACTTAAAATCCACTCCTAACTTTAAGAAAATCACGGTATATAAGGTCCTGTTTCATGAAATTTCACTACCTTTGTGCCGGATTGAGGAAACTCTTTCCAAGACATATTAGAAAAGAAAGAAGCGTTATGCTTATCTCGAAGTCGGGAACGTAGGAAATTCAAGACTATTCAGAGGGAAAAGCGTAATGGTTTCTCACGCTATAGCGTGGGCTGCTATTACCATACTCTGAATAAAGGTTATTCCTACGACCTCCGACTTAGAACGTGGCATTTGCAGTTCCACGCTTCGTGGTTTAATAAAATAGCTCTAAGGACTGCGGAGTTCATAAAAATAAATGATGAACAGATTTGGATTCCTTAAAAACATTTGTATGTCGGGAAAAATGTTACTGTGCCACAACGACATAACAAAATCAATCTTAGTCCTATTCATGAGTCTTTTCCTATGTACAGAAGCCTTTGCTGATTATTACCGTGTGACTGCTCCAAATGGGCTTAATGTACGTGCTTCGGCTAACAAAAACAGTGAAGTACTGGGGCAATTATCCCAAGGTAATGTTGTTGATGTAATTTCCATAGAAAACGGATGGGCTAATATCAATTATAACGGCTGGCAAGGCTATGTCAGTACATCGTATTTGACAGCCGTAACAGACAAAGGAGAAACGGGTACTTCTACAGAAAAGGAATCGTGGAACTTTTTTTCGTGGCTGTTTAATACAGAAGGTGAATCTGCGTGGTTCACTGGGTTAAAATGGATCTTCTTTCTTGGTGTTGCTATCTTCCTTGTCAAGATAGCATTGGTGGTAATTGGCAGAATGCTTGGTTTTGGGTTTGTACTTGGAATCATCGCTTTGCTGATAGGGTTCATAATCAAATGGATTGGTTGGATAGAAACAGATACAATGTGGAATATCGCCAAATGGGGCTTTTACATTGGTAATGTTTTGGGCTTGTTAGATTCATTCGTTCATTTTGGGGATGTGCTTAACGATGCAGCCGACACAGGAAGTAATTCTTCTTCAGGTGGTGATGACGGATTGAAACGCTATTCGGTGATGGTTGACGGTCAAGAGTATATACTTACTCAAGATTTCAAGACCAGCGAATGTGACTACACCGATCAATTCGGCGGTAAATGGGGATACGGCAGTTCCGGTTTTTACCGCAAATAAACATATTTCGTAGTTTTACTAAATTAAAAAATATGAAGCGATTTATCTTTTTGATGTGCGTAATGACTCTTGGAGTTTTTATAATGGCTCATACAGCCACCGCACAAACGAATTTTTCTATTCCTCCCAAAAGTTATCCGGCAAAAGTGCCTTTTAAATGTGATGCCGGGGTAGATCGGTATTGGCATGTCACAAGCGTCACTTGTACAGGTCGTGCCAATGGCGGTTACAAGTTTCTGATAAAGGGAACGGCACAGAAAACGAGCCGCAGTTTGTCAATAGACTTGTTCTATCTTATGCCGGGTAATCGGCTAATGAATGCAGGAGCCTATTTCTTTCCGAGCATTGAAGAAGGAAAACCTTTTAGCTTTGAAATTGTCTCGGCTTTCTCCGGTTATGCTCCTTCCAAGTTCAACGGCTTTTTAATCTCCAGTGAGGTGTTACAAAAGAGCTTGCTTAGGGAACAAGAAGAGAAGGAATCGACAAGTAATGATACCTCTACAAGAAGGTTTGGTATGCCGACAACAAACAAAACAGAACCGGAACAAGAACCCGAAAAACCCAAGGCAAGCCCTAACAAAGTGTACTTATCTACCGATGATGCAATAGAGCAACTACCGGAATTTCCCGGCGGCATGCAAGCGTTTATGAGCCATATTTCGAAAAGTATACGTTACCCGTGGATATGCAAGGAACAAAAAATACAGGGTAACGTACTTGTCGGCTTTGTAGTGGAGAAAGACGGTTCGGTGTCGAATGTGACCGCTTTAAAGAAAGTGCATGCCAATCTGAATACCGAGGCTATAAGGGTGGTCAAATCTTCACCAAAATGGAAACCCGGTTTAGTGGAAGGTCAGCCTGCACGTGTTCAAATGGCTGTATATGTAAATTTTAAATTGTAATTTTCATAAATGATAAATGAAATGAGAGCATTGAAATTTTTCATAGGCTATGCTTGTGCATTTTTCTTCATGGCAGGTATAGTGATAAGTTGCGATAGCGGAGGTAAGAACAATGACAAGCCTTATACTCCGTTGTATGTTTATTTCAATCCTTTGCAGTTAGATATGAATATGGAAACTTTAATGCCATACTTTGTGAATTATCCTACAGATTGGGCAAAAATGGGATTGAGAGACTACCCGATGACAGTGACTTACGAATACAGTTATCCTGCCTGGGGAGTCACGGGTTCTTCGCAGTATGCGTTTCTCTCCAATGGTCGCTTGTCAGAACAACGACGTACCTCATTCAACGTTGGTGCAACCGGATTTGATGTGGTTTCGTTTGAATATGACAGCAATTCGAGCCTTGTTAAAATCAAATCTGTAGAAGACGGTCGCTATAAACGTCGGTACAACGATAACGGTTTTATTTATGATGCTGCAGGCAGACTAACCCGACGAGAAAGAGACCGGGGAGGAAATCCGGGCACGTGGGACTATCTCTATGAGTATCATGAAAATGGAGCTTTAAAATCCATACTGCCGGAAAAAGAAAATTCCTTAGCCAATGAAGCCGGTGTGACACTCTACAAATTTCAAATAGATTCTCTTGGACGGATTGAGAAGATTGAAAACATCAAACCCACAAACATCTTCTTAAAAGACATCAGCGAGTATAAAAGAGAAAAATCGGTGACGGTATTTTCCTACACGGACAATCTGTGTACACAGGCCGTGGAAAAGATTCCCGTTAAGTTTGACCAAGGTACAGAAACATTGACCTGTACGAGTGCCTTTACTTACAATTCACATGGCGATTTAGCCACGTGGACTTACTCGGGTGGAGTGTATAAGAGTAAAGGCAACAGTTGGCGTGTGGATGATATGACATTCACTGTCACTTATGAATATATTTATGATGAAAAAGGCAACTGGACACAAGCCAAGATAATATTTCCGTCAAATCTTGACGAAATTCCTGCCTTACGTACCTATTATAAAGCTACAAAAGACGGTTTTACATCCAACCAAGACCGTTCATCGTCAACGAAAAATGGCGATACACCTTTCTTGACCGTTAATCGTACTATAAGTTATTATGATGAGGAGATGATGAAGAATGAAAGCTCGACAAGCGGGAATAAAGAAAAACAGTCTGCAGAGGAACTGCTCTATAAAGGTACAGACACGTATGGACTTTTGGGTAAAGTAAAATCGGTGACGGAGGAGCACGAATGTTTGAAATTCGACCAGTCGGGCAATCTTGTATATCAGAAAAACAGCTTTGATAAAGAAACGACATACACATATCTTACACCTACATCTTATAATGTAAGTGGCTGGGGAGAAGCTGTAGTCAATATAGCAATAAAGGACGGATTACGTTCCGATATGGATTCGGACACCAACACCGAACTCAACCACGAGTACACGTTTGACAGTAGCCAACGACTTATCAAGCACGTATTTTGTTCACAAATGGCAATGGTTACATGTACCTACCAATATAAGGGGAATGATAAATACCCCTCAACCATGATAGAGGAACATCCCGAAGAAGGTGTAACCACCTATCATTATACCTATACGAAGTTCGACAAGAAAAACAATTGGACGGAACGAAAGGTTAGCTATGCCACTGAATATGATGACTACGATGATGACATGAATTATATCGGGAAAAAACAAACATGGCCAGAAGAATACATTGAGAAAAGAGCCATTGAGTATTGGTAAAGTGAACTAACAGTTATAACTGAAAATTTAAACATCGGAGCGGTTTGAAAATCACTCCGATGTTTTTTATATTCGTTGGGAGGGAGACCTGCCAAACGTCATCATACTTCTAAAAGTAGTTTCTTTATTTTAGTAGCTTACGGTTGTTGTTATCACCCTCTAACACTTTCATCTGTTGAATTGCAATCTGATTAAGTTTAACTAACCGTTCACCCTGCGGAATGCCTTGGTCTATGAATACCGCATTGAGGTTTTCCATATTCGATAGGCAGATCAATTCGTTAATGGATGCATAGTCACGGATATTCCCCTTCAGTTCGGGGTGTTGTTCACGCCACATCTTGGCGGTCATACCGAACATCGCCACATTCAGCATATCTGCTTCGTCAGCATAGATAATGCTGGCTTGTTTGGCGGTTACCTCTGCCGGGATAAGGTTCTGCTTGATTGCATCGGTATGTATGCGGTAATTTATCTTGGATAGCTCACGTTTGGCAGACCAGCCTAATTGGGTTTGTTCCTGTTCTTTCAGACGTTGGAACTCTTTCAACAGATAGAGTTTGAATTGGGGAGAAACCCAAGAGGCAAATTCAAACGCAATGTCCTTATGGGCATAAGTGCCGCCATAGCGTCCGGCTTTTGCAATAAGTCCTCTCGAATTCGTCTTTTCAGTCCATTGCTTCACTGAAAGAATAAACCGGTTCAGCCCGGCTTCATTTTTAATTCCCTCGAATTCGGGGGAATTAAAATCCGGATTGTACATTTCTTCCCATATTCCAAGGAACTCTATCGTATTTTTGTTGCGTAACCATTTTTCGATAAGAGCCAGTCCGTTCTCTATGTTACGCACCATATCCGTTAATGATATATAATCCTTGTCATCGTGGTTGATGATAGTTATCTCTGTATTCTGAACTTTAATTTTTGCCATAATATCCATTAGTGATTACTGTGTACAAAGGTATAAACTTTGTTTCAATACTGGTAGGAATACCACCTAATTAGTGTAAATCTGTTATTTTTATTTTCCCCTCTGTTACCGTCTATGATTATGCCAAACGGTAAAACCGATAATGGCTGAGTTACTGATAACCATAAAAGCAAGGAATATCCACGAAAGGCTTTGTAACCGCTTTATATGGAAAAATTCGCAGTTTACCCAAAACACGATTCCAAAGAACATGGCAAGAAGCACAAACGTGGTCGCAAAACAATAGAAAAGGTTGTCAGGAACAGTTATACGTTCGGTCTGCTTGCGGATCACTCTTTCATGTTCCGCTATCCGTCGCTCCATTTTCTGATACCGGTTATCTAATTGTCCTACCAGCTCTGTGCCTTGCTTTTCAATTGTATCGCTAAACATACGGCAGAAGTTGTTCTGCACTTCCGTCAAATGCTGAATGGTTTCGGGTGGAATAACCACCGTAGAAGCGTTACGAATATCATCCAGCCTTTTGTCAAGTGTGGTGTCAAGTTTGTCTGTCTTCTCGCAAAGCGTTTCTGTCGCATCGCAAACAGCAACTAACTGACGACTGCATTTCTTGACCTCCTGCAAAAGCTCTGCCGCACTTTGTACTTCAGAAGCATTGTTAATCTCTTCCTGAATCCTGCTGATTCCCATTATGTCTTTGCTCATAGATTATTACCTCCTTATTCCTGCTTTCGGTTTCTTGCCCAAATGACGGGTTGCCGCATTCATACAGCGACGTGCCCATTTCATATCGTCCTCGTCCTTATCCCTCCACGGCAGTTCGCTTTGACTACCACCACCTCCACTACCTGCCGGAGCTTGGTTTAATGCCGCCAGTTCAACAAAGATTGCTGCTGCCAGATTGGTAAGTTCAACGGAATTGGCAACAGTCCGGTAGTCGTATTCATCTTCAAAAAGGTTCATGACTTTTTCAGGAAGATAGTACTTGTAACTTTCCCCTTCGTATTGGATTGTGTACGGAATAGTGCCGGTTTCCCATTGTGAATAGTCATGTGTCGGAACTGGCTGCATTTTTGCAACCGGCTTCGCTTCCGTTTGTTTCTCCTTGGTAGGCATTTTGATTTCATCTGCCGGATGAAGTGCGTTCCATGTTTTGGGCAGATTTGCAACGGTAAGTCTCCGACCTTTGCCCAAGTCTGAAGCCTTGTAACTTGCATTACCCATGACAAGTGCGTAACCGTGGATGCGACCTTGTTTGTCAGGACGTGTAATGACTTTGTAACCCATACCGGTAAGCATGGAGAAATATTTCTCCATATTCCACTTCTGCATTTGTTGCAAGATGTTCATGCAGTCTTTACCAACTTTTTCTATATTCTTCTCACGTACTTTTTTTGCCGTTTTCCAGCCTCGTTTGCGTGCGACTCTTTCAGCTGCGACTTGCGCACGTATATGTGTCATATGGTCGTTGTTGACACAGTTGTTTTCATCCACCCTGCAAGCGGCACAATGCAAATGCGGTATTCCGCTTTTGCTCTCGGTGTGTAACCAAACACTATATATTGAACCCGCAATGTTGGTTTTGGGTGAATCGAGCTTTCCTGTTTTCTTGCTAAAATGCTCGTAATTGTCGTATTCATGAAGAAAGTCCTCCCATAGTTCTACCCAGTCCTCCTTGGTGAAATCCTTGACATATTCAGGTGGCGGGCTTACCTCAAAGCGGATTACATCGTTTTTGATGCGTTGAAAAGGTGCGGTTTTCAGTTTTATCTGTTCCCATATCCCCATTGCGTCAAGACCGGACGGCAGGTGATTGTCCTTAATGTGATAAATGAGTTCGGGATGCTCTTTGTTCTTGCTCTCGCCCATGATGTAAGCAAGAAGGTTAATGCCGTGCGATATGGACTTGGATTTTCCTATCATATTCAAGTAATGTTTAAGTCTCGTTTTCCGTTTCTGTCGGTAATGCATTCGGAATGTTCATGCGGTTGAGAAATGCAGAAAGACGCTGCATTTCGTTGTTGATAGCCTGTCCCCATTCCAACATGAAATCATATCGCCGGAACAACGCAAGCCGTTCCTCACGGCTAAGAGCTTTCAAAGCGTTGGCGTAGTTTGTTACGTCCGCACGGGTGGCGGCAAACTCCTTCATGGCTGCAAGCTCGTTGTCTGTCAGCCTTGCCTTGGGACGGTAGTTATAAGCCCTTGCCAACAGGTAAGAGCTTACGGACATTCCGCACCGGTCAGCCAGCTTTTTTATATCTGCCTTTTGTGCCGGGGACACCTTGACGGTAATGGTCACAGACCGTCTCCGTTCAGGCGGCAGTGTCCTCTTTGGTTGTTCGTCTTCCATTTTATATAGCTTTTTTAAAAGAGGGAAAAGGTGTGAGCCTGCGAACGGCTTGCATCTGCGAGCCTGTGAGCAGCGAGAGAGCTTAGAGGGTTGCCTGTACGAAGTAAGGTAACACCTAAGCATATCTCGTTAACGAGTACGCCTTACTACCCTTATAACCGTCCTTGGGACTGTCCGGACACCGGATAGGACAATCCGGCTTGCCCCAAGGACAACAGCCTATTGTTTGCCTCCGTTGGGAGCATGTTCCACCGGACGTGAGGGCAGATTTTGGCGTGCTTGTTCTATTATCGCATTGTCGGCTGTGATTTGCATGAGTGAGATAGTTGCAGATACCAGCTTGTCCTTTTCCAAAAATGGTGAGACAGACTGCATCAATATTTGCGCACGAGCCTGACGATGTGCCAGCAACTTGGTGTATTCGTTGCCGTCCTCCTTGTAGTAGCCTTGGTTGAGATACTTGTGGATAAACAGCAACTCTCCTGCGCTTACAGATTTTACATCGCCATTCTTTCCGGCTATATCCACCATGACACGGATTGCATCAGCTTGGTAAGAGGTGCATTTCCTAAGAAAATTCAAGATGTTCTGATTTGTTGAACCGATAGCGGAACGGGGTGTTTTCACCTTGGAAACATGTGTTTCCTCCATTTGAATTTTACTTTCCATACGTTTTATTATTAGGTTTGTTACAATTACTCTAACGGCTTTGCCTGTTTGTTTGCGGTAAGGATTTTCTTCACGTCACTTAGGGCATATCTCTTATGACTGCCTACATGGGCAGGGACGAGATAGCCTTTGCGTTCCCATTGCCACAAAGTTGTACTGCACACGCCACACATTTTTGAAACTTCCTTTGCAGTGATCCATGTCTCTTTGTTGTTGGCTTCCTGTTGGTGTGCGAGTTCAAGGGCTTTCGCCTCTTGTGCCTTTGCAATCAAACGGTCTGCAAAAGCGACTAAATCCTCTGCGGTGACTTCAAACTTCATTCGTCCACCGGCTTCTATCATGCTGTATAAATCCATACTGTTTTTATTTTTAAAGGTTGAATAATATTTTTGTTATGCTTATTGCAATTGCTGAATCATCGCTTTTTTCATATCATCGTCAATGGTACGGTAACGTGCGAATGCCCGGCTGCCGTTGGCGTGTCCCGACATGGACGATATAAGGTTCGGGTCTTGTACCACTTTGTAGAGATTGCCCACAAATGTTTTCCGTGCCGTGTGTGAGGTGGCTATCTCACACAGAGGGTGCGCCTCCGTTTTATGTGTAAGGGAGTTGATGACAGAAACAGTTCTGTTCAGTCCTGCTTTGCGCATGACTGCCCGAATCCCCTTATTATAGTCGGATACATTGTAGTGGGGAAACAAGGTGAGTGTATTCCGTTTCTTGTACACTTGGTATATTTCCATTGCCTTGGGCGTAAGTGGTACACGTACTGTCCGTGCGTCATGCTTCATGGTTTTGTGTGGAATGTATTCCAATACTCCGTCAATGACGCTATCATTGGTAAGACGGAGCAAATCACCGAAACGACATCCTATCATGGACTGGAAAATGAACATATCACGGAACACGGAAAGATGCGGTTCTTCTGAAAGGTCAAGTTCAATCATCTTGTTACGTTCCTCCAAAGTAAGGAAGAAAGGCGTGCCGTAAACTGATTTCGGCAGTTCGTAACGGTCGAAAGGGTTGTTCTTGGTGATACCTTGGCGGACAGCCCACTTGACTACGGTACGTAACCGGGAGAACACCGAATGAAGGGTGTTGTCGCCACGTGGTTTTGTCCCGGCACTTTTGTTGACACCCTTGTACATGTCAGGATAGAGATAGAAATACTCATGCTCGTGTACGAGATAGTTGTACAAGTCTGTAAGGTCTGCGGCTGTAATGGCGTCCACGCTCATGGTGTAATTCTTCTTTCTTTTGATTTGACGTTGGTATTGTTCAAAACGTTCTATTTTTCCTACCAAAGAATGAACTACAATCTGTTGCCGTCTATCAAAATCTTTGGATTCAATGTATTGGTCGACAATTACTGACAGTTTGACTTCCACACATTTTGTTCCCTCCAGTTTGTATGCTTGCGGATGATGAAAACAAAAGATAGTCTTTTTAAGCCATTCGCTTGTTGCACCTTTGAAGTAAGTGCGGCTTATTTCCCTGATGAGCTCTTGTACGGCAGAATTGAAAGCAAGCCGTTCCGCATCGGAAATAATAGTCACTCTGGTTTTGTACCCCATGCGCTTACTGTCCCATTGCTGCGGGTGAATACTCAACTCCGAAGCGGCTTTAAGGTCACAGTTGCAGTCATTGTCACGCACACGGAAATATACCGTGGCTTTCGTCTTACTCTTGGTCTTTCGTAAAAATGCTGTTACGTTCATAACTCGGATATTATTTGAGGTTGTTAATCAGTTCACTTTTGATATTGTCGTCAATGCTGCGATAACGTGTAAATGCCCTGCTGTTTGGCGAATGCCCTGTTAAAGAGGCTACCAGTTCTTGGTCTTTCACTTTGTTGTAAAGATTGGCGATGAACGTCTTGCGTGCCGTATGTGAAGTGGCAATATCACAAATGGGACGTTGCTCTTCTTTCCGGGTAAGCGGATTGAGTATTGTTACTTTGCGGTGGATGCCTGCGAAATCCAGTATCATCTTGATATACTCGTTGTATTGCGGTTCTGAAATGACAGGGAATAAACGTGGAGAGTAATCGGCATAACGTTCCACAATTTGTTGTGCTACCGGATGCAGCGGCAGGCGAACCAGTTCCGTTTTGCCGTTTTTCAGATTCTTACCGGGTATGTATTCCAGCCAGCCGTTATTGATTTGTGTGCGCTGTATGGTGAACAAATCCCCCATGCGACACCCCACAAAGCATTGGAAAAGAAACATGTCCCTTACAAGCGGAGCATGGAAACTACAGCCATAGGTCGCATTTATCAGCTTATCCCGTTCTTCGGGCAACAAGTAATAAGCATCACCGTACACATGACGGTGGGTATTGACTTCCTGAAAAGTCAGATCATCGGTGTAGCCTTTCTTCACGCACCAGTTGAGAAAGGCTTTCAATCTTGTCCCTCCACTGCAAGCGGAATTTCTGGATGAGGGGCGCATGGTCTGTCGGTATATCTCAAACCGTGAATAGAAGTCGGGATATTTCGTGTAATAGGTGTACTCGTGTTCTATATACTTCATGAAGTCAAGGAGTAATTTTCGTCCAAAGGTTTCTGTCTTAAGTTCAAAGTCACTGTTGCCCATAATCTCACGCTGCCATGCCTCGTAGCGTTCCAGCCTGCGGAATATAGCTACGATAGCCCCTTTGTGTGATGTGCCGCCTTTTGCTTCCTCCAAATATTGTTCTGCCCGTTCAAAAAAGGATGTACCCCATACTTTGGCAGGCTTTTCTTCCTCCTCCTTATTGTCGGGATGAAAGTATTCATTGATGAGCCGGGCGAGCCATTCTTTGGTGAACCCCTCTTGAATATTCTCGTTAACCAGTTTCAAAAGTTCATCCAGTTGTCGGTTGAACTCTTGCTTTACCTCTTTGGGGGCATTACTCTTTGCGCTATAACCGGGTACATTCTTATCCCAGTGGATAGCGTCGATAAACAGTCCTGTACTTACCTTAAAATCGACTTTGCTTGCTACTTCTTGAACCCGGATGTAAACAGTCGATGTACTTTTTCTTAATGTTGCCTTTGCCTGCATATTTCTGCTATTTTTAGATTTCTTTTTCCACAAAGTTATAAGTGTACCTGTAAATGTTCCCAAAGAAATCGAATTATTTGGAGGCTTGTTAAGTTTATTTATACGAACAATGTTTTTCAGAAAGCATTGAAATACAGTTATTTTAACTTGCTTTTAACCCGATTTTTTATTACTCGTATTTGCTACCATTTAGCCTAAAAACGATTTCCTCCGTCACCGTGCCGAGGGCGGTCGTTCCGGCGGAGTAGTCACCGGCCGCGTTCTGGGCGAAAGCTGTCACCGTTCCGACCAGCAGCATAAATGAAAGCATCTTGATTCTTTCGGAAGAGCAGATGCCCTTCATCATTTTCTTAATTTTTTGCAACATTCGTTCTTGTTTTTAATTAGACATTATGGTACTCTCTGCGCAGATGAGTATTTTTTAAACTTGATAGCCGAAGAAAGCTGGGAACACGATAGAGGCTCCAATCATGAACATACAGGCTCCCACAACCATGAGTATCTCCTTGACGATACCTTCCTCGCCGGCATTCATCTTGATGAAGATTTGTAGGCTGGCGTAAATAGTAACAAGTGCAGCAATGGCATAGGTCAAATACAGCACATAGAGCATCATGGTCACTACATAGTCGTGCATCAGTGCCAGCGCATCGGCTCCCCAACTGTAATCCACGCCGCCACATTTGGCGAAAACGGACTGCGCCGAAAGGAGGCACGACACCGGCAGGCTATAACGGATAATCTTCTTACAATACATTTCGGATGACATTGATTTCGGGTTTGAACAGCGAAGCTTTCTTGCCTTCCAGTAACTCATGGAGTTCTGGGGCTTTGATGCCGTATTCGCTCGTTACGTCCGCTTCATCCAGATTCTCTTGCAGCGAAGCAATGCGTCTCTCTGTCTCGGCAGTTTCTTTCTTTTCGCTTTCCTTTTCCGGGTCAAGCACTTCCGCAGGTTCTTCCGGTTCGGCATCGCCAATAAAAAAGCCGTCTCCCTGTTCATTCACAGAGACGGCGGTTTCAACTGGAACGTCTTCAATCTCAAACACTTCCTCGTTGGAAGTAAGTTGCTTTCCGGTAGCGTATAAATCCTTGCCGATGTTGGCACCGTAGTAAAGGAGGTAGGCGATGCTCAGGCAAATGGCAAATGTCAAAAATGGACTCATTTCGTATTGTGTTTATGCGTTGATTGTTCGATTGATGCCGCAAAGGAATAATGAAATAGAGGTACACGATGAAAGACAAAGCAACAAAGCCTCCTTTTTTAACCGGGTTTATGATTGCAGTGAAAAATCAGACTGTCAATCATACTCCGATACCACAATTACAGGTATTCCGCTCTCTACCATTTATATACAAGGAGATATGAATCATACACATCTATGCCCTCATTGAGCGGAGGCATTTCTGGCGCAAAGTTCCGGCAGGCTTGCTTTGATTGCTCCAAACTTTTAGGGCGGGAGGCAGCGGATTTTCGGATAATCAGTGCCCCAGTGATTGAAATCTTCCTTTTTCCACACGCGTAAAAAGCGTATTTCAACCAAAAAGTTTGTGCCATACGCACCTGCCAAGTCGGAGCACCATAAATAACTTCCTCACAATAAGGGGCAAAGGCTCCCGATGATAGGGAAATAAATCAAATCAGTTATGAAGTTCACAATTTCAGCAACAGAATTGAACGCCAAGTTAATTGCATTGGCAAAAGTAATGAACAGTAAGGTGGCATTGCCTATCTATTCCACGTTCCTATTGGAACTCAAAGACGGTGTATTGAGAATAACGGCATCCGACATGGATTGTAGCCGATGCAGCACGCTCCCTGTCATAGATATGGACGGAGCTAACGGACACAGCGAAAGTATATGTGTCACAGCGAGTTTTTTGCTTGATTCGTTGAAGAATTTAGGAGACCAGCCTGTCACTTTTGAAGCGGACGAGGAAAATTTGTCGGTAGTTATCCGCTACAACAACGGCCAGTTCGACATGGTGGGATTTCCGGCAAAGGATTACGTCCTTCCTGGCACAATGGAGAAAAACGTGAAGGCCACTATCGAAGCATCTGTCTTGAATGATAGTATCGGCAAATCTTTATATGCCGTTGGCAACGATGACCTTCGTCCTATATTTTGCGGCATCTATTTCACTAAGAAGGGCGATGAATTGCAATGTGCCGCTACCAATGGCTCCATGTTGGTACGGAACATTTACAAGGTTGAGGATGACGGACAAGAGTACAATTTCCTGTTACATTCAAGAGCTGCAAAGATTGTGCGCAGTATGACAAGTAAGTCAGATGAGAAAGTGCAGGTATTCATTACTGACCGTGAAATGGCCTTCCAAACAGAAACAGACTATTTCCGCACACGGCTGATAGAGGGAAGATACCCCAACTACAATGCCGTTATCCCCACGGATAGTGACAAAAACGCCATTCTCGACAAAAACGAACTGTTGGCGGCCGTCAGACGGGTAAGCGTATTTGCGGACAAGGCACGTTGCGAGGTGGCCATGAACTTTTCGGGATTGTCGTTGGTGCTTTCGGGAAAGGATATTGATTGTTCCACCCATGCTGAAGAAACGGTATTTTGTGCCTATCAAGGCGGCAATTTGCGCATCGGCTTCAAAGCGGAGTTTTTGAAACAAACGCTGGAAAATATCACCACCAAAGAGGTACAGTTCAAGTTAAGCACGCAAGAACGTGCAGGTGTTATCACCCCTGTAACCGACGATGACCAGATGGAAACCGTAGCATTGATTATGCCCATACTGCTATCGGCTTGATACCGGTATTGAAGAAATTCCCCTGCACTTCAATTGCGGCAGGGGATTAATAATAAAATCCTAAAATTGAAATGACATGACATTCAGAGAATTTATGAAAGAAAACGACTACGAGTTGCAGACCACCTTCTGGAACGATTTTACGATAGCCGACCATTTTGGACTTGCAGGTATTCAGAACACCTTCAACCGTGCGTTTGAAGAATGGAAAGATAATTGTAAGTATCTCACGGAGCTAACATTGGTACTCAACCATAAAGTATGGCAACACCATGAAACAAAACCACAATTTTCAGAACTGTATGAAAAACTTTGGGAACAGACCGAACAATATGCAATGGAGAATCTAAAAGGCGACGAGTTGGATTATTTTTGTGAGATAACAGATTAATATACATGAAAGAAGGTATCAGAGTAGATACCTTCTTCCATTTTATATATTCCTGTTTTATAAAGAAATATTAATTTTCCATGCACCTGTTTTTCTGGCACCGATTCTCGATATGACTCTTTTTTCCGCAAGGCTCTTGATACGTCTGGCAACCGTAGCACGATGCAAATTCAACTGTTCGGACAATTCCGTATAGGTGATGTCAGGCTTGGCTTGAATAAGTCTCAACATCTGCAAATCCTCTTCACTTATAGTCGCGTTTATAGTCGCATCAGCATCACTTATAGTCGCATTTATAGTCGCATCTGCCACTTTTATAGTCTCACTTTCAAACTCAACACTTGTACGGAAAATATCCTGTTCAAAAAAATGGGGATGCCCACCTTGATAATACTTGGCGTATTTGAAAATATTACGCACACCGGAACCGAGTTTGTCGGCCAATCCGATATTGCGGAAAAAGGAGGCGATGATTGGATTTTTGGGATTCGGCTCAAAATTTTCCGGGGTTATCTCACCCGACCACGAGGCACGGTTAGCATTTTCCGTGTATATACGGTTATTCTCAATAACGAATTTGGCAGGATAAGAACTTGAAAATTCTCTATGGATGAGTATGTTTGATACCATTTCCCTGCATATTACTCCACGCAGGCTTATCCGTTGTTCATTTTCAAGATAAAACGGATCCGGCAAATGTTTTTGGGCAAATTCCATCAACAGATCATAGCTTTCCACAAGGTTGGTACATACAATCTCCCTGTCGTCATACCGGTCTATATTGATTCGGCGAAGCAAAGCATCCGTTTCATAAGCCGGTGCCACATCTTTTATAACGTCGTCACGACCTAACAGTAATACGGCTGCAAGATTCAGTCCATGCTTTCCTGTCTCATGATTCGTACCGAACAGACCGGCAGAGCGTAACAGCTCCATATCATCCGTCTTTTGCCAGATATGCCGGCCATTGGCGGAATTGACAGCCATCCGCCTGATAGTCGGCAAAAGGTCGAGCCGCAGATCTTCCACTTTTATATGTGGAAATACCTTCCGTTCTGTGAAGATACTTTGCTTACGGATGTACATCATCGCTATCTGTGAGGTACCGGTCACGTGTACGTCCGCATCGTCCACCCGGTCGAATATCTCCTTTTTATAGGAATGGACTTCTGCACTCGGATTGATATGGATGTGTATCACGGTTTTACCCTCGTAATGAAGCGGTCTGGGCTCCAAATAAACAGTCGGAGTTATCAAATCCGGGTTGCTGACACAACTGATAAAATTCTTAATGATAGAAGATACTGAATTTTCAGGTACGCCGACAACACGGCCGGAATCTGTCACACCTAAAAATATATCACCGCCAAAACGGTTGAGAAAAGAGCATACCGTTTCATAGGTATCGCTTTCAATGCCGTTCCCACAGCGTTTAAACTCCACCCTAATGGTTTCTCCTATCTCCAATATTTCTTTAAATCGTTCCTGTTCCATTGTTCTAATTGTTAGGCAAAAATACAAAATATCCGGCACATAAACTTGTGTAGGACATGATTCTTTTGTTTAAAGTCAATTCACGGCATCCTTTTCTTATCGCGCAACAGGTCATTGACATCCTTATAATAAGGAAACGCCTCCATCACATTATATACCGTAGCCGTATTCATTTCCCGAAGCAGATCCACCGCCTTTCGTCCGGCATCGTCATTGTCGAGGAAGCAATAGATTTTCTTGTATGCTTTCAACCGGGACAGAGCTTTGGACAGGTTGTTCACCGAGTTCAGTACAATTAAATCCGGCTGTCTGCACGGAGGCGGCAACTTTCCTTGTTTTACTAGTGTCAAATAAGAAAGAAAGTCCATAAAGCCTTCAAACAGGCAACATGCCAAAGTGGTCTTTGTGGTGTTGGTCACTGATATGTCTTTAGGTGCAATGCACCCTTTGTAGTACGGACTGCGCATTTCATATCCACCGGCTATATTAGGAAAACCGATAGCGAAGTAGGCTCTTCCACGGCAGGTATAGTGTATCTCCCAGCATTCCCTGATTCCGATTTCCATATCAATGCCCCGTGAAGCCAGATAGGACTTCAAGGCTACCGAAGTCAGCGCACCGATTTGGATGTTCCGCAAGATCTCATTCCTTTCCTCAGAAGAGGGCAGGAATGTTCTTGCCTTGACAGGTACTCCCGGGGTGGCGTTTTCTATCAGTTTCAGTACACGGGATATATCATTGGTATGATAGATAAGAATACCCAAGTCTATGATGTCGCCACTCCGGGCAAGTCGTAGGCTCGGTACAGAACGCCTTACTGCCTTTCGGCAGTAGGTTTTCCCGTACC
>OGEU01001809.1_pt1 | contig 16824 bp, 8 predicted proteins | sample 1570651 | NCBI WGS metagenome assembly OGEU01 (sample SAMEA2582129, study PRJEB24529) | metagenome | biome: Human gut stool | place: China | collected 2011 | reverse complement strand
TTCGAGGTGAAGAAGGAAAACTATTAATCTACGGATGGATAGATAAATCTCGGATGATTTAGATAAAGAAAATGCCGCTTGCAGTAATCTACAAGCGGCATTTTTTGGTAATGAGAAATACAAATTGCTATCTGAATGACAGATTGGCAGGATTTATCTATTGATTCCGGTAATCCTTGGGAGATACACCGTATTGCTTTAAAAACTCCCGATAGAAATAAGATTTATTAGAGAATCCACATTTGAACATAATCTCGGATACGGTCAACTTGGTTGTCCTTAATAACTTGGCTGCATATTCCAGTCTGATGCCTCGTACAAATTCACTCGGAGTCTTATCTATTATTTCTTTGAACTTCCGATACAAGGTAGCTTTGCTCACTCCTACAAATTCGGCAATAGAAGAAGGGCTTAATAACTCATCATCTATATTATTCTTTATGAAGTCTGTTACATTCTGTATTAATTCTTCGTCTTCCGGATGAAGAACAATCCCGTCTTTCACTTTCACAGAAGACATGCTGGAATTGAAATAGTCCTTTAAAAGCATTTGTCTCGACAGCAGATTCTCTATGGTGGATATCACCTGCCTCGGGTGAAATGGTTTGACGATATAAGCATCCGCACCATGGTTAAAGGCATTAATCTGGTCTTCTACAGAAGCCTTTGCCGATATTCCTATGATTGGAATATAACTTGTTTTCAAATCGGATTTCAATTTATTAATCAAGCTCAAGCCGTCCATATTGGGCATGACAATATCACTTATAATAATATCAGGATGATTATGTTCTATCTCTTTCAAAGCCTCCACGCCGTCTTTTGCTTCGTGTATCACATAATCAAAGAGGACATCTTTCAGCAGGTCTCTGATATTCTTTTCATCTTCCACTATCAGTATGACAGTATCTTTGCGAGGGGATAAGTGATCCTGCCCGTTCTTTTCTTTCTGCAACGAATCTTTTTCATCCGTTACAACAAGTGAATGATCGGATGGTAGAGAAGGAATCACGACTGAAAATTCAACACTTTTTCCCAGTTCACTATTTACACTTATCTGCCCGCCTAATAATTCAACCAGACTCTTTGTTAGATTTAAACCTATGCCATTGCTTACAGAGTTACCCAATTTCGGAGTATCAAATATCTTATACTTATCAAATATCTCTGCCATCTGTTGCTCGGTTAACCCCTTGCCGGAATTTCTTACGAGCAAGTATAAGGTTTTATCAGGTTCATTTTGTGATATCTCAACATGAATATATCCATAACGAGGAGTATATTTGAAAGCGTTCGACAGTAAATTGAATATAATTTTTTCCAAAGCATTGCGGTCGGAATAGATCTCTGACGTATCATGAGTCTCTACCTTGAAGTCTATTTTATTCTCTTTCAGGATATCCACATAATTGTTGGAAGCATATTCCATCAATGATTTTACGTTCACATTTTCAGGATGCAAATCCATATTGCTCGATTTAGTTTTACGAAACTCCATCAACTCACTAATCAGCTTCTGCATCCTTTCGGCATTATTCTTTATTATTTGGAGATATTTCTTTGTACTACCATCTAACCCGTCCTGTTCCAACAAGTGCTGTGCAGGTGTATAAATCAAAGTTAGGGGGGTAAAGAATTCATGTGCCACATTGGTGAAGAAATTGAGCCGGGATTCATAAATCTTCTGTTCATGCCGTTTCTCTACCTGGGCTATAAGAACCTGGCGGCTTAACCGTATGCGATTTTTGATAACAGACTTTGTGATGTAGAAGATAATAATGCACAATATGGCATAGATAATCAATGCAGGAACACTAAGCCACCACGGATAACCTACTTTTATAGTTAAGCGATAAATGTTATTTCCCCATACTTTGTCGCCATTCGTGCTCTTCACTTCAAGCTGGTACTCACCCGGAGGAAGTTGGGTAAAGATAATATTCGGGTTATTACCCATCCCCACCCAATCATCCGAGTGGTTTTTCAAGCGATAAGCATATTCACAGTTTTCATTATTAATAAAGTCTTTGGCTATGAAATTGAAAGTCATGAATCTTTCTTCATAGCTAAGTTTCAATACTCCTTTTCTGATTCGTTCATTAATGTCCTGTACCGTATTATATATCTTCAAACTACTTAATATAAGTGGAGGATTAAACTCGCGCAAATGTATATTTCGAGGATTGAAATAACTAAACCCGCTTACTCCTCCAAAGTACAAGAAATCACGATGATCCTTGAAGAAAGCTCCATCCGAGAATTCATCATTCTGCAATCCGTCATTCAAAGTATAATTATCTATTTTATTGTTTTTTACATTCAGGCTAGACAATCCCTGATTGGTGCCAATCCATATCTTTCCTTCGTGGTCTCTTAATATTCCATGAATCGTTTTATTATTCAATTTCTCGTCGGCATATTGTATCAGGTGAAAATCATTCTCCTCCTTTTTCAATTCGTTCAGTCCATAACTTGTTCCTATCCATATATTGGCATCATCACGCAGTAAGCACAATACATCATTATTGGTCAGTAAAATCCGACTGTCCATATCCTCCAATGATTTTATGCTGTTATCTTTCATGTTGATACAGTTCAAGCCTCCGCCACGTGTGCCAAACCATAACATATTGTTTTCCGGATCGGATGTAATGGCATAAACAACATCGTTATTCAATGAGATATTCTTATCCGACGAATTATATTGCCTGAATCCTTTAACGTGATAACGACCTTGCTCTCTGGAAATATTTATTTTGATTAAGCCATATCCTGATGTCCCCACCCATAAAAGAGAATCATTGTTCGTAAAATAAATGTTGTACACAGCCTTGAAAGGCGGGTATTTGTCAGGTATCTCTAGCTTTTCCAACCGTCCCGTAGCAGCATTCAATATATTGATTCCGGTTCCTTCTGTTCCGATAAAAATGTCATTCGCTTTATTTCTTCTCAAGGCATAGACAGAATTGGAAATCAATCCTTTACTCTCATTCAGATAATCTGTCAATTCCTTCGTTGCAGGATTCAACAGTTTTATTCCGCTTCCTTTTGTTCCTATCAGAATATTACCATCTTCATCTTCACAAAAACATCTCACAGGATGACTGGTGTGAATGGTTTCAAATAAAGAGTCGTAATGATAAAGTTGAATTAATCCTTGTCCGTCTGTTCCTATCCACAATATGTTCTGACTACCGGAATAAAGAGTGAAGACTGATAACTGACTGGATAGTTCGTTCAGGTAGGTAAAAGTATTCTTTTTTAAATCATAATGAATACATCCCCCTTCTATAAAGCTGACGTACATCTTGTTCTCTGCTAAAATAACCTGCGATACAGGTTTGCTACTATCCAGCTCAATGCATTGGGAAACTGTAAAGTCGGGATTTAAAAGGAAAAGTTTGTTGTCTTTGTTTAAGATAAATCTGTCTTTCGACAGAAATATCTTATCTACAGGCGTCTGTATGTCGACTGTGCGTAAATTACTCTGTTTTCCTCCGTTAACGAGTAGATTGTAAGTCAGATGCACGGTATTTCCATTATTTAAAAGGAAAAGCATACGATCGGAATCACTCACGGAATAATCCTTTATATGACTTGCAAAGTCTGTGTTAATCGGATTAAACTCATCTTCAGAATCATTGTAGACAAAGAACCCCAGCCCCTTTATGAGGCAGATAATATCTCCTGCCGCACTCTTTCCTAAAATAAAAGACTTTTCCTGATTGGGTACTTTATTATCTGTTCTTAAATAATACCTTGTTATCTGACGGGTTCGTTTATCTAACCGATTGATTCCATTATCTGTTGCTATCCATAAACTGCCCTTACATTCGATAATCTGGCGGATAACGTTATTACTTATAGAATTCGGATTGTTTTTGCTATATCTGAATGTCGTAATTTCTCTTCCATTATATGCATTCAGTCCATCCCATGTTCCAATCCAGATTGTATGTTCTGCATCTTCCAAAATACAGTTTACTGAATTATTTGTCAGTCCGTTAATATTTGATATGTGTTTTGCCACATTAAAAGCATAAGACTTTGTGGAAGTGGCAAATGCAATAATCAGAATAAAAAATATTCGTGCGTATAAGATGTTTCTCATGTAAATGAATGTTATTTATACGGTTAGGATAATAGCAAATATAAGGAATTTATTTTATTCCGCGCATATTTTCATCGGTAACGGAGGATTTATACAATTGTGGAATAGTCAATCCGAATTACAAACGATAATCTACGATTTCACTGTCAACAATCAATTTACCATGTTTCTTTGTCTTTTTAGCGGAAGCAGGAATACAAACAATAGTTACGGCATTGTCCGGGTTCAGGATAATGCTTGTTTCTCCGGTACAATTTTTCTTTATGTATTTTTTGGATACCAGATCGTACAAGTCCGTCGGTTCCGTAAAGTGTTGATTCAAAGTTACCTCTTTGGCTTCAAAATAAGGATTGAATAAAAGATAAGTAGGATATTTTCTTGTGGAATAAAAGTCTGTGGCATTACAATCCAATTGAAGAATACATTCCACATTAGTAGTATCTACAATAGAGGCTAGCATACCCACCCAGGCCGAGCCATACAAGCAAATATCTGTAGCTGAAGACATGGTTTTTACTTGATCCCCAATAGCATAGGGACCCTCATCGGACAATAATCCCTGGAACGGTTCAAAGTGATTGCCATGATACAAATCCTTCCTCAATCCTTCATAGCAAATGACGTGTTGAGGATCACCTTCCCAGATAGAACTCGACTGACGGTTGCGGGGGTGCTCGTCTGCATAAAATAAGCGGCAGGCGTTTGCCAGGTTCAGCATCCACTTGCCTATTGTGGAAGCATAAGCCGGGTTGTATTTTACAATTGGGACAAGTGCGGCAGCTTGTGAAAAGGTGTTCATGGCAAAAGCATATTGTTCATCCTTTTTTTGTCCTACCAATCCGTGTACATCGTATTTGTTCCAACGCTCACACATCACTCCCCATCCGTCACGGTCTGAATTATTACCGTCGAAGCACCAGTTCAGCATTTTCAGCTCATCATAAGTAGTTCCAAGTTCCGCATTCATGCGCACTGCCAGATAAGCCCCATAGGGCATCATTATCTCATAGAAAGTACCTTCTTTCTGGGGACGGTTTTGCAAGAATGCCATGCATTGGCGTGTAGCATTCAGATACTTTTTATCTCCGTATTTAATCCAGGAGATGTATTGCAACCAAGCAAGTCCTGCGGCTGCATCCGGCTCGCGCCATATTTTATTATGATACCCTTTACGGTTCTTAAAGTTGAAGGCGGTGAAGTTGAAGTCCGGATATTCTCTACCTTCACTTAAGTCCTGGATAGCAGCATACCAATTGTCGACAGTGATCTTCATCGGCTCCTGCATCTCTGTTTTTTGAGGATATAAATCTACCAGCATTGAATAAGCCATTGCCGGCCATATCTCATACCAGAAACTTTCTCCGGCTTTCCTGTCGAGTCCGTTCAATATAAGATTGGTTCCATTCTTCTTGTTGAAGAATTGTCGTATCATTGATACATAATCTTTTCCGTCATCATTGCTTTTGTCTACTCCTATCAGACTTGCACTAATGAGTGAACCCATAGTGGGAAGAGATTCATAAGAATTTCCTCCTAACCGTCTTTTATCTACGTAGCTTGGAAGTCCGAAAGTACGGAATGGAAAGTTTATTTGCGAATCGTCCCACCAGATAAGAGGTAAGTTCTGTCCTTTGGCGTTGAAATCGTAAAATAGTCTGTCCTGTTTCGTGGCTATATCTTTCCAGTTTTTCATTTTATAGGGGAAAGGTATATTGGGCATATACTGTACTAAGCGGATCTCTTTTTGCTCTATCGGCTTTTGTGCCGGCAGGTTGTTGAGAAAGAAAAAACCTGCTACGAGAAATAATAATGTCTTTTTCATGGTCAGTTGGTTGTTAAAAAAGGGCGGATTATAAATCCGCCCCCTCATTTTATTCATATTAAAAACCCGGATTTTGGGAAAGAATATTGTTGCTCTTATCCCTTTCACCTTGCGGTATCGGAAACAGATAATCTCTGTCGTCTCTAAAATTGGCACCTTTCGATGTATTATATTTGGTTGCATAAGCACGCATAACGGTTCCGAAACGTTTTTGTCTCATCAGGTCATCCCGTCTCCATCCTTCCATTGCTAATTCACAACGGCGTTCCTTCCAGATGATTTCTTTCAGACGCTCTTGGTCGGTTTCTGTTATGTCGGGCAGTGTATTAGTTGTTGTAGCAGGGATATACGCCTGTTGATCTCTTCTCGGATCTATCGGATTAGTTTTTCGGGCTCTTTCTCTTACATCATTCAGGTAAGGAAGTGCAAGCCCTGGTTTTCCGTTTTCGTTTAATACTTCGGCATACATCAAGAGAACATCGGAATAACGGATCAAACGAATGTTGTAACTAATCATCCAGACGTCGAAACCTGTTTTTTCTACTGCTGGCACAGTCATCTTGTAATCATGATAACCGCTTGGAGATTCAGCATTGTCCTGCGCTTCAGTATCACCTTTATATCTATCACCAGTTTGTGTGAATACATAAGTAATACGTGGGTCATCTGCGTCAAAGGCATCATGGAGATCTTGGGTTGGTACGTGAAATCCATATCCTTGATAACCGGAGATGCGTCTGCTTGTGAAGAAGTGAGGGACATTGGTACCTGTGGCTATGTTTTTGTCATATACTTTGTTGGCAATCTCAAATACTGATTCCGAACTGTTTTCATATTCAGTGCGCCAGTTCATGCCGTAATCACTCAACAATGTATAGTCTTTGTCCACTTCAATAATATCATGAAGTACCGTTTCGGCAGAGGTAAAATCACCTTTGAACATGTATGTTTTAGCAAGCATTGTTTTAGCAAAGCCACGTGTTGCACGATAAGCATCATCTTCAGAGTAATCTCCTTTTGCAGGAAGTGCGGAGGCATCGGTTAAATCATTCACAATACATTCATATACCTTCTCCAATGGGGAGCGGGGTATTTGCAGTATTTCAGCGGGTTGCATCGGCGTAGTGATTAGAGGCACTGCTCCGAATGGGCCCGAACTAGAATAGTACCCGAATGCTCTCAATGCTTTTGCCTCGTTTGCATAACGTTTCAATAGTTCTTCGTTTCCTATTGCATCAGGAGCATAATAAATCACATCGTTACAGCGATTGATTAATCTGTACAGAATCTCCCAACGACGTCCTACTTCACCATTGGTTGTGTAGATCGTAAAGTCGGACAAGTCGCGTACTTCGGCACGGTCACCGTCATTTCCTCCTCCTTTTAGAGCATCATCCGTACTGCAATCACCTACAAAATAATGATTTAATGCATATTCATTCCAAGTTGTACGTAATTGAAGATAAGCTCCAGTCAAGGCTTGTTCAATATCGCTTTCCTTCTGATAATAATTATCGCTTGTGGTTTTACCATAACTTGGTTCGTCGAGAGAGCAGCTATACAACCCCACTCCGGCAAGAGCCCAGCATATTATAAATAATATTTTTCTCATAATGTAATGTCTTTTTAGCTAGATTTAAAATTGCAAATTAACTCCAAAAGTGAATGTACGTGAAGACGGATAACGTGTAGTATCCACTCCCATATCCAATGGGTTATTGATACCCAGTTCCGGATCAAGTCCGGAATAACCGGTTAAAGTAAATATATTCTGACCGCTCACATAGAATCTACAACTTGAAAACAGTTTGCTCTTCTGGCAAATGTGACTAGGCAGTGTATAACCTATTTGCATATTCTGCAAACGCAGGTAAGAACCGTTCTCCACATAGAAAGAAGAACCTCTCATATTGTTGTTAGAGTCAGAGTTGGTTATGCGTGGATATACAGCATCCAAATCCCCGTCTTTTGTCCATGCTTTTGTGTAAGCATCCGCCAACGCATTCTGGCGTCCTGCTGAAGCAAGGCTTCCTTTAGCAACGTTCCAGATGTCATTTCCAATAGTTCCCTGGAATGCCATACTTACATCAAAGTTCTTATAACTGAATCCTAAGTTGAAACCATAAATGAGGTCCGGATTAGGATCACCGATAAAAGTACGGTCATCATCATCGTTCAATTCGCCTGATTCTCCTAATTTGGCAAACTTAAAATCACCCGGTTGTGCATTAGGCTGAATCTTGGTACCATTCTTATCCACATAATTGTCTATCTCTTCCTGATTCTGGAATATTCCTATTTGTTTGTACCCCCAGAAACGTCCGATAGGACCTCCTACATACGTACGGCTGGTATTTCCACTCAAATATTCCGATGTAAGTTTGGTTACCTCTGTCTTATAAGTAGACATGTTCAGCCCTACATTGTAATTAAAGTCTTTTCCTATCTGGTTACGGTAGTTGACTACTATTTCGAAACCGGTATTCTTCAAGTCTCCTGCATTGAAGAAGGGGCTGTTAGGGAAGGCGCCAAAAGAAGGAATAGGCATATTCAGCAACATGTCACTTGTTTTCTTTACATAAAAGTCCATACTTACATCAAGGCTGTTTTTAAAGAAAGACATATCTAAACCGACATTGGTTTGCTGGCTGGTTTCCCATTTAATATCTGCATTTCCCACATAAGTCGGGACGTAACCTTGTGAGTACCAGTTTCCAAAGTACCATTGATTTTCATTATTGGTACCAATCAACGTAAGAGGTGCGTCTCTGTCGATTCGTTGGTTACCATTCTGTCCCCAACCTACACGCAGTTTTAAATTGGAAATTGTATTTTCAATGTTCAGGTTCTTAAAGAATTCTTCATTGCTCACTCTCCAACCTAATGAAACTGATGGGAAATAGCCCCAACGGTTACGTTTGGCAAATCTTGAAGAACCGTCGGCACGGAAATTGACTGTAGCAAGGTATCTGTCATCATATACATAGTTGATACGTCCCAGGTACGACAACATAGAAGATGTTTCTTTACCTCCCGAGGTGTTATCTCCGGCTGTTTGTGCATCAAGTATCTGATAGATTTCATCGTTACCTAAAGCCTTTCTCTTAAATGCATTAATGCCTTCGCTGCTGTTCTTCTCATAAGTCATGGCAACCATTGCATCCAGTTTATGCCTGCCTATTGTCGTGTTGTAGTTAAGACGTTGTTCCACTTGATAATTAGAAGTAACAGCGCTATTATTATTCAATTGAGTTTCTTTATTATATTTACTTTCCTGATTCGCTAAGTTATCTTCCGAAAAAGTAGACGAATAGACAGGACGGAAGTCTTTGAAAGTATCATGGTATCTTTCGAAACTATACTGTACCCGATAGCTCAATCCTTTATACAATTTGATTTGGGCAAACACATTACCAAATACATTGAATATGTCATTGTATCTATTAGGAAGTTCGAGCATGGCTACCGGATTAGGGTCGTAAGACCACTCGGTAGGCGCATATTTGTTATATTCGTAATTTTCAGAAGACGGATCTACCAACGGGCTGATAACAGGGGTAAAAGGATCAGCTTTTTGAATGAAATCGAATGAAGGAATTGCTCCTGCGTCACGTTTTCTTATCTTTGCCAGATTGACATTGGCGCCAACAGTGATAAATTTGTTAATATCATATTCAAGATTCGCTTTAAGTGAAAGTCTTTTGAATTCAGTAGTGATGATTGCACCCTGATCGTCTACATATCCTAAACTTAAAGAAGATCTCGAATTATCTGTCCCCTTACGGATGCTTAGATTATAGTTCTGGTTGAAAGCTGTACGGGTTACTTCATTCCACCAGTTGGTATTATAACCTTTCTGATACTGATTGGTAAACTTATCCTTCATTGAGTTTTGAAAGCTTGCATCATTTTCATACGCTTTCATGATGAAGTTGTAGTATTGGTCGCTGTTCATCATGTTCAATGCTTTATAACTGTTTTTTACACCTACATAAGCATCCAATGTTACAGTCGTTTCACCTTTCACTCCTCCCTTGGTAGTAATGAGGATTACTCCATTAGAACCTCTCGAACCATAGATAGCGCAGGCTGAAGCATCTTTTAATACTTCCATACGTTCAATATCAGATGGATTCAGACTGCTGATGTTATCCATGAACTGTCCATCAACCACGTACAATGGGTTGTTGTCATTGACGGTCCCTAAACCTCTCACGCGGATCACTGCATCCGATCCCGGCTGGCCGGAACTGGCGGCAACAAATACGCCGGCTGCCTTACCTGTAAGTAGTTCGGATGCATTGGACACTGCATAGTTCTTAATATCCTTACTACTTATAGAAGCCAGAGCACCGGTAAGGTCACTCTTTCTTTGAGTACCGTAACCAATAACTACAACCTCATCCAATTCATTATCGGACACTAGATTTACATTGTACGTTCCGCTATTTGTTACGTTTACAATTTCTGTTTTAAAACCTACATACGAGAATGAAACTTTATTTGACGATACTTTTAATGTATATTTACCGTCAAAATCAGTGATAGTACCATTGGTCGTTCCCACTTCAAGAACAGAAACTCCAATTAAAGCCTCTCCGGTATTACTGTCGTATACCACACCCGAAATACTCTTGGTTTGCTGTGCAAAGACATTTGTGCAAACAGCAAGAATAAGAATGAATAATAAATGCTTACTCATAGTTTATACACTTAGATTTAATTATATGAAATGATATTTTGTTTATTCGCAATAATCTTACCATCTTTCAGTTCTAATTCTGTTCCGGCGGGAAGTTCCACAATTACTCTTGCGTCGTTGGCCGGGATCTCAACGGAGCCATTTGTCTTTATATTTTTTGCTATATATTCTTTGGCAACAATATCAAACAAATCGCATGGTTGGGTAGCTTGATAAGTAATGGTTTGGGTTTCTTTATGAGGGTTATAATAGAGATAGACCGGATAAGGTTTCTCTGTATAGAAGTCTGTGACATTACAATCCAGCCGGAGGATACCCTCCACATTCGTTTGACAAACAATGGCCCCTAAAATACCAACAGGAGAAGAACTGTAAACGCTGAACATGCTCTCCGTCGGATTACCTTTTATCCATTTGGGACCATCGCCGATTGCAACCGGACTAACCCCTTTTAATGATGCTTTTCCATAGTCATCCGTTTTTCGTAAACCTTCATAAGAAACATTGTCATAAGTAATGTCCTTCAATTCAGGAGCCCATTGATGTGTTTCATCTATTTCCCCCGGATAGAACAAACGACATGCACTTGCATTGTTCAACATCCACTTGCCGATAGCTTTTGCATATTGAGGCTGATATTTCACCATCGGAATGAAGGGCCAGGCGGGTTTGATACTGTTCATAAGGAATGCATATCCTCCGCCGTCTGTGATACTTCCTTGCAGACCACTTACATCATAATCACCCCATTTTCCTACAATAATTCCCCAACCGGTTCTTCCTGCAGGGCTTTTACATCCGTCAAATACCCAATCAAGAAGTTTGGCTACATCATAGTTAGCCCCCTCTACTGCATTCAAATAGGCTGCCGTATACACTCCGAGTGGTAAAAGAGCCTCGTAAAAACGGCTTTCTTTCTGGGCAAGCAGGGCTTCGATGGCACTTTTACTATGTTGCAGATAACGTGGATCACCAAACTTATGATAAGCACACAACAATACATAAGCATGCCCACCGGCGGCGTCTTGTTGCAATGGAATATTATTAACCATTCCTTTCATTTGTGCATAGTCAAAATAAGAATAGTCGTAATTTCCATTCAATACAGAATCTGCTTTAACAAACTGCTCCGCAATACTTTTTTGTATCTTCTCTGCCCCGTCTACATTGGGGAAAACATCGCAAATAGCATAATATAAGGCATTGGGTAATACATCATACCACCAGTCGCGGCCATAGCCTCCTCCTAAAAGGGCTACTGACGGAGTCGTATTGTTCATGACTATATTCCAGCCGTTATCAGAATTGAAATAATTCTGCACCATTTTTACATAGTTATATCCGTCTTGATTCGTCTTGTCAATCCCTACAAGGCCGGCACCAAGAATAGCTGCCAATGAGTTCAGACTTTCATGGAACTCTCCGTTATTGGCATTCTTTCCCTGACGAATATCTTTAATGGCAGTATATAAGCCAAATGTAGTCTGGTCCATATTTCTGCGGGCGTCATCTAACCAGATTAATGGTCCGACTTCGCTTTTATTATTCCAGTCAAAGATAAACTGGTCATACTTTTGGGCTTTTTGTTTCCAGTCCAGCATTTTATAAGTTTCAGGCATATCAGGCATAGAGTCTACCCTATGGATGGAAACCTGCTTTACCTTTTCACCAAAGTTATTTCCGTTGCCCGAGCAAGATGCCAGGAGACAAACGGTCATAAGTACAAAAACACCTTTACTTGTCATTTTCATGTTCAATAGTATCAGTTTGATTAGTAATATTCTTAGCTAAAGGATATGCCGCTAATTGTAATCCGGCAACAATCACCAGCGCATATTTCAATGCAAAATCCTGCGATACACAATAAGCAAGGAAGATAAACAGTAGTAAACCGAAAGCTCTTCCAAGGAAAAGGCCGAACTCATGGCTTAGGATATATGCATATTCGTTTCTATTCTCAATCTTTGCAACTGCATCAATTGTTCTCATCATAATGGGGAAGTAAGCCAGGTCGAATAAAGGCTGGAATATCACTTTGCAAAGGACGAAAAGGATCACTCCTGTAGCAGAGAAGAGAATACCGTTGAATAGTGTACCGACAAAGAATACGATTAATCCTCCTACAAAGATTTTCAAACGGTCTTGCGGGCGGGCCATACGTCCTAATACATACACCAGGACAGCGGTCAGTGCCCCGCTAACTCCCTGAATCAGTCCTAACGCTCCTTCATCTCCTACCAGCTTCAATACCAATATAGCCGGTGCCGTTACTAAAAAACCTTGAACCATTCCTTTCAATGCGGCTAGCCACAGCATCTTTTTCCAAAGTATGTTGAAGCGGAAATAGAGGAAGTTCGTTTCTTTGGGGTTCTCGAATTTACCTTTCCACAGTGTCATGCAGGCGATAACGGTAATGACTACTGCTGCCATCGTAACTACACAGTAAGAGGTATTGATATTGAAGAGGAATCCGAAAACTTCTTTTCCATCTATCTGGCTGATAAATGCGCCTATAATTAAAGGAACACCGATGGAGGTAATAGAAAAGAAGAAAGACTCTAGTCCGAAGAAATAGTTACGGCTGTTGTCGTTGGTATTATAGAGAGCTAGCAGGTATCGGTTGGTCCAGAAGAAACCAGAAGCTGCTCCCATTAAAAAGCCGGCCAGACCAAGTTCGACGAAGCCAAGTGACTTGATAGTCATCATACCGAACATGGAAATGCCACTTACCAGGATTCCTACCGAATAAAGTGTCTTCACACTGTATTTCTTTAGCAGATAGCCGTTAACAAGAGAGGTAGTAATGATGCCTATATACATTGCCAGCTGATAAAAAGCAACCATCACCGGATCGCTCGTGTTCCTCATGATATAGGCTCCCACAAAGATTTCTACTATCGGTAGTACCAATGCATAAAGCATATTGGTAACCAACAGTGTTCTCATGTTAGGTTCCTGTTGCTTAAAGAACAGATATTCTTTTTTCAGTTTATTCATTACTTCTTTTGTGTCTGTTTTAATACGTTTAATATCTCTGAAATGGAAAGCTCTGCCTTACAAATCACTTCATCGCTTGCTCCATAATACATGGTTATCGTATCGCCGTCCACCAAATGCCCATTAGTGAAAACTACATTCCCGAAGAAACCTGTTTGCTCATAAGCGGCGATAGGTTCCATGATCGGTTCTTCGCTTCTTGCAATGACTTTCGACGGGTCATTTAAATCGAGTAATAAAGCCCCCAAGCAATAACGGTGATTAAAATCGGCTCCATGATAAATCTCCAGCCACCCTTCTTCTGTCTTTATTGGAGCTGCCCCTGCCCCTACACGTGCGCAATCCCACATTCCGTCACGAGTGGTTGCCACACATTTGTGGTTTCCCCAATGCAAGCGGTCGGGCGATTCTGCCAACCATATATAATTGCCGCCAAGTTCGGGACTGCTTGGGCGATGAAGAGCGAAATACTTGTCACCTATCTTCTGTTCGAACAATGCACAATCTTTATTATGCGGTGGGAATATCATTCCATGCCGTGTATAGTTTTTCCAATCATTGGTGTGAATCAGTCCAACCCCTACAGCTACCGACGATACTTCTGTGAAAGTAAGGTAAAAACCATCTTCGGTTGTTGCAACACGGCAATCCTCAATGCCGAATGCTTCCAGCTCTCCTTTTCCGAAAATAGGTGGAAATTCCGGTTCATCTTTGAAGTGAATACCGTCGGTACTTGAAACCAATCGTAAGTAAGACATCGTAGTCAGATAATTTTTTCCTTTGTAACCGATAACGCGTGGGTCTGAAGCATCCAAATCGGGATCATTCTTTAAAAACGAAACCACTTCTATTTTTCCTTTTTCATTATATATAGGAAAACTGATAATTCCTTCTTTCTGTATAGGTCTCTCTGCGACGCGCAAAAGTAACCAAATTTTGCCTTGATATTTGAAAACTCCGGGATTTAACAAACATGTAATTTCCATTCCGTTGATTCCCGCTTTTAAATCTTTTGGAGCCAGTAGGGGGTTCTGCTCACATCTTTTAGCTATATCCATAATATTTCGATTAGTGATTATTTCTGTGAACAAAAGTATGAGATGAAAGACAGGAAAGCGTTTACTATATTCTCAAAGAGGTGTACACATGCTCAAGAACATGTTTTTAAGAGGATGATATTAGGGAATGATTTTAGAAGAGGCAGTGATATTCGTATTTATATGCTGTACTATTTAAAAGCTTGATTTATAGATGGATGTGCACTTCGTTGAAGTGTATTATATTCTCATAAGTGTATAGTATAGTTTCTTTGAGGAGTGCAAAAGAAACATATAAAGATAAAAAAATAAGAGGCCAAACTCAAAAATATAATTTGAGGAAGCCTCTTGTTTTTTCTTTTTAATAAAAATGATACTGTAAATCCTATTTCTTCACGTATGGATAATCTATCGTATATAATCTGTCAGAGTTTGTTTGATAGAGGTGAAGCCGTTAAAAAAAAATTGTTAGATAGCCTCTTTTCGTTATCGGTTTGGTATACTGTCTTTATAAATAGTAATTGTCCTTTTTCTTGTTGAATCATTCTTGATACTGGTTACATCTCCCCGGGTCGTGAAATACACATAGTTTCCCAAATCGAGAAAACGGTACACTTTCACTCCGTCGTGCTCGAACAGATAACTGACTTCATAAGTCTGGTTATTTTCCGATTTTCCACTTTTCAGTGGAATACCTGCATAGCAGGAAGCTAGTCCCGTTATGCAGAAGAAAAGAATAAAGGTCCGAATCAATGTTTTCATAATCATTTCTTCACGTGAGGATAATCTATCGTATAATGTAATCCGCGGCTTTCCTTACGCTCCATTGCTTGGCGCATAATCAGATAACCCACATTCACCATATTACGCAATTCGCAGATTTCTCTGGACGCTACGCTACGTTTGAACAGGCTTTCAGTCTCTTCGTAGATAATATCGAGTCTGTCCCAGGCACGTTTCAGACGGAGGTCGCTGCGGACAATACCTACATACGTACTCATAATCTGGTTCACTTCCTTCATACTTTGCGTAATGAGCACCATTTCTTCCGGCGAACGGGTTCCTTCATCGTTCCATTCGGGAATATCTTCATTATAAGAATATTGATCGACCACTTGTAGACTGTGCTTGGCGGCAGCGTCGGCATATACGACTGCTTCTATCAGTGAGTTGGAAGCCAGGCGGTTGCCGCCGTGAAGACCGGTGCAAGAGCATTCGCCGATGGCATACAGGCGGCGGATACTGGACTGTCCGTCCAGGTCTACCTTGATACCGCCGCAGAGATAGTGTGCCGCAGGGGCTACCGGAATGTAGTCTTTCGTAATGTCGATGCCTATGCTGAGGCATTTCTTATAGATATTCGGGAAGTGTTTCTTGGTTTCTTCGGGGTCTTTGTGGGTGACATCCAGATACACATGCTCGTCGCCGCGCTGCTTCATCTCGTTGTCGATGGCACGTGCCACGATGTCGCGCGGGGCGAGTGAAAGACGCGGGTCGTACTTCTGCATGAATTCCTTGCCGTCCATGGTACGGAGCACGCCGCCGTAGCCGCGCATGGCTTCCGTTATCAGGAAGCAGGGGCGGTCGCCCGGATGATAGAGGGCGGTGGGGTGGAACTGGATAAACTCCATGTCCTTCACGGCGCCTTTGGCGCGGTAGACCATGGCGATGCCGTCGCCCGTGGCCACCAGCGGGTTGGTGGTGTTGCGGTATACAGCGTCGCAACCGCCCGTAGCCATGATGGTTACTTTGGAGAGGAACGTATCCACCTCTCCGGTATTTTCGTTCAGCACATAGGCGCCATAGCATTTGATGCCCGGAGTATAGCGGGTGACGATAATGCCCAAGTGGTGCTGCGTAATGATTTCCACCGCAAAGAAATTGGTAAATACGGTGATGTTGGGGTGCTGCTTCACGGCTTCAATCAGGCTTTCCTGTATCTCCGCACCCGTATTGTCCTTGTGGTGCAGGATGCGGAATTCCGAGTGTCCGCCTTCCTTGTGCAGGTCGAATTCTCCGTTATCTTTTTTGTCGAAATTCACTCCCCATTTAATGAGTTCACTGATTTGTCCGGGAGCATTGCGCACTACCTTTTCTACGGCTGCACGGTCGCTTATCCAGTCTCCGGCAATCATGGTGTCTTCGATATGCTTGT
>OGEU01001805.1_pt1 | contig 16852 bp, 10 predicted proteins | sample 1570651 | NCBI WGS metagenome assembly OGEU01 (sample SAMEA2582129, study PRJEB24529) | metagenome | biome: Human gut stool | place: China | collected 2011 | reverse complement strand
GCCTCATACCCACGTGTTTGTACCCACGAGTCACAAAGTTTTTCTACGGAATTACTGGAATCCAAAGGAACTGACAACGAACATTTGTTACAAATACGGGAATCTAAAAAATTGGCATCAAACACTTCATATAAAGTTAAAGTAATTCTTACAATGTAGCTCTTCCAATGCGAGTAAGTGCCGTATGCAACCTTTTTCCTCTTAAATAGCACATAACGTTGCATATGTTTTATGAAACAGCCACCCAAAAGCAACCAAACAGGGAAAACTCAATCAAAAGCGTTGCATTGCCGTGTGATTTTCTCTAATGATAGCCGAAAATATGACAAAAATGCAACCTTGTAAGGCAAAACAAGTAAATAACGTTGTTTTAGAAGGTGAGCGGTTATGATGGAGGGGATTAGCTTTGATGTGCATTGGAACACGTGGGTAACTGGCATGCGTGCTATGCATGCCGTTACCCTTACGTGTTTCTCAGTGAGAACGGTGCATATCAAAGCTAATCCCCTCCATCATAACCGCATATCTTCTAAATCACTTTATCATTCTCTTCCTCTTAACAACAAGCGGAACAGAAAACAGCACTGCCTTACATACATTATCTGCTATCATGCAATACCACACAGTTTCAAGACCAAAGTGCCAGATTTTTACGCAGAAAAAGGTAAACAAAATACGGATTCCCCACATGCAGAAGGTTTCTACATAAAAAGCGTACTTTGTTTTCCCAAGCCCATAAAAGATTCCCTCCGTGACAATCATCAATCCATAAAATGGCTCTGAGAACGCGACAATACGCAGCATTCCGGCACCAATCTCAACCACACGGCTGCTCTCGGTAAGAAGTCCCATCAAGGGTCTTGCCACAAAAAACAAGATAACACCACTAACACACATTAGTATCATCGTCAATTTTACACTCACTGACGCAACGGCTTCCATTTGCTTCTCGTCTTCCTCACCAAGAGAAATGCCTATCAGGGTAGAGGTTGCCGTTCGGAGTCCGTAACCGGAAATATAAAAAATAGTTTCGCCGGTAACGGCAATCGAGTGGGCAGCAAAGATGGTTGTTCCCATCCCGGAAACAAGACCGGCAAACACAACATAACCAAAACAGGACGCAATACTGCTAAAAAGGACCGGCAGACCAATTCGCATACACTCTTTCATCACTTTGCCATCCACAGCAAAATGTTCCCACTTCCAGTGGAGATATTCGTTTCTCCGGTACGCAGCAAACATCAGCAATCCGGCTGTCGTATAGGATATTGCGGACGCAATTGCCGCTCCTCTGACGCCCAAATCCATTCCATAAATAAAGACAATGTTTAAAAGGATATTGGTTCCGTTGGCTCCCAGATTGATTAACATCGGCGTTTTTGTATCTTTTGTTCCCCGAATCGCAGCGCCCATAATCATCGTTGCCGAGCGGAAAATCATCGGAAGACTGACAATCAGGAAATAATCGGAAGCATCCTGCCAAATAGATGGCTCCGCCCCCATCCAAATCGGAATGTATGGACTTAGGATGACAGAAATTCCGCCGGCAAAAAGTCCACACGCAAAAACTAAAATTAAAATCTGCTTTGCGATTTTCTGCAAATACTCTCTGTCGCCGCTCCCCAGTGCCTTTGCTGTCATTGACAACACCGCCACACCAAGTGCCGCCGGAATACTGTTCACAAGCCATGTCACCGTTGTTGTAACACTGACAGATGCTGTCGCTTTTTCTCCCAGATGTCCAACCATCGCCGTATCCACATACTGCAATAACGTCGATAAAATTTCCTCTAAGATGGTAGGAATTGACAACATAACTAACGTTTTTAAAATTTCACGGCGGTTAATTTTTTGTTCCTGCATTCCTTACACCTCGTTTCCTGATTCCAGCATAAGCATAAGTTTATCATATTCTATTAACCGATTTGTTTTTCTTACCTTTTTCCATACTTTTTTCCCGTTCGGGTACCAGTTTACGAGATAAGACCAGATTTCTTTCATCTTAAATAACACCGGCTGATCCGGCATACACGCCCGATAAGCCACTTTCAATTCTCGCAAAAATACATGCAATTCTTCTTTCCGCATCTTCTCCCCAGTCTGAATTTCACGGACAAGCCCCGGATTTGCAATCAACCCTCGTCCAATCATAATTGCCTCAATTGTAGGAAAACGCTCGCAAAAACGTTCATATTCCTCTACCGTTGTGATATCCCCATTATAGCAGAGCGAATTCTTACTATGTTCCACTGCATATTCAAACATATCAAGGTTCGGTGTGTTTTTATAATAATCATCCCGAATTCTCGGATGAATGGTTAACTCCCGAATCGGATACCGGTTATAAATCTCTAGAAGTTCCGGAAACTCATCCGGTGAATATCTGCCCAATCTCGTCTTAACAGAAATCGGCACCTCACACTGTGAAAAAATATCATCCAAAAAGCGGTCCAGTTCCTCCGGTTTCGCCAGGAATCCAGAACCCCTCCCCTTCGACACAACTGTCCCTGACGGACAGCCTAAATTCAAATTAATTTCATCATATCCATATTCAATCAGACGACTGGCTGTATAAACAAACTCATCACTGCGGTTACTGAGAATCTGAGGCACAACCGGTATTCCCTGATTATGCTCCGGTATCACATCCTTTTTTGCCCGGCTCTTAAAATCATGATTCGAAGTCGGTGACACAAAAGGTGTAAAATATTTATCCATACTGCCAAATTTTTGGTGATGTAAATTTCGATAAATATACGTTGTAATGCCCTCTAAGGGAGCAAAATAAAACTGCTTCATTCTGATTCGCTAAACTCCTTCATATATTTACGAAAACGAAGTGGCAGCATTTGTCTCTGCAATTTGGGATTTACACGCTCTTTAATCGCAATTGTGTCAACAAACAATTTCCATAATTTCTGAAGCTGCTTTTCGTCCTCGGAATAAGTCAGAGTAAGTTCATCCATATCTACTTCATCCATGGATAAATACACCGTTTTGTAATTTGCTTTATGAAGCAGCACCGTACGGTGCACGGTATCTGCAATCACCCACTGCTCACCGGCAAAGCGATCCGCAAAGTGGTCGGCTAAATATGGCAGAACTTCACTCTTAGGATTTATTCTACCAAATAATGTGCCATTTTCCAATTCCTCAAAACGAAGTATTTCAATAAAAAAATGTGATTCATTTGTAAAATTCCGCTCAATCGCAAATAAGGTCTGCATATAAGGGGCTGTGAGATGGCTCATAACCGCCCTTCCCATCCGAAGTCCTTCCTGCACAAACCGGTAAATAGCATCCGCCTTCTGCACCTCATAAGAGCCGCAGCAGCGATGAATAAAATCATATGCCTCCTCTGAAATTTTGCGACGGATGGTGCGCGCTACTTTCACCGCATGCTCAAAATTTGTCACAACTGTGTGATATTCGCAAAAAAGCTCCATATTCCGCCCCTCTGTATCAATCACAACTTCATTATGCTCGTGGGGATAACCCTCCTCATAGGCACGGTATATCGCCGAGAAAATCCCTTCTGCACTGTTTTCACACAAATAAATATGTCTTACCATCCCTGCATCACATCCTCTAACATCATCTGTCTTCCGGTTCCCTGCGCCTCAATTTCCTTTGGAAGACGTTCCTTCAAGCCAAGCAGGTTAGCAAGAATAAATGTGCGGTTTAAGCGGATTGGAATCATCATATGCCCGTGACAAGTGATAAAGTACATCGCCCGTTTTAATACAACACCAAATTTCTTTAACGCATTAAAATCGAGCGTTCCTCTTCTTCGTGCCATTATAATACGCCTTGCCGATTTCACGCCAATCCCCGGCACACGTAACAATGTATGATAGTCTGCCTTTTCCACCTCAACAGGAAATGAATCCAAATGATACAGTGCCCAGTTACATTTGGGATCTACGGAGACATTTAAATTCGGGGTTTCTTTTGTAATAATCTCATCCGCTCGAAACTGATAAAACCGCATAAGAAAATCTGCCTGGTACAGCCGGTGTTCACGCAGAAGTTCCGGTCCTCTCTCCTTCGTATCGGGCAAACGAGGATCCCCTGTTGTATTCACAAATGCCGAATAGAATACACGCTTTAAATCAAACTGCTGGTATAACGCCTGTGCCATATGGACAATTTCATAATCCGTCTCCTTTGTAGCTCCGATAATCATCTGCGTACTCTGCCCCGCCGGCACAAACCTTCCATCCTGATGAAACTCCTGCAAAGTCCCACCGGAAACCGCCGGTAACACAGTCTGGCTTTCCGACTGATACAGAGAAAGACGCCGTCTTTTTTCAATTTTCGCATCCTGCAGTAAAAGGCTCTCACTTCTGCCAATCTGTATCTGGCGCATTGGTGTCAAAATTTTCTTCCGGCTCTTCTGCGGTGCCAGCAAATCAAGCCCCTTCGCCGTCGGCAGTTCCATATTTGCACTCATGCGGTCAGCAAGCCACCCGGTCTTCTCAATCAAAAGCGGATCCGCTCCCGGAATCGCTTTGACATGAATATATCCATTAAATTTATACTTCGTGCGGAGCAGATAAATCGTCTGGTACATCTGTTCCATCGTATAATCCGGATTCTTCTGAATGCCGGAACTTAAAAACAATCCCTCAATATAATTGCGGCGGTAAAAGGAAATCGTAAGTTCCGCAATTTCCTCCGGTGTAAAACCGGCGCGTTTCACATCATTGGACATACGGTTCTGACAATATTTACAATCATACACACACTCATTGGTCTGCAAAATCTTCAAAAGAGAAATACACCTGCCATCTGCTGCAAAACAATGGCAGATTCCCCCGGCCACGGTATTTCCCATCATCCCCTGTCTCCCTTTCCGGCTGCTTCCGCTCGATGTGCAGGCAACATCGTACTTTGCCGCATCTGTCAAAATTTCTAACTTTTCAAATATCTCTTGTGTCACTGCCATACCTGCGCCTCCTTCTATATCGAACGTTTGTTCTATTATAGCGCAGCTTTTTATTTTTGTAAAGTAAATCTTTTAAATTTTCTTCTCATGTACGCAAAAAAGCCCCCTCGTCTCGTGAACATATCTCATCACAAAACGAGAGGGATTTCTTTTCTACATCATCAACAAATCGCCATATCGAATAAAAATGACAATCATTGAAATCAATACAACAATCAACGTCGCCGGTACTGCCGCTTTACAGTATTTTCCCCAGCCAATTCTATGACCTTCTTTTTCCGCCACGGAAATACCTACCACATTTGCCGAAGCGCCAATCGGTGTAGCACTACCGCCGATATCCGTCCCCATCGAGAGTCCCCAGGCAAGAACCGGCAAAAATCCAGCCGGGCCGCCGGCACCTAAACTCTTAATTACCGGAACCATCGTTGCTGCAAACGGAATATTATCCACAAGGGCACTTGCTACCGCTGACAGCCAGATAATAATTCCTATCATTAAGAAACTATTTCCACCGCTGATTGTTTTAATCGCATCGGCAATTAATTCCAAAACACCGGTTTCTTCCAGTCCACCAACGACAACAAACAAACCAATAAAGAATAAAATGGTCTCATAGTCCACTTTTTTCAAGATGGTAAGCGCATGTTTTCCCGCTGCCAAAAGCGTAAGAACCGCAATCAAAACACCAATAAACGCAACCGTAAGTTTCGTCTGCGCATGTGTCACTAAAAGAGCAACTGCCAGCAAAAAAATAGCAGTGCTGATTACAAAACCTTTCTTATCATGAATGGCTTTTGACGGGTCTAAATCCGCTTCCGTAACTTCAATTTTTCCTGTTTTCACTTTCAAATCCTTGCGGAAAACAAAGTAAAAATAAACCACAATTACAATCAGGGAAATACCGGCAATCACACCGGTATTCGACACAAAATCCGCAAAACTGTAATGAAGCGCTGTTCCAATAATAATATTCGGAGGGTCTCCACACATAGTCGCCGAACCGCCCAGATTTGCGCAGAAAATTTCTGCCATAATCATCGGCACCGGATTGAATTTCAAAAGCGATGACAATTCAATTGTCACAGCCGCCAAAAACAAAATCACCGTAATACTGTCGATAAACATAGCAAGAACTGCGGACATAATCATGAATGTAATGAAAATCGGAATGGTGTTAAAATGAACCATCTTTGCGATTCTCATACAGAGCCAATCAAAGAAACCAACTCTCGCCATACCTTCCACCATAATCATCATACAGGCAATGAAAATAACGGTTTCCCAGTTAATTCCAATCCCGGATTCCGCAGCCCCTGAACCCTGATACCAAAAGTCCAGTGTAAAAATGCTTCGCAGATTAATAATTTCCCATATTGCATTCACACTTCTCATGCAAATGCCAAACACCCCAATCAGGGTAAGTGCGCCGCAGCCAAGCGTAATATACTGCCTGCCGAATTTGTCCATAACAATCAAAACAAACATAGCGACAAAAATGGCTACCGCTAAGCCCTGTGCTACCATCTTCTTTCCTCCTAGTTTTTGCTTCCCCCAAAGTAAAAATTAAGCCTTCTCTTTTATCTCTTTTTTATCGTGGAACACCGGTTTCAAAAGAATCGGTGCAACAATTGTCGTAATAATAACAACGATAACGACCGGTCCCATCAGCTGCTCACTCATAAGACCAAGTGCTTCACCTTTGCTGGCAACAATCAACGCAACCTCACCACGCGAAATCATACCAACACCAATCTGTAACGATTCCCCTCCGGAATATTTACATAGTCTTGCGCCTAATCCACATCCAACAACTTTTGTCAAAATAGCTACAACTGTAAGCACAATGGCAAACCAGACAATTGTTGCTGACATCTGTGGAATTACCACTTTCAAACCAATGCTGGCAAAGAAAATCGGTGATAAGTACAAATACGACAAAGTTGAAAAACGCGATGCCAGATAATCTTCTTTCTGAATCATCGAAACAACCAGTCCGGCTACATACGCACCGGTAATATCAGCTACGCCGAAGAACTCTTCTGCCACATATGACATCAGCAGACAGAAAACAAAACTGATAATTACATATCGCTGCAAACCGTTTTTTGTACGGTTGCTGTAGTAATTGAAAAACTTGTAAAACAGAAAACCTGCCACAGCAGCAAATACAAAAAATCCAACAATTTTTACAAGTACAACCCAAAGTTTAACGGTCGGGTCTGCCATACTGGTAATAACTGTCAAGGCGATAATACCAAGAATATCATCAATGACCGCTGCACCAAGAATCGCATTTCCTGCTGCCGAATTTAATTTACCAAGTTCTTTTAATGTCTCAACGGTAATACTAACCGATGTTGCGGTAAGAATAACACCGATGAAGACGTTCTGCAATACTAAACTGGTACTTACATTCGACTCAATCATACCCGGACGGTTAAAGAACCATGCAGTAGCAAAGCCTCCTGCCAATGGAACCAACACACCAATCACGGCGATAATCGTCGCTGCTTTTCCACATTTTTTTAATTCCTTTACATCTGTTTCCATGCCGGCACAGAACATCAGGATTACTACACCAACTTCTGCTGTCTGCGTCAAAAACTCTGTCTGTGGAATAATCTTAAACACAGCAGGTCCAAGCAGCAAACCGGCTAACAATGCACCAACAACCTGTGGCATACGTGCACGTCTTGTCAAAAGTCCTAAAAACTTCGTACACATCAAAATCAATGCCAGATAGAGTAAGTAGTTACATGTTTCCATGATAAAACCTCCTTTGACCATAAAAAAGGGGACAAATGTGACCACTCACCGCTGACCACATTGCCGCCTCATTCTGACCATAAAATTTTTATTGCTATTTTCTCATGTCAACATTATTATACTCTCAATTTTCGAAAAAGCAAGCACTTTATTTTTTTTGTTTTTTGGGTCAAAAATGTCCTCTTTTATTTAGTTTAATCCCGGTACTTTTGGAAGTTTTGCAATGCTTGCCGCAATTTCCTCATCCGTCAATGTATAGTTTTCCATTTTACCATCATTGAATTTCTCATAAGCATACATATCAAAATATCCGGTTCCGGTAAGTCCAAACAGAATCGTTTTTTCTTCTCCGGTTTCACGACATTTAATTGCCTCGTCCATTGCTACACGAATTGCATGAGAACTTTCCGGTGCCGGAAGGATTCCTTCTACTTTGGCAAACTCTTCTGCTGCCGCAAATACATCGGTCTGTGATACGCTGACTGCTTCCATCAATTTATCATCATAGAGCTGGGACAATACCGAACTCATACCATGGTAGCGAAGTCCTCCGGCATGATTTGGTGCCGGCATGAAGCTGCTGCCAAGTGTATACATTTTTGCAAGCGGACAAATTGCTCCGGTATCACAGAAGTCATACGCATAAGTTCCTCTTGTGAAACTTGGGCAGGATTTTGGCTCTACTGCAATGAAACGGTAATCTGCTTCTCCGCGAAGTTTTTCACCCATAAATGGTGCAATCAAACCTCCTAAGTTTGAACCGCCACCCGCGCAGCCAATAATGATATCCGGCTTTTCACCATATTTATCCAGTGCAATTTTACTCTCCAAACCAATTACCGACTGATGAATCATAACCTGGGCAAGTACTGAACCAAGTACATAACGGTAGCCTTCCTGTGTCGTTGCCGCCTCAACCGCCTCAGAAATAGCACAGCCTAAGCTTCCGTTTGTATCCGGGAACTCTGCACGGATTTTTCTGCCGACCGCTGTTTTTTCGGATGGTGACGGAGTCACATTTGCACCATAGGTACGCATAACTTCGCGTCGGAACGGTTTCTGCTCATAAGAAACTTTTACCATAAATACCTGACAGTCAAGTCCAAGGAATGCACACGCCATGGAGAGTGCTGTTCCCCACTGACCTGCACCGGTCTCTGTCGTAACACCTTTCAAGCCCTGATTCTTTGCATAATAAGCCTGCGCAATTGCAGAGTTGAGCTTGTGGCTTCCGGATGTATTATTTCCTTCAAATTTATAATAAATCTTTGCCGGTGTCTTCAAATATCTTTCCAAATGATAAGCACGTACAAGCGGTGCCGGACGATACATTTTGTAGAACTGCAAAATTTCATCCGGAATGTCGATGTACGGTGTTTTGTCATCCAATTCCTGCTTTGCTAATTCTTCACAAAAAATACCGCTTAATTCTTCTAATGTAACCGGTTTGCCGGTTGCCGGATTCAAAAGCGGAGCCGGTTTGTTAATCATATCGGCACGAAGATTGTACCACTGTTTTGGCATCTCGCTTTCATCCAAATAAATTTTGTAAGGGATTTCCTTTTTACTCATTTTGTTTCTCCTTCTAATTATCATTTATTTACAGGCTGCCTAAGCAAGTTACGCAAGCTGTCGGGCGGCCCTTTTGTCTTCCTATATAATAAGTATACCCCAGAAATAGGGCAAACGCAATTATTTTACATATTCCTCCTGCTGGTACATCGCAAGCACCCGATTATAAAATGTTCGCACTGCCGGTGCCATGTTATCCGGATTCAGTGTAGCAATTCCAATAATGCGGCAAGCATCCGGTTTTACCGGAAAACAATCCACTTCATACGGAATATCTTTCATAACCATTTCCGGCATCAAACAAATTCCGAATCCATTTGCCACCATTACAACCGTAGACAAATCGTCAACCACATGGTAACTTGACCGGACATCCAAATGATTTTCCTTCATAAAATTCTGAATGTCGGCATCTGTACTTTCACGCTGTGTAACAAACTGGCAGTTTTTCATTTCCTCAATGCTCATCGGTTCTTTCGATGTCCTCCGCCCCTTTTGCACGACACATAACAGAGGGTCTTTGTACAACGGCTCAATTGGAATATCGGCGGCACTGGATACCGACAAAAATCCTACATCCACCACGCCGTTTTTTATCCAGTAAACAACATCATCATACGTTCCCTGAAAAATTTCCATACTGATATCCGGATATTCTTCATGGAAAGAATGAATCAGCTCCGGAATCCAGTTCGTACAGACGCTGGAAAAACATCCGACTTTTACTTTTCCCTGTTTTAATCCGTTAAATTCCGATATCGCCTGCTGTAAACTTTCATCACTGTTCAAAACTGCATTTACATAAGGAAGAAGCCGCTCTCCATAATTGGTAAGCGTCACGCCGCTTTTGGCGCGGTTTAATACGCAGAAACCAAGTTCTGCCTCCAGCGAAGATACCGCATGACTGACTGCCGATGGCGTAAGCCCAAGTAAATCCGCCGCCTTCCGAAAACTTCCCTGCTCCGTAACGGTTTTGAACACTTGGTAGGTAAGTAACGTCATTTACCTGCCTCCTCTCTTATCCTATCATACCAAAAGGCAGGGCAGGATGCAACTATGCAATAACGGCATTGTCCTTGATTTGGTTAATAATTTTCACGAATTCTAACTGCTCCTCACGTGTAAATATCACGCTGAATTTATAAGGACGATCAAATGGTGCTTTCATCAAATCCAGTACATTATTCACATATCCATTCTCAACCACATAGTCCACAACCTGTTCAATAAAATGAATCTGTTCCGCATTCGGCCGCTCTTTCGCAATAAACGCCGCAAACGCTGCATATGCTGCATCCCGGTCCATTTTTGCGATTTTACGAATCAGCAAGCCAAACGGCGTATCCTGATAATTCATTTCGTAATCCTCTACCGTTCCCAGTTCCTCCGTGAGAATTCTTTCCAATTCCTTATAATCATCCGCTGAAATTGGCTTATTATAAAGAAGTTTATTAATAGCCGGCTCATTTCTATGCGCTGCTATGTACTCATTTACTTTTTCTCTATAATCTTCAAAATCAGAGGTTCCCATATCCACCTTGCCGCCCTCACTCCAAAGCGTTTTTTCATCCGCAAAATTGGTATAGTGAATATCCACTTTCGCAGGCGGAATAAATTTCATAATATCACGCAGCGATTTCCTCGTTTTTTCAAACTTAAGAATATCCTTCTGATTCCAATAAGTTTCCTGCGTAAGTTCAGTCAGTTCCGGTATTTTCGCTTTTACATCCGGAATAGTCGCACTATCCTTCAACAGTATATTAGCATTTTTCACAACATAACGTTTTAATCTACCAAGCGACTTTGCTCCCGTCATTGTCTCCAACATGATACCATACATACTCACGTCAAACTGAATGGCGGCCTCGTCTTTTTCTCCTGACACAACAAGTTTTGCAAGGTGGTTGATAATCTCTTCTTTATTCATATCATCCAAACACTCATATTGCTGTCTGGCTTTATACTGCTCCACATAACGAGCCTCTAAACGCACTTCCACACGCTCTGTACTCATCGTCTGAATATCACCAACCACATGATCAACCAAATTCTCACGGATAATCTGATATTCTTCCTGTGCATAATTTGCATTCTGAAGCTGTCTAATAATCTGCACCATACGTATAAATCTTGCCGACACGGGAGCAATACTTACTCCCGGCTCTTTTCCCTTTGGATTCTCGCCAAAAAATTGGAAATTACGCATATAATCAAAGATATAAAACGCCTTCTTGTCTCTGCCCTCTCCAAAAAGATTCTCACAAAGTCTGGTACCTCGCCCTATCATCTGTTCAAACTTAATTCTGCTATATACCTTTTTTGCAAATACAAGATTCGTAATCTCCGGAACATCCACACCGGTCTCCAGCATATCAACCGTCACCGTAATAAAAGGATATTCATCCGGCTTTTTGAAATCCTCCAAATTTTTCTCTGCATATGGCTCATCACAAACAACTAATTTACAAAAAGCTCCTTTGTACTGCGGATACAATACATCGAACCGTTCAATAATATACTTTGCATGTCTCTTATTCTGTGCAAAAATAATTGTTTTGCCAACATGATTTCCATTTTTATGTTTGATTCCATGATTCATCAAATCTGAAATCATGATATCAACCGTATCCCGATTAAATATATAGGTATTAATTTTCTCCGGCGGAATATGATCGACCAATCCACCATCTTCGCAGAACTCGTCTTCATACTGTTCCCTCTCTTCTTCGTCAAGTTTCTCATAGGTCAATCCATCATCTGCAATCTTAGTCGATGTTTCAATCAAATGATATGGCACCAATACATGGTCCTGATAAACCGCCTCGTTATATTCATAAACATCCGTTGGCATATTATTTTTCATATCAAAAAATTCATACGTTGACTGATGAATCGTGTTTTTCGGAGTTGCCGTCAGCCCCAAAAGACACGCGTCAAAATATTCAAAAATTGCCTTATATTTATTGAAAATACTTCTATGTGCCTCGTCAATCACAATTAAGGAAAAATGTCCCGGCGAAAAAAAACGCGAACCATCTGAGTTTTTCATGTTATCAATCGCATTCAACATTGTCGGATATGTAGAAAACACCATATTTGCATTTTTCTCTTCTTTATTTACAAGCAAATTACACATCGTCGTATCCGGCAGGCACGATGAAAATGAATTTTTCGCCTGCTTAACCAATTCTTTCCGGTCTGCCAAAAACAAAACCCGTCCCATAATCTGGCTTCTGGTCATAACATCCACAACAGAAGCCGCTGTTCTTGTTTTACCGGTTCCGGTTGCCATAACAAGCAGACATTTACGAATTCCTTTTTCGTAGTTTTCACAGCATTTGGTAACCGCCCGCAACTGATACAAACGATTCGTAATGTCCTCATTAATAGGAATTGTACTAACCGGCTTAACAATTGTTCTCCGTGAAATCATGGCATCAATATCTTTTTGCGGAAAAATACCACTGACCACTCTTGGCGCACTTGTTACATCATCCCAAAGATATGTTTCAAATCCATTTGTATAAAAAATAACCGGACGACTCCCCTGCATATTTTGGATGCAGTCTGCATAAAGTTTCCCCTGATTGCGCCCCTTATCTGCACTTTCACTTGCTCTTTTTGCCTCTATTACAGCAATAATTTTGCCTGTATCGCCCCAGATTACATAATCAGCATATCCCGTTCCTGTTGCATTTGGCATTCCGGTAACCGGGTACTCTTCTTCGACACAGTTACGTTTGGCAGTTTGGTCAAACACATAACCATTTGCTTTCAAATCCGCATCAATATATCTTTTTCTGGTCGTCCATTCTGACATATCCGGATTATAACTATATTCGCGCGTTTTCAGATTCTGGGATTTCTTTTTCTGCATCTCCTGCTGAAGTTCCTCATTTGCCTTTAGGAGACGAGCAATTTCTTTGTCCTTTTCATCTACAATCTTATCTGTATTTTTCTGAACATCTTTTAAAACCTGTTTGTAACGCTCCTCAATATTTTCTGCTACTTTTGTCTTGTTTGGAATTTTATTCTCTGCAAATTCGCGTTCTTCATAATCACGTCCATAACAATAATCAATCCACTCCACAAAATCAAACAAAATATTTAAAGAAAGAATAGCATCATCTTTGGAAAGACCTTTGGATGTATGCACGGATTGGTTTCCATTGCGGACAATGTACTGCAATCGTTTCCACAAAGTATAATCCATCAACGATGGAAACCCATTATTGTGCAGCAAAGACTGTAAACCTTCCCGATACCCAATTGGTTTTAATGCAGAATCAATCGAATAAACCCACTTCACCCCAAGTTCCAATGCTTTTCTCGATGCCACGGCACTCATAACCGGCGAAGATTCTAAAATACACTCTGCATCAATGCACGCCCCTGCAAATAATTCATATTCTTTTTTTGATTCAAGAAAAGAAAAATTTGTCTCCATTTGTAAACTCCTCCTCTCGGAATTTTATCCATTCCGTCCTCTGCTTTTGACTACCTTATTCGGATATCATAACTTGTTTCCCTTTGTGTCATTACTATCTCTTAAATTTTACCATTTTTTAGGGTATTGTCAATTATTTGGGTGGATTTTATGAGTATTTTGTGAGCTTAGTTTATTATAGATTTTGAATAGAACTATATAGATTGTTGATTTTTATTCACATGTTTGATAAAATATTGTCAGTGCTACCCTATTCGGTAGGCGGTTCGCCTTCGTCGCAAGAGTATTAGCTTGCGTTTACATAGAAATCCTTTGCGGAAATCTCATGAGGAGGATTGTGCTTATGCTTACAACGGAACTCTTTATAGCCATAATCAGCTTATGTATTACTTGCTTTGCTCTTGGTTATACCGTTGGTTCTAAGAGCAATAAATAGACACAAAAATAACCGCCCTGTCTGGTAAACTGTGGCGGTTATTTTTGTCACATAATTATCAAGGCTAACCGTCTATCGATAGCACTTCTTTATAAGTATACTATCATCTAACCGCTTTTATGTCAAACATATATTCTGTTTTCACGCTTTGCCTATAGTTGCTGCAAATCAGTTTTTGTACCACACATATCTTGCATTTTTGCTCTGGTCGCTCTCCTACAAATTGGAATTGATGGAATTCGTTGGATCCAGTTGAACGTATAGACATATCACGACATATTTTTCATATAATATATGAAGATGAACACTATAATCAATTTACTAAAAAGTATTAGCAGAAGGAAACAAGGTGATTCGAAAATGAAATAATACGCCTTTTATATTCTCTATACATAACTTTACGCAATATATCGTCGATGTGATGCTTTTACATTATTTTGATTAACTATCGCATATTGCATTGTGGTATCAATTTGAGAATGTCCTAATATTTTTTGTACCTGCTCAATCGGCATTCCTTTGTCGATTGCTCTAGTTGCCATGGTTCGCCGAAACTTATGTGGATGAACCTTTTCTAAGTTTAACATTCTTCCCAGTTCACGTATTCTAATTTCCACACCACTTATCTTTAATCTGTCATATGGTGCATTTAAAGTCACAAACAAAGCCGGGTTATTATCTGTGCGACTTTCTATATATTGTTTCAAATGAATCTTAGATTTCGCATCAAAATATACTTTTCTTTCTTTGTCACCTTTTCCAAAAACCACACATTCTCTTTCTGAAAAATTGACATCTTCTATGTTCAAATTTACAAGCTCACCTACTCGAATTCCGGTAGAATATAACAGATCGATCATGGCAATATCCCGAATATTTTTACAATTATCACGCAACTTTTCAATTTCTTCATCTGAAATTATATTTTTAACAACTTTCGTTGTTTTGATTTTATGAATTCGCCGCATTGGACTTTTCAAAATGTAATCCTCTTCCTCCAGCCAAGAAAAGAAACTTGAAATATTTCTACGTATGTTATCAACTGTAGTTTTTCCACAATTATTAATTTTCTGATAATCAACAAGATAGCCACGCATCATTTCTGTCGTAATTTTCCTGATCGGGTGATGCAGATTTTTTAACAAATGTTCAATTGTAACCTTGTAATATTGAATCGTTCGTTTTGAGCATCCTTCGATACTTTTTGCATCCAGAAACATTCTTAGGTATTCCTCATTTGATATTTCTTTTTTAGACACTGCATTCTCAGCAAATGTTTTTAGAATTACTTCCTGTAATTTTTTCATCTGATCTACCGATAAATATTCAGACATTTCATTTAAAACTAATACAATTTTTTCTTCCATGTTGGTATCTCCTTCCGTTGATACCAACATCCTACTCCTGCATTGCAACTTATTGTCTTTTTCGATTTAGTAATTATTTCTAGTATATTCTACCTTTTATCCAAAATATTCCTGCATTAATGAGTCAAATAACATTTGTGTCTCATTTAAAGCCTTTTGAACCGCAGATTTTGATTTGTCGATTTGCTTAACAAAGTCGGCAAACTGATTTTGAAGATTTATATTTGGAACAAAAATAACTGTTGAATTAATCTTTGAAAGCAATAGATTTGGCTGTGCAGATGCACTCTCTACTATATACATTTGTGTATTAACCCTATAACACCACTTCAGAAATACAGGATTTAACACTTCTTTCTTAACCTTCAATAGAGCTACACTTTTTTGTAATAATGTGTGTTCTGTTCTTTCATCAGTTGCAATTGCAGACTTACCGATTGTCGCTCCTGTATTTACGATAAGAAAATCTCCTATTTCAATATTACAACGCTTATAATCCTTTTCAAATTCATCAATATTTATTTCTGGGGCTGTATCATAATGAACCTTGTCATCATAGATTTCTCTGGCTCCAACGAAATATCTTCCTGTCCCATCTTCTGCCTGGCAACCACCATGTTTACCGTCAGTAATCTTATTGCATAGCTCTTTTAATGTTGCTTTTTGGAACTCGCAACTTGGGCTGTCTAGCGTTCCAAACATCTCGACAAATCGGGCTTTGATCAAATCATCGAGATATTTTAATTCTTGTTTTTGTGATTTTTGTACAAAATATATTTTTTCTAATATTTCTGCGTATTTGGATTGCTCTTTTAAATCTACATTAGGAACGAGAATTTCTTCAAGCACTTTTCTACTTATTGCTTTAAATGTACTTCCTGTTCCTTTGCTGTTTAATTCTTCCTTTTTCCCTTTAAGAAACCAAAATACAAAGTCTGGTGACACTTTATCTCTATCAGGTGTCACCGCTGCCAATCCCCTACCAATACAGCACTCCTCTTTAGCATAATTTATTGCTCCAATTGGTGCTCTAACAGATATCAATATATCACCAGGCTGAGCCATTTTAGTGGGTGCATTACACCATTTTCTGGTAATAGGATATCTGTCACCAAAGTCTGCATTTCCCTGAAAAAAAGGCACACCATCCCCAGCATCATTATAACTATCAGAAGTCGGAGACTGTCCCATATTGATATCACACACATCCTTTAATCTCAAATATTCCATCTGTCTCTTCCTACAAATTTTCCCACATTGCAGTTGATTTGCGAACGTATGTTTGTTATAATATTCTTGGTGCTACCCTATTC
>OGEU01001794.1_pt1 | contig 16942 bp, 15 predicted proteins | sample 1570651 | NCBI WGS metagenome assembly OGEU01 (sample SAMEA2582129, study PRJEB24529) | metagenome | biome: Human gut stool | place: China | collected 2011 | reverse complement strand
TTATTCCTGTTCCAAATCGGCTGCCGATTCCGGCTGCCATGATAAGTAATGTTGTGTTCATTTTTGTATGTCTCTTCCTACTCTGTAAGTTCTTCTAACAACTGAATCCAATTTGCAACAATTTTATTTTTTGAAAACTGGTACATATTTCGCTGGGAATCTTCTGTAAAATGTGCTCTCAGCTTATCATCTTTTATAAGCACTTTTAATTTTTCAGCAAACATACTTATGTCAAAAGGTGGTACTATATAGCCATCCACACCATTCGAAACAATTTCATTTGGTCCATTTCTTATATCAAAGCTAACTATTGGAAGTCCAAATGCTTTAGCTTCAAGCAAAACAAGGGCAAATCCTTCAAATCGACTTGTCATCACATAGATAGATGTATTTTTATAATTTTCCTCAATGTGCTCTGTAAATGGCAGCCATTGTACTCGATCCAACCCTAAAGTCTTTTCTTTCTCATGCAGTTTCTGTTCAAGAGAACCACTACCTACAATTTGCAGTTTCCAGTTCGTCAGTTCTTCATCGCTTTCAACCAGCTTCCATATATCAAGTAAATAATCAAATCCCTTTTGTTCTTCAAGTCTACCCACTGCTAAAACCGTCCTACAGTCGGCATCAAACTTAGGACTTTCTAAATCAAAACACGGGAAATTATAAATCTGTTTTAAGCATTCTGTATGTTTTACATCTGCTTTCCACGCCTCGTAATCAGCTTTTGAAAGGACCACAACGACATCACTTATTTTTGCCGCCACTCTTCTTCCCCACCATCTCGGAGAATATTTTCCACCAAAATTATAGTTGAAATGTTCCCATGATATTAACTTTGTGTTTTTCTTCTTTAGCAAAGGCCTGAGTGGAAGAAAACGCAGAGATTTATATGTATCTACTACTACAAATGCATCGTACCCCCCCCCATAATCTCATGTCCTAAGTACTTGAATGTTTTCATACGTCTACTTACAGCATTTTCAATTTTTTGCAAATTAAACGTTTTGACATTCACATTAGAATCTATCTCATATTTGCTTCTATTTTTACTTGCATTTATTGATAGAATAGAAACGTCAAATCCCCTGCCAGCAAGCAAATTAGATAAAACTGCTGTGCATCTTTCAGTTCCCCCATCTTTTGTAATATCATCAATAAAAAGGCTACTTTCATTATTTTATTCCTTTCAATCTTTTACTAGGTCGTTCAGCTGTATTTCAATCTTCGACCGAAAATTATTTTTTAGGCAATAATTTATTTTGCAACGCCTATCCAAATTTCTCCAAATCAGGTAATCTAAAAAGTTTCCTCATTACTTTATTTTTGTTAAACAAAACAGTAAATACTACTAGTATACCTACCCCAATCAATACGTAAACACTGCGACCATAAGCCAATTCAGTTTTCCAGTGATTCAGCGGGATATGCATAAACATGATTGGAATAGTTGCTTGCCCGCAAAGCACAAGGAAACGATTCAAGCCATCAATCCGGTTGATTTTTTCCATCCAATAAACCAACCTTGCAAATACCATTCCAAATGCACACGGAATCAATAATGCGGATATAAGTTCTTTGTAATACACAGGCTTCATATCGAAATAGTAAAGCCTATTACCGTCTCTATAACTAAACCAGCAAAATGCAATCAATCCGGCAGTAATGAGCCCGGCTATTATGTCGTATTTTTTCTTATGTTCTTAAATCCATTTTTTTATTTGCTGTTTATAAAAGAACCCGATTCCAACATAGACAAGAGCCATTAAGGACACATCCAAGTTCCATGGAGTGCCAGGAGACTTCAGCAAATGAATCTTATCCACAAGATGCGATTCGATTACTGCTATTCCCCCCCATTAGAACAATGCCCTTTATTGTTCTATCTGAGAATTTCTTTAGTAAAGCAGAAAACAAGAATATTGTAAAGAGAAAACAGGTTATATACCAGTACACACCTGTTACTGCTCGACCACCCCAAAGAACATATATCCAGTCATGTACAGAGAGTGTTTTTCGTATAAGCACCATATCAAGCACTAAATATATTATATACGGAATCATCAGATGCTTAATCTTTCCGCACACATATCCAGTCTTTAATAATTTCTCTCGTCTCATGAGAAAGCCAGAAATCACGAAAAAAAGTGGCATGTGGAACATAAAGATAATATCGTGAACTATGTCCGTTTGTGCATGCGCAACAACTACTAATATAATTAAAATTCCTTTTGCTATATCAACTGATAATGTTCTATTATCTTTTTCCATTCGTCTTTACCTTTTAATTTTTGCTTTGACAATTCCTAGAAAGTATTTGAACTCAACAGTCCTTGCAAACACTACAATATAGAACATATTAATACAGATACATGTAACTGCAACTTTGAGAATAAAACCAATCCAACCACTCAAAGTAATCACATAGTTACATACCCAAAACATCGTGCCTGCACTTATTGCTGTCAATAGAATATATTCTCCGAACAGCAGGAAATACTTTCTCAGACCAACCCCAAACTTCTTAAAGAGCAAATATGGCTCGTACCAAAAATTTGTTGTAATATTACTTACAAATGTACCAAGCAGGACTCCATATATGCCCATCTTCATCGGCCCAACTAAAAGTAGCGATACCGTCAGATTAATAATAGCTTCCGCAATGCACTTCGGTTTCAGCTGTTTAAACATTCCGTATGTATCATTAAATGTCAAAAATGTATTTCTGATGAGTCGCATGTACAGGTTCAAGCAAACTATGAACACAACTCTCTCTTCCAGCAAGTACGATTCTCCCACCCAAAGAGTAATAAAAGGATTCACAAGAGCAAATAGTCCTGCACAGGAAAAAGATACCAACCAGAAATTAACGAACCATATTTTTCTGAAAGTCTTGTATACCTTATCACTGGATTCAAGTGCCACAAGATTTCCAACGCTTCCTGTCAATGCCTCAAAAATCTTTGAGAGAATTGTACGAAGCATTGTCGTAAACAGAGTATAATTTGAATACAAGCCTAGGACAATCGTACTGACAAACTTTGAAATCAGAAGATTATCCGTTGACGTAACAACTGCAGAACTAATCTTGCTGACAAACATCGCTTTAACATTATTGTAGATTACTTGCTTGTCCTCTTTACACAGCTGTTCATCTTTATACTGCTTCAAGTACGAATAGTGTTGATCAACGTAAACTGAAATAATAATATTATTCGCCAGCGTACACGCAATTTGAATCAAAAGATAAATGATAAAATTGTGGGTTGTCAGCAAAAATACAATTTGAAGCAGATTTTGTAATGTAGTCGTACAAATATAAGTCAACGAAGCAACATAGCTTTTTTGATCTGTAATCAGAATACTCTTTTTATAAATAAAGAAGTAGCTCGCCGTTGTATTTAATAAGTAAAGAATATAAATCACCGGTATTTCCGGCATGTCAGGAATATCCGAGATTAGATATTTCAAGAACGGCGTCAGTGCAAAGCCAACAACCGTGATAATAACGCCAATTGTGTTATAAACTTTCTTGTAGAGATTAAGCAAAGCCGCTACTTGTTTATGATCTCCTTTAGCTGTTGGTTTGTACATGGAATACAGAATCGCCGTGCCAACACCAAGTTCTGCCAGCGATAGAAGCGTTAAGATATCACTGAAAAGGCCGCTAAATCCTAAATAAGTTTTCCCTAGCGAGTATATAAATACTGTTCTGCAAAAAAAAGACATAACAGTATATATTCCCTGCTCAACAAGTGCCACTATTGTGTTCCTTATCGATTTTTTTGTTCTTGAATTATCCATTAACTTTTCCATCATCCAATCGGTTCAGTATCAAGTACGACATTTTTAAAGTGTTCCAAATAGCATTCTTCTGTAAATTTTTCTGAACGCTTAAATGCTGCGCGACTCATTTCTTGAATTAAATGTGAATCATCTGTCAATTTGTCCAAACAATCCGCAATATGTTGCGATAGCATCTCATCCCGATGTAACACAAAGGAACACTTTTCATCAACTATTTCGGGAATACCACCAGAATCTGTTGTTATAACTGGGACGCCATATCTTAGACATTCTATTACAGTTAATGGGCAAGCGTCTTCCATAAGTGATGGAATCACACCAATATTAGATGCCCTATAGTAATTTGAGATTTCTTCATACGGAATAAAACCAGTAAAAAATATCCGCTTCTCATATTTACCAGATATTTCATTTAGTCTTTTTAAATAATTATCCTCAACATTTTTTCCGTATAATTGACTTCCAACAAACATAAGCACACATTTTTCTTTATTTCTCATTTTTGTGTATGCTTCTAACAACACATGTGCCCCTTTACCTGGTATAAGGCGTCCAGTAAATATCACAAGTTTTTCATCTGGCAAAACGCCATATTGTTTTCTAATAGAATTCACCTTGCTATCACTTGATGTCTTAATTGCCACACCGTTATGTAATGTAACAACATTAGCCATGTCCGATACTGATAGTACTCGTCTACCAATAAAATCACTCACACAGATTATCTTATCAAGTGATTGTATGATAGAAAGCGCGTTCTTACTCTCACAATTAATATAATCATTATGTAAATGACAGTACAATTTTTTCGTCGGGAATTTATTTTTTATCTGTATTGAAAATTGCGGACAATTTTCCAGCAGAATCATATCACAATTATTCAATTCACTGCTTTCGCCAATAACTTTGAGAACAGAACGGAGATATATTTGTTCTCTAAGAAGAACCGCTGACCTACTTATTTTACCTAAATTCAACTCTTGTATTTTCTCTAAACAGGAGATATTCTTTATGTAACGAAAAGTGGTATGATTGTATTTGGATGCTTGTGTTTCCGCCAACCTATCATAAAAACTGAAAACGCTAATTGTATGTTCTTTCGTTTTTTCGTTGTCATCCAAGAAAAGTTTTATAAGATTTTGAACAGCTCCTCCTTTTACAGGTGGCATAGGCAACATTATCGAGGTAATGATTACTATATTCATGCTTTTCCCTCCTAAATTTCATTCATAAAAATCTTTTTCTGTAATTTCAAAAAAAGAGAATACTTTTTTTATATAATCATCGTTTCTATTTTCACCAACATTCATGTGATTTAGCGCGACCAACTCAGACCTCCAAATTCCCACGACATATTTTGTTTTTGATGACGGAATGGCATATATTTTTTTTCTAGCCTTAATCTCAACCGCTTTTAACCATATATCATCTGCAAGAAAACACAGTTCTTTAATCTTTTCTTTATTAAATGCATACTTCGGCAATATTCCGCTAGGATACAACACTCCACCAACTCCTGTCGCAATTAAATAATAGCTGGCATTTTGTGTATCTTTTGTTTCATAATCCCAACTTTTATATGGAAGAAGTTGACCTCCTTCAAATTTCATTTTATGAGCTCTTGTGCAGATAATTTCATTTTTTCTTCTAGTGTGTTCAGTTACTAGATCCCTAATTAAATTGGATCTATAAAACACATCATCATCTACTGTTATTATGACATCATTTGGATATTCTTGCATTGCATAAAAATACTTTTTATGCGGCTTCAAGTCGTCACAAAAAACAATTTGTAAGCCGTATTTTTCTAATTTTAAAACCTTTTCAGGAATTTTTTTTCCTTCAAATTGTTCCTTGCTAAGATATAGAATAACTTTATCAGGTTTTACCTTTTGACATAGTAAGCTCCTTAAACATAAATGAATTGTACTCATTCTATCCGGAAAACTAGTCAGGGAAACAACAATATGTTCATCTCTGTCTTCTTCAATATTTAAGCCATACTTTTGAGGAAAAAGAAATTTAATCCGAAATGCAATATTAAAAATTTCTTTACAAAAAGTATCGTACCAAACGACGCAGTGCTTTTTGACCTTGTTTCTTAAATCCATTACTATTACACGCTCCCTTTAAAGTTTTTGCTTGTAATTCCAACTAGTGTCCACACAAACACATTAATTGCATATGTATGAATTGCTTGTGACGTCATAAGCATTGTTGAAATAATGAGCATTGCAAGAACCAAACTTGTAAGTAAATAGAGGCTATCTTTATATTTTCTTGAAATAAAAAGATTTAAGCATATGACTCTTATAATTGGTAAAAAATACATAAACCCAAATAACCATCCACCTTTATACAGCACAACAGCTAAAGCGTTATCAACATAATAGGAGGCAGTATTTATCGCATACGTCATTGAAGGGTTAATTGCATACATTATTTCTCCAAACCCCGTCCCCACAGGATTTTGTTTTATACAATTCCAATAAAATGTCCATGTTATTATTCTGCTAGCAGTTGTTTCCGTATTGCTAGTAATATCTATATTTAGTAATCTTTGGACAAGTTCGCTATTTCCGCTAAGAAAAACCATCGAGCCAATCACTACAACAACTAATACAATAGAAACTTTAAATACAGTAGTCGATGATATTTTCTTCCAGATCGGAATCAAGAGTAAAATACATCCAGCAGCACATAAAATAATATGCGTTCGACTTTGTGCAAGGAGCGAACTAATAATTGCAAGCACAATATGATAAATAAACATCTTTGTGCTTATTGTTTTTTCATACAAAAAGTCATATAGCCCATATAGAACAGTGACAACAATAAGAGAAATATACCCTCCGCCGAATCTTCCACCATTAAATGTCGACACACCCCAAAAGCTAAATCCAGATGTTGCACACATCAGGACATTTATTGTCAAGCAAATTGTCATAGCATAAAATGTTATTCTTAAAAACCAACGCAAATCTACGCTTTCAAACAGCCGACTATTAATAATACTAAGTATAGCATAGGACAGGAAATACATGGAAAAGTCACCAATAACATTATTTATATTTCCCGGATGATTTTCAATACCTCGTATTAATGTCACTATTAAAGAAACCCCAAATATATAAATTAAAAGACTGTTTTTTGCTATACTAATTCTATGACTTTTTATAGCAGCGGCAAATGCATAAATCAGCATTCCTCCGAGCAATACATGAAAAACAGATACCATACCTGTTATCGAAAGATATGAAATCAATCTATTAGATGCATGTAGTGGCAATGCAATCATAACAAAAAATATTATCCAAAATAGGTTATTATAATTTATTCTTTTTATTTTCACTTTCTTTACCCTTTATATACTATCTCAAATTCATTAAGCTGATGCTCTATCGTATATTTTTCCAACTGATTAACACCATTCTCCGCCTGCTGGACAATTCTCTTCTTATCATTGATGTAATACGTCATTCGATCCTTGAATTGTTCAAGATTCCTTGCTTCAACAACAAAACCCGTTTTTCCATCCTCGACTAATTCTGGTAATGCTCCCATATTGCTACAAATCACAGGCATTGCATTTTTATAGGCATCAAGCACAACGCGCCCAAAAGGTTCTTCCCACAATGAAGGGCAAAGCAAAACATCCGCACTTTGAAGAAGCTGTGAAACCTGCTGTTCATTCAAGAAACCAACAAATTCAATTCGATTGTCTATTTTTGTTTCTTCTATGACATAGTCCTGCAAATCACCTTTTCCTGCGATATACAGCTTACATGTTTTATTTTCTATAGCCTTAAACGAATCTATCATCCAGCGGATACCTTTTTGTTCGCTTAATGTTCCAAGATATACAAACGAAACACTTTGCCGTTTGTCAGCTTCGGCCACCCGAACCGATAAGATTCTTTTTACCGCATCAATATCAAAATCCGTTGCGTTTGCGATAACCTTTTTTTTACTATTTTTGAAAAAGCCGTCATTAACCAATACATTTAGCGTTAAAGCTGAAGGAGCCGTTACACAATCAACGTATTTCGAATGCACTCGGTTCAAATTTCTATGCAGCTGGCACCCATATCCCGGATGTACACATTTTTCGCCATTTGTCTTTTTGCACGACATCGCAACAAGAGGGCACATTAGGTAGTAATCACGGATCGTATGAACCAAGCGAATTTTTTTCTGTTTAGCAATTTTCCACACAACGGGCGTAATGCCATATAAATTGTTCGTATTAATTACATCTGGCGCAAACCGATCAATTTCTTGGGACAAACGCTTCGAGTTTCCAATATTCCATATTTCCAAAAGATGTCCTAAAAGTCTTCGCCACCGCGGCACATCATGAATATTCTTTTCCTTATGTGCACAAGATGGCTTGAAACGAACAACCTCGATGCCGTCAATTATTTCTTCGGTGTTAAAATCTCCAAGGCATAGAACACGAACTGTATGTCCTTTGCTCTGCAGCCCTTCTGCAAGTTTTTTCACACTGTATTCTGCTCCACCACGAATATCTGGTGCATAGAAAGAATTTATAATCAATACTCTCAAAGCGAATTCCTCCCTTACTCAACTGCCAATCAATTTGAGCATTTCCTTTGCTGATTTCTTCCATGAATGCTTTTCCAAAATGTACTTGGCATCTCCGACCGGCTCTTTCATAAGCAGGTTCAAATCTACATCGCTATTATTAGGGTCAATATAAATCGCTGAATCCTCATATATCTCTGGCAAACAGCTTGCCTTTGCTACAATTACTTTTTTACCCATGCTTAAAGCTTCTATCGGCGGAATTCCAAACCCTTCATAAAACGACGGCTGTATCAGGGCCTCACAATTAAGCATTAATGCTTTCATTTCTCCGTCAGACACAAAGCCGGTAAATATAACATTATCTACTTTTTCCCGATTCAATTCCTCAGACTCATTTGAAAAAGAATCATTCCCCGTCAAAACAAAATTGTATTCAGGATTCTTCTTCGCGGCATTCAAAATCCATGTCAGGTTTTTGTGTTTATATTTTGAACCCAGTGCAAAGAAATACGGTTTCTTATCATCAATTTTACATTTTTCAAACACTCGCTCATCTGAGGTAATATCCTTCATGTGCTCCCAACCGTTACCAATTACAGTTATTCTGTTAGGTGCAACATTATAATATTTAACAATTTCCTTCTTAGACTCATTACTGACCGTTATTATTTGAACTTTCTCCTGCCTTGTAACCTTCTTTACTTTCCACATATATAGTGCTCGATGAAGTTCGTGCCCTTTATAGTTTTCTGGAAAGCTTTCATATATGCAATCATGGATAGCAATATATTTTATCCCATGCACCGGAATGCTCAGCGTTAAATCAACGCCAACCCCTTTAGTTTCTTTTACATAATGTGGAAAAAGCACTTGTTCCCAAAAGATTTTATTAACTTTACCAGCACATTGACCTTTCTTCACTATCGTGATGTTGTTAAAGTCTAAATCACACTCAACAGCATCAGCTGGAACGAGTAACTCCACATAATACTTATCCTTAGAGTCCTCAAGCAATTTATCAAACTCTTTTATTATGTTATAAGCATATCTACTGACACCAACAACATTAGTTCCTACCCAGCATCCGTTAAAAACAATTCTCTTCATCGATAATTTCTCCTTATAAACGTAATTAAGGAGAGATTTGTTTTTAACCTTGCTCTAACACTGCTTGTGTTTCATGGGCGCACTTTTCCCAACTGAATTGTGCTGCCCAGCTTTCTCCATCCACCGTTAATTTCTTTCTTTCGGCATCTGACAGATTAAAACACTGCACCATTCTATCCGCCAATTGCGACACCTCATCTGTTTTTTGTACATAAAAGGCAGCTTTTCCACCAACTTCTTTTAGAGAGGAATTGTCCGCAGTAATAACTATGCCACCACAAGACATTGCTTCTACTACCGGGATTCCAAACCCCTCATAGTTAGATGGGAATACAAATGCACATGCATTGTGCATTAGATATTTCTTTTCTTCTTCTGAAATATATCCCGGCAGGCGAATTCGATCTTTGTATTTATTTTGTTCTATCGCTTCGATAATAGGCTGCGTTCTCCAGCTCAATTTTCCTGCTAAAATAAGCGATACATTTTTATCTAATCTGTCACAAGCTATTTCAAACGCCTTTAAAATCGTAACAATGTTTTTTCTTGGCTCAATATTACCCGTATACGCAAAGAATGGTTCGGCTTCTATTTCAAATCTCTTCTTAATTTTTTTACACTCTGCATCAGAGGGAGTTATATACTCGCTGTACCCCCCCCCCATTTAGAATTGCCGTAATTCTATTTGTGTCAATTGATAATAATGAAACAATATCTTTTTTTGTGGCTTCTGAAACTGCAATTATTTTATCTGCCTGCTTACAAGAAAGTCGGCAGAATATATTTTGCATAATGGCATTTTTTCTGCTTCCCCATTTCGGATTAATTAGTAATGCCAAATCATGCACAGTTAAAACTTTTTTTACACCATACGCAAAAAGGGGCAGCATATGTTCTGTCCCCCAAAATTCATCTATTTTGTCCGCTTTTAATGCTTTATCTAAACCAAAGCATATGGTGAACGTTCCAATTTTTCCATGAACTACACGTTTTTCGAATCCAGTCAGCACAGTATCTTGATTTCTGATTGGCTCGTTCGTATAGAGAATATATGTAGTATTTTCATTTCTTTCAAGATTTCGTAGTATCTCCAGCAGATAGATACCAATTCCAGAAGGGGACTCTGAAATCAAAGGTCTTGCATCTATGCCAATTCGCATTTAATCACCCCCACATCACCTAAACAACGTGTCTCTTAACTTCAATGCTTCATTTTTCCAATTAAATAGTTGTGCTTGTTCTACCCCAGCCTTTTTCGTCAGCTCCATCTTTTCCTTTGGAAGATTCATGACGGTTACAATCTGTTTCTTCAAATCTTTTAGATTACGATTTTCAAAATAATAAGCCGCATTACCCAAAACCTCTGGTAATGAAGCTGCATCTGAGGAGATCACCGGAATCCCCATAGACATTGCTTCAATTGGAGGCACTCCGAATCCCTCATATACCGATGGAAATACGAAGACCTGTGCATTCCTATACACATATGGCAATAAGTTATCATCCACAAAGCCCGTGAAATGAATCCGGTCAACAATTTCTTTATCCAAGTTGGAAAGCAAATCATCCATTAGCCAACCTTTTCTCCCGGCTAGAACTAGATTGGTATCAATTTTCTTTTCTTTAGTCAACTCACTAAATGCCTCTACCAAAAGTCTCATATTCTTTCTCGGCTCTAATGTTGAGAGGCAAAGAATATACTTTTCAGGAAGTCCATAAGCTCCTTTTGCTTTCATGTCTTGTTCTTTATCGTAGCAGAAATCAGCAAAACAGTCCGACAGACCGTCATAAATAACTACAATCTCGTCAGGCTCTTTTTTCAAAATCTTTGAAATCCGATTTTTAGAGAACTGTGACACCGTAACGACGTTCTTATGCCCAAGCGCAGCTTTTCTGTACATGATCTTAAAATAGAGTGTCATGTATTTTCTATTCTTGCTTGGACAATCCCAGCATCCCACATCATGAATTGCACTTATTGCATTCCGGTTAAAGAAGAAAAATGGTGCCGGAAACGCCGGGAAAAAGTAATAATTAGCTTTTATAGCTGCAAGTTTTAATGGTAACTGCAACTGATTAAAAACCAGTTTGTTCTTTCCCCTCACAATAATTTTTTTTACATTATGCTGCTCCGCAGCAAATTCTTTATGCACCTCATTTTTGAAAACGAGTATAAATTCAATATCACTTCTGCTTTGATCTGTAATCAGTTCTTTCGTAATACTAAGCGCGAATCGCTCAATTCCAGAAAAGTTATCTGCAAGAGAAGTCAAATCTATTAATACTTTCATCTCTGCCCTTTCTTAGCTGATTTTAAATCCCATTTTGCAAAACAAGATAAGCATTAACTCTGTAAGAGTTATCCAGTTTATTTTTAATAGCAAAACCGGAATTGCCTTAATGCTTTTTGTTTCCATAATGTCTTTTACTCTAAGGCGATTCCATTGATTTTTTACCAAGGAATTCAAATGGTAACTTTTTAAGGCCTTACATTTTTCAGCGAATGATAATTTTTTATCTTTCGCTAAAGCATAGCCAATTTGAACGGAGGAAAGTATATATTCTCCCCCCCACAGCTCATATGTATCCATGCTCTTCCGTTGCAGTTCATCACTTAACTCATCTTTCGCCTTAATAAGCTGCAATTTGCCCAAAATCATTCGATTGGCATCAAGATTATATGTTTCTATCGCTGATCCGTCATTGTTGTGAAGATAATACAATGGCTCATCTATAGTGTAAATCACATCCGCTACTGCCAGATATTTGTTAGTGAAAATCGTATCTTCACCAACACGCAGATCTTTTCGGAAGTAGATATTTTCTTTTCGGATTATCTCGAGCGAATACATCATACGCCATGGACCGTTCAGTTCCTTTCCTTGACGCATTCCACGCTTTCCTGAAAGATATCCCTTTAAGTCTGTTATCGATGTTCCAAAGGAGTTTGGTAATACCTGCTCCAAAATTTCCGTTTTATTATATTGACATTTTAAATAGGAAAACTGATGTTCAGCTATGCTTCCATTTCTACGCACCGATGCATAATTATAGCAAACAGTGTCTGTGTCAGATTTTACTTTTGCTACGCATTTTTCAACGATTTGTGCATCAAAAGTATCATCACAATCAAAAAAGAAACAAAACGTCCCTTTTGCTCTTTTTAAGGCATCATTTCTTGCGCTGCTGACACCCTCATTCACCTTTTTATCGATGAATTCTATTCGGCTATCTTCCTCTGCATATTTTTGTACTATTTCTGATGTTTTATCTTTACTTCCGTCGTTAACAACGATTATCTGTAAATTTTTGTACCTAATCGCATTTACCTGCTCAAAATAGCGGATCAAGTACTTTTCACCATTATAAATGGGGGTAATTATCGTTACTAAATTCATTTATCCACCTATTTTTTATACTTAATCGCTAGTCCGAGAATTTTTCGATCATCCACCAAATAGCGTTTTGCCATTCTCTTTGGATCCTGTGTAATTCTAAAAAGCCACTCTAATCCATGATTTGCCATCCAACGTGGAGCTCTCTTTATATTTCCGGCCTCAAAATCGAAACTAGCCCCTAGCCCAAAAGAAATAGGAACTCCAAGCTCTGCACAATGATGATACATAAACTTTTCTTGCTTCGGACATCCTAAGCCAACAATCAAAATATGTGGGGCTGCCTCTTTTATCATGGATTTAATCTTATCCATTTCCACGGGGTCTTTCTCAAATCCAAATGGTGGAGAATATGTACCAACGACCTGTAGGCCCTTAAATCTGTTCATAAGATTTTCTGCCGCTTTTGCTGCAACACCCTCTGCTGCGCCCAGAAAGAACATTTTATATCCTTTTTCAGCGGCCATCTTGCAGAGAAGCGGGAATAAATCGGATCCTGAAATTTTCTCTTTAATCGGTGTTCCATACCATTTAGCGATCCACAACAGTGGTTTACCATCCGTCAGAATCAATGACGCATTTTCATAAACCGCCTGCAATTCTTTACTTGTTTCAAGTTGTACTATATGATCCACATTCGGTGTTACCACATATGCACTTCTATCCTCTTGAATCAGCCGATCAATAGCCTGCAGCGTTTCCTGCATTGTCAAGTTATCAATCTCTGTATTCATAAACTTCATTCTTGACATTTATCCACCCTCACTACAAGCCTGTTAGCACCGGACCTTAATCAGCTCTGCATCGCCAACAACAAGACACCTGCCCAACCCAGCTGGTAAAAACAGTGTTTCACCCTTACTGAATCGCATCGGCTTCTGTTCCGCATCCATCGTCTGCACTTCACCATATCCATCCAGGCACATTAACACCTGAAAAGATGCATCCATAACAGAGAATGCAAAACCTTTCGTTACTTGTATTCTTTCTGTTTCAAAATATTTACAGCGGCAGAGCAATTCACGAGAACAGCCAGAATAGTACTTCACCATTCTTGGTTTCTGGCTCACATCCGGTGCAACCTTCATGTTCATGACCTGCACAGCTTTATCAAAATGCAACTCACGTTTTTTGCCGTTCTTATCCACACGGTCATAGTCATAAACACGGTAGGTCACATTAGAGCTTTCCTGGATTTCAGCCACCAGAATACCTTTTCCAATGCCGTGTACGGTCCCCGCCGGGACAAAATAAGTATCGCCCTTGTGAACTTCAACTTTTTGCAGGTGCTTATCCAATGTTCCAGTTTCAACAGCTTTCCGAAGAATTTCCTCAGTCACCTTGTGCTGAAAACCGTAAATTAAATGTGCACCTTCGTCAGCGTCCACAACGTACCACATCTCGGTCTTACCGTTGTCGCCTTCGTGCTCTCGTGCATATGCATCATCGGGATGAACCTGAACAGACAAATCTTTCTTTGCATCGATGAATTTCACCAATACAGGCAGTTCTCCGTTTTCCACCTTTGTACCAAGATATTCTGGGTGAGCACTCAGCACCTCTGCCAGCGTTTGTCCCTTATAGATTCCATTTGCCACATAACTGGGACCATCCGGATGTACAGAGCATTCCCATGTCTCCGCCAATGGGGTCAAATCAATTTTCTTTCCGTATTCTTCCCGGAGTCGGGTACCGCCCCACAGATAGTCCTTTCCAGTCGGAATCAATTTCATGATTTCCATAGCCATCACCCCTTAGTTCTTACACCATGGGGAATTTGATCTTATCAGCAACGCTAATTTCATCACCAAGCTGAACTTCGATCATGTCCAATGCAGTGATAGCCTCAACCGTGTGCTTGCAGCCCGCTGCAATGGTGATCACATCACCGGTACGCAGCACCTGCTCCATGCCGTCTACGACTGCCTTGCCCTTACCAGAAACAACTGTCCAGACTTCCTCACGGTAGTTATGCATGTGGTAAGTCATGTGCTCACCCGCTCTCATGGAAATCTTAACTGTCATAGAGCCGGGCTGCACATCGATTACCGTATAACTACCCCAAGACTTCTCGGCATACATTGCCTCGGTCTCGATTTTCTCCACATAGGGCTTCATGTAACCGCTGCGCTCTTTATCAGCAATCAAAATACCATCACCGCTGGCCGCAATAATCATGTCCTTGCAGCCCATGCAAAGGATCGGGATATTCAATTCGTTCACCACATTGGTATTTTCGCAGGTTTCATCCAGAACAGCCTTGCCCTTGGTCTTGTCTGCCATGACCTCAGCCATCATGTTCCATGTGCCAACATCCTTCCAGTCACCGCTATACCGTAGAACCTGAATGCTGGACTCTTTCTCGACCACAGCATAGTCAAAGCTGATTTTAGTCAACGTATCGTACTTATTGAACAGGTCACGGTAGTCCTCGAAGTTGATCATGCTATGAGCCTTGTCCAGCAGATAGCCAAGTTTAAATGCAAAGATGCCTGCATTCCACAATGCGCTCTGTGCCAGATACTTCTTGGCAGTTTCCACATCCGGCTTTTCCTTGAATTCTTTGACCTTGCTGACATTTTCGCCACTTTCGGGGATAATGTAACCATATTTCTCGCTAGGATAAGTCGGTTCAATGCCCATCAAGGTCAGATTAGCACCACCCTGTTCTGCAAGTTCCTGCAAGGTTTTGACTGCCTCGTAATAAGTGTTATCCACATAGGGGTCGACCGGGCAGACAACAACAGCTTCATTTTCTGCCACACCCAGTTCGTCGTGCAGATAGGCAGCAGCCAGTGCGATGGCCGGGAAGGTATCACGGCGACAGGGTTCTACACAAATAGAAGCCTTTTCGCCAAGCTGATTCTTAATGGCGCTTGCCTGGGATTTGCTCGTTGCAATCGTAATCTTTGCATTTGAATCTGCGGTAGTAATCTGGCGATAGACACGCTGCACCATAGACTCATATTTATCGCCATCTTTGAACAGTTTGATAAACTGCTTGCTACGTACATCGTTGGAAAGAGGCCAGAGCCGCTTGCCGGAACCACCAGAAAGTAAAATAACATTCATAATTTTTTCTCCTCTATTCATTACTGCAAGTACTCTTCGGCACTTTTACGGATTTCTATTTCCACAGCTTCAGCAGCTTCCTTGTTTTCTGCACTGACTGAAATATAAGTTTTGAGTTTCGGCTCCGTACCGGAGGGGCGCACCACGATGGAACAGTTATCTTCCAGCAAAAACTTGAGCACATCGGACTCGGGCAGACCGTCCAGTCCCGGTGCATAATCCAGCAGCTTGACGACCTTCTTTCCGCCAAACTCCTTGATATCGCCGCGGAATACCTGCATGATGTTCTGCATCTTGGCAAAACCGGCACTACCATCGAATTCATAGCTGTGCAGCGTGTTCAAGCAGTAGCCGTAGGTCTTGTACAGTTCGTCCAGCTTATCTAACAGGCTGATGCCCTGAGTAGCATAGTAGCTGAACATCTCACAGATCATGTAGGCACCGTCTACGCCATCCTTATCGCGGACATAGGAGCCGGTCAGATAGCCATAGCTTTCTTCAAAACCGAACACATAGCTGTCCGCCTTGCCCTGCTGTTCCAGTTTGCCGATCTGCTCACCGATGAACTTGAAGCCGGTCAGCACGTTGATGGTGCGCAGACCATAATGAGTCGCAATCTGTTCACCCATATCCATCGTGACAATGGTCTTGACCATGATTGGGTCTGCGGGCATCTTGCCGTGCTTCACACGCTGACTGCAAATGTAGTCCAGCAGTAGCATGCCAGTCTGATTACCGGTCAGCAGCTCGTACTCCCCTGCCTTGTTCTTGACGGCGATGCCCACACGGTCACAGTCGGGATCAGTCGCCAGCAGCAGGTCGGCGTTGCACTTCTTGGCATACTCCATGCCCAGTGCCATAGCTTCCTTGATTTCCGGGTTGGGATATGGGCAGGTCGGGAAGTTGCCATCCGGCTGCTCCTGCTCCTTGACAACAGTGATATTGGTGTAACCCATTTCTTTTAAGGTACGGGTCACAGGTTTCAAGCCGGTGCCGTTCAGCGGACTATACACGAT
>OGEU01001789.1_pt1 | contig 16975 bp, 12 predicted proteins | sample 1570651 | NCBI WGS metagenome assembly OGEU01 (sample SAMEA2582129, study PRJEB24529) | metagenome | biome: Human gut stool | place: China | collected 2011 | reverse complement strand
AGAACCTAAATCTAGCGCGTCTGCCAATTCCGCCATATCCGCATATCCGGCACAAAAGTTTCTCGCAGAATCTTTTCTTGCCGACAGTTGATAGTATATCATTTTTATTTCAGGATAGCAAGGAAAATTTATTTTTGCACTTGCGTTTTATTTATTTATTTTTTTAAAGGAGCCTCTCCAAAGATCATAAAACACATTTCATTTTTCATCCAATATACAGCAACGCTCTTGTTTATAAATGCATATCCTCTTTGGTTCTTTCCATTCTTTCTACTCATCCAGACTTGGAATCGGAATCTGGATTGCTACATCCGCATCATAATCCACACCATCAATCCCAAAACCAAAGATTTCATAGAATTCATCCCAATAGCCATCAAGATCAGCGATCTCTTTGATATTGTCTTTTGAAACTTTATCCCAAAGTTTAGCAACTGCTTCCTGTACTTCCGGCTTCATTTCATAATCATCCACGCGGATCAAACGATTCTGATCGGTAGGAATCTCTTTACAACAAAGACGATCATGTACCAGACGATACATCTGCTTAATACAGTCTTCATGAAGTCCTTTTTCTTTCATTACTTTAAAAAGCAAAGAAAGATATAACGGAACGATCGGAATGGCAGCACTTGATTGTGTTACAACCGCTTTATTGACAGAAACATATGCCAAAAGTCCGTCTACCTCTTCATTCAGTTCATCTGCTGTCTGATACAAATGCTTCTTTGCCTGTCCGATCGATCCTTCTTTATAGATAGGGTAGGTTATTTCCGGTCCGATATAAGAATACGCTACCGTAATCGCCTGATCTGCTAATACATCTGCTGCTTTTAACTGCTCAATCCAGAGTTTCCAGTCTTCTCCGCCCATTACTTTTACCGTATCATGCACTTCCTGATCTGTTGCTGCCGGGATCGTCACTTCCGTGATTTCATTGGTCAGAAGATCAATCGTCTGATTCGTATATTCTTCTCCCACTGTCTTTAATGTAGAACGATATGTAACTCCATCCGGAGCTTTACGACGTGGAGCGGCTACACTATAAATCACCATATCTACCTTGCCAAAATCTTTTTTGATCAGTTCGATCGTTTCATCCTTGATTTCCTGTGAATAGGCATCTCCGTTGATGGACTTGGCATAATAACCATCTTTTGTTGCAAATGTTTCAAATGCTGCTGTATTGTACCAGCCGGCACTTGCTGTTCTCTTTTCTTTTCCTGCTTTATCAAAAATAATACCGATCGTATCTGCATCACATGAATATGTCAATGCAATTCTGCTTGCAAGTCCATATCCCATAGATGCACCGATCACAAGAACTTTTTTCGGTCCTTCCGACTTCGGCTGCGACTTTACATAATCAATCTGTGACTTTACTGCTGCTTTGCATCCTTCCGGATGTGCTGTGGTACACATAAAACCTTTTACTTTCGGTGCTACTACCATCTTCTGATCCTCCATTTATCATCTATTTTTACTAATTTGTCATTTATTACGAATACTAACATTTTCAGTTTAGCATATTTCCAAAAGGGAGTAAAGTAAGTATATACCTAGAAGGAACTTTATACAGCACCTTGATACACTATGCTTTTTTTATTACACAAAAAGCAGGAGGTCATTTCCATAAGAATATGACCTCCCAAAAACTTATAAAAACATTATATTTTTTTATAAATGCGTTCTTAATAAATACGCAAAACAACAATAGTGTGATAGTATTTTTCACTATTACATGCTTCCGATATCATTTTCAAATTCTTCAATCGAATCAGTCATACATGCCTTTTGAATCCAACTTTTTAGAATTGTCATATCATTTTGATCGTGAATCTTCTTTTTCAACAATCCTGTTATCTCTCCTTTTTCTTCTAAAATCTCCAGTAATACTTCTTTTTTGCCTGCTATCTTTCCTGCTGCTTCTCCTTCGATCCTTCCTGCGATTTTTCCTGCGATCTTTCCCGCAGCTTCTCCTTCGATTCTTCCGGCATTCCAGCCATCATCATAGCCTCCGCGCCTCTCACTTGCCCGGATCTTTTTGAGCTCTTCTTCTTCGTTATATTCTAATATAGACATCGCTACCACCTCTGCTCTTTGCTTTTTTAGAAAGTCTGCTAATATATTTTCACGAATACATTCTGTGACTGCTTTTTCTACCGCCTGCTCGATCGGCATGACTGCACGATATTTTCTGACACGTTCTACATAAATGCTATACTCTTTCAATGTCTGACAGCTTTCCATGATCTGTCTGTTCATGCCGGCATTGATGTTTAATACCAGTACCTTTAATTCCAGATCCACTTCCTCTTCTTTCTTTTGAAATGCATCCGATAACTTTAAGATCCGGCGTTCCTCGCACGCATCCACACCATTATAGAATACGATAAACTTCGGTGTCGGTATTTTGACTACTCTTGTAGAGTACAAGGTATCATCAACGACCAGTTTTTCCATCTGTTTTGCAATATAAAAAAGATCACGAAGCGGCATATTCGGGTTCAGTGTACTCTGGTGTTCATACAGATTCATATAAAGCCCCAGAATAAATGCGATATCGTTTTTCATTGCCATATACACTGCATTTTCCAGAGTAATGATCTCTAAGTCATCCGTCCTGTCATAATGCGTTCCGTTGATCGCATTGTACAGACTAAGCAATGCTTCTTTGTTATTAAAAAGCATTCTAAAAACGGTATCTTTGTAGTTTCGCTGCATCTTTAACTGTTGTTTCTTCATAATACGCTCCTTTACAGCCGGATAGATATTCTGTCTGGTTTTGAACTAAATGACAAAATGACAGTTTCCCCGGTCTTAGTGACAGGAGCCTTAAAACTCCTGCTTTGATAGTGAATGAAAAGCATAGAGTTCTAAAGATAATATAAGAAATTTAGATAATGCCCGATAAGCTTTGGCATTAAAGAAAGTATTAGATTTATGCTTTGGTCTATTGTAACAAATAAGGGTTATTTTTACAATATTTTTTCTTGTAGAAATGTGTATCGTGTATATTAAAAGAACAACTTACAAAAATTGCAATGATTTAAAATCATGTTGCAAATATCGTCCAAGATATCCTTTCATAAAACGTGTCAATTCTTTTTGTACAGCATCTGTCACCATAAAAGAATATAAGCGTTCTAACGGAGCTGTCAAAATAAATTGCAAGGTATACAAGGCGTCCTGAGTTAAAATTACCGGGTAAGCACGTTTCAGATCCGCCTGTTTTGCCGCACATTCCTCACAGACCAGTCCTCCTGCCGAAAAATATACCATGTGCGTTCCGGGCTTATGGCAGAAAAGACATTCAAAAAGTTCTAATCCCTGACCCTGCATCTGCATCATACGCATCTCGTAGATCACACGAACCAAAGGAAGAGAGACTTTCCCTTTTTGCATAGCGATCAATGTCATATATAAAAGTAATAATTCCTGTGAAGCTTCCATGTTTTCTCTTGTAAAATGCTGTGCCATTTCTGCAAAATACGATGCATAGCAGGTCATGTCATAGTCAATGGTAATATCTTCAAAAAACTTTTGTATGATACCGGACTTTACATTATAAGAGTTTCTTCCCTCGTAAAGTGAAAATTCTCCAAAAGTAAAAGGGATGGTACAGGCAGCCAGAGTGCTGCTTGCTTTTCTCGCCCCCTGTGCAAATGCCGATATCCTCCCTCTTTCTCTTGTAAGGATTTCCACACGTCTATCGTACTCTTTGATCGGAGATGCTGTTAATATCATCCCCGTGACTGTTACCGGTTCTCTCATGGTTACTTCCTTCACTTTTCATCCGGGACACTCTTTGCACAACCCGTGGATCACACATATGCTGTATTTGCTTTTTATCTTCCGTTACTGTGCTGTTGTGTCCCTGATTTTTTCTTTCTTCCTTGCAATATGATAAATAATCCTGTACTTTACCTGTAGTGGCAAATTGCTTCCATAAACTATCTTCGTTCATTTCCCTATGCCATCCCTTTCTTCTCTCTGGTCAAAAATATCTTTTGCCAGAACATTTGACTGATTCCACAAAAAAGCTCTTCCGATCCACGAACCCGACTTTTTTTTATGAATCTATCTATGATTAGAATGGCATTTCAAAAGCATTTATATACTTGGTATCTTTTGGATATCTAAGAGTTTACTCATCATAATCGCTCTTACGGTATCCAAAGTTCTTGATCAAAAAATCGCTGTCGCGCCAGTCTTTTTTGACCTTTACCCAAAGTTTTAAATTCACCTGACAGTCAAGCAGATTTTCAATATCATGTCTTGCCTGCGAGCCGATCTTTTTAAGCATCGCACCTTTCTTTCCGATAATGATCCCTTTGTGGGAATCTCTTTCACATACGATCGTTGCATCAATATCAATGATATCCTGCTTCTTTCTTTCCTTCATCTGATCGATCGCTACAGCAATTCCATGTGGAATCTCATCACTCAGATTGCGAAGTGCCTTCTCCCTGATCAATTCTGACACGATCTGTCTTTCCGGCTGATCCGTGATCGTATCTTCATCATAGTAGCAAGGTCCTTCTTCCAGATATTCAAACATTGTATGCAAAAGCTCATCTGTGTTCTCACCTTTTAAAGCAGAGACCGGAATGATCTCTTTGAATGGTACAATGTCTTTATAAGCATCAATGAATTTTAAGATTTCGGCTTTGCTGACGGTATCAATCTTATTGATCACTAAGATCACAGGTGTATCAATCTTGTTTAACTGTTCTGCAATGTGGCGTTCCCCGGCACCGATAAAGGTCGTCGGTTCTACCAGCCAAAGCACAAGATCTACTTCACGCAAAGTACGTTCCGCAACCGAAACCATATATTCCCCAAGCTTATTTTTGGCTTTATGGATACCCGGTGTGTCAAGGAAAATGATCTGTCCTTCTTCACCGGTATAAACGGTCTGGATCCGGTTACGGGTTGTCTGCGGCTTGTTCGATGTGATCGCGATCTTCTGACCGATCAAATGATTCATCAAGGTAGACTTGCCAACATTAGGACGGCCGATCAATGTTACAAAACCTGATTTAAATTTCTTCATTTGCACACTCTCTTTCTGTCTGTATTCCTCTTTTTATTTCTTATGACAATGGTTTGATACTTTCAAAAATCCCGCTTTCTTCCTGAATATGCTGCTCATTTCCAATAACACATACACTTCCGCTTTCTGTGACAGCCTTGATTACAGTAGCAAGTTTTCGAATATCTTCTATCGAGCAGGCAAGCACCTGATCTCTTGTTTTTTGTAATTCTTCAATGGACTGTTCGGTCAGATATGCTGTGATTGAACGACGGCCTTTCATATTCGGTGTCAATGGCGTATCCATACCGCTGATCGTTCCGATGATCGTCTTTGTCACTTCTCTTTCCTGTGCATCATAATTTTCCAAATAAGCTGCTGCGTTACGATACGTATCGATCGTAGCTTGCAAGTTCGGATCTCTGTAAGAAGCAAAATAACCCTCGCCAACCCGGTTAAACTGGCACGATACACCATAAGCACCACCCTTGACACGTACTTCATTCCAAAGATAGTCAAAGTTTAACAGATGACGTACCACACGCAATGCGCCATAGTTATGTGCCACCTCTGAGAAGTCACCGCCTACTGCAACATATTGAATCTCAGCCGGTGTAGAGAACGCTTCCTGTGTCACACCAAGCTTTGGTTCAAATGTTTCTAACTTTGTAAGGCTGTCTGCCTCTGCTGTCCTTGCTTCATCCTGTTCGAAATTTTGAAGTCTTTTCAGGAAACCTTCGAATTCATTTTCAAATGCTTCATAATCTTTTTGGTTACCGGTAATCGATACCAAAAGATCCTGTTTATGCAATGCTTTTGCAAGAATCGCTTTGCATCCGGTGATCAGACGCTCTTTTTCCTCGTCAAAATGTTCATCAAGCTGTACCAGATAATCATAATAACCAAGTCCTACGCTTCTGTCATTTAACCAGCTGCTTTTTGAAAACTGTGCTGCTGCTCTTCCGGCTGCTGCCTGATGTCCTGCTGACATCAAACGCACTTTTAAGCGTGATCTGCTCTCAGCAACAACTTCACGCAAATGTTTTTCATCAGTAAATAGCGTTTCAAAAAGCATTTCTGCCATCAGATCCAAAGCCTGCGAAATCTTACTTCTAAGTACCTTTGTACGGGCTTCAAACTTGATCTGATAAGCATTTTTATCATTGCCTTTACAATAAATTCCAACGTCTGTTGCAATTCCACCGGTATAAAAGTTTGTCTCTGTATCAAACGCTGTATAGCTGTGCTGCTGCGTATCCATATAGCCTAATAATGTTGTCAAAAAGCTCATCTGAGGCATATATTCCTCAAGCTCATCTGCATGAAAGAACAGTCGCAGATAAATAATATCATTTGTTGTGATATTATGATGCATAACTTTTACACCGGCGATCTCTTTTTCATCAAGATAAAACGGTGCAACTTTTTTATCTATATCCTCTCTCTTTAACATCGGGATCTTTTCTAAGATTTCTTTTGGTGTCGGCTCTTCCTGATAGGCTTTTAAGTCTATTGTCTCCTGAATCAACTGTGCAATCTCTTCTCTTGACAGACTTTCTTTATAAGCTTTCAGTTTATCCTTGGTCTCCTGCTCCACCTGTAATGCCAGTCCTGCATTTGGTTTCATCTCAACAAGAACGGCATGCGTATTATCAAGGAGATACTTCTGTATCAACTGCTCATAATAATCTGTATCCAGCTGCTCGCGCAAAAATGTATAACAAGGTTCGTATTGCAATGCTGCATATGGCATTGTATCATCATATAACCATGTCTGATACATTTTCAGGCTGTATAACAATCCTTTTGGGAATGTACCAAAGTCCGATTCTCTTTCTCTGAATTCGGTACCATTGATCGCTGCCTCCAACGCTTTTTTATCTAATCCTTCTTTTACGATCTTAGCTAATGTATCACGAATCACTTTTTCAAATTGTGTCTTTTGTCCGGCTTTTGCATTTTTCGTTGTGATAGCAAAATAACTCTGCCTTAAAATATCACAAAATTCCACATCAATGTCCGAACCGATACCGGCATCTAAAAGAGCCTGCTTTAGCGGAGCTCCCGGCATATCGACAAGCACATAAGAAAGCATTTCAAAGGCTTTGCAAACCTTGGGATCCAATGTCACATCCATTGCTGCAGCAAAAGCATAATATGTCTTTTCTGTACAATCAGCATCCCGTGCAACCGCATATTCCTTTTCTAAATCTTTAACCCGATCAAACGGCTTTTGCAGTGGAATTTCAGAATCTACCGTGATTGCTGTGAAGTTTTGCAAATATTCATCATTGAGGAATTGTAATCTTTCTTCAATATCCATATCACCGTAAATATAAATATAACTGTTTGACGGATGATAATATTTTCTATGAAAATCCAGATACTCTTCGTATGTCAGTTCCGGTATAAAGCGTGGATCTCCACCGGACTCCTGTCCATAGGTATTGTCAGGGAAAAGACTGTTCATCACAAAACGCTCTAAGACACTTTCTTCCGAAGAATATGCCCCTTTCATTTCGTTATAAACGACACCATTGTATGTGATCTCATCCTCTTCTTTTTCTAATTCATAATGCCAGCCTTCCTGCTTAAAGATCTCCTGGTATTTGTAAATATTCGGATAGAATACAGCATCCAGGTAGACATGCATCAGATTTTGAAAATCTTTCTTATTACAGCTTGCTACCGGATACATCGTCTTATCAGGATACGTTGTCGCATTCAGATAAGTATTCAAAGAACCTTTTACCAGCTCTACGAAAGGATCTTTTGCCGGAAAATTCTTCGAACCGCATAAAACAGTATGTTCTATAATATGTGGCACACCACTCGCATCTTTAGGCGGTGTACGGAATCCGATATTAAATACTTTGTTTTCATCTTCATTGCTAAATACAACAACTCTCGCCTGACTCTTTCTATGACGAAGTGTCAGAACAAAGCTGTCTGCTTCCTCTACAAATTCTGCCTTGATCAGCTCATACTCCTGCGGAATCTGAACTTCTTTGATATCTTTAATACTTGCTGCCATCTATAACCTCCTGTGACTCTATAATTTGCAAAAACATGCATATGCTTCCTGCCATGCTTCTTTTTCTTTCGGTTCATATACCTTCGTGCCAAAAGAATGATCTAAGATTTCACACTTCTCTTCTCTGGTATGATACAGACCGAGTGCTTTCATCTGTGACATGACATTTCCAACGGCTGTCGCTTCACTTGCACCGGTGATCACCGGAATGCCAAGTGCATTTGCCGTAAACTGATTCAAAAGCTCATTCTGGCTTCCTCCACCAACAATATATAGCTTTTCTTCCCAGTGAATATATGGTTTAAGAGTATCATATACCTGGCGATACTTCAATGCCAGACTTTCTAAGATACACCGCACCAAAGCTCCGTCTGTCATCGGAACAGGCTGTCCTGTCTGCTTACAGTATTCCCGAATCTTTGTGATATAATCTCCGGGCTGCATAAAGTCATCCGGGCAGATAAAGCTTTGCAAAGGCTTTTCCTTTGATGCAAGTTCTGCCATCTGCACAAAACTGTAATCTCTGCCCTGTGATGCAAAGTTACGACGGATCTCCTGTGTGATCCAAAGACCTATGATATTAACAGTCGGACGATACCCTCCGTCTGCAGTACCTTCATTTGAAATCTTGTTTTTTACGATCGACTCTCCCTCTAACATCTTCTTAGAAGAGATTCCAAGCAAAGACCATGTACCGCTTGAAAGGAAAGTATATTCTTCTTCCTTTGCCGGAACGCCTGCCACTGCACATGCCGTATCATGTCCCGGAGCGGAAATGATATGAAGGGACTTTTGTCCTACTTCGGCTGCCACATCAGAACGAAGTAAACCCAAATCTTTTCCGGCAAGATCAACCGTTGTAAACATTTCTTTTGGTATACGAAGCTGATTAATCATATAAGCAGACCATTTCTTCTCTTTCATGTCATACAGCTGCGTCGTTGATGCGATCGAGTATTCCGTATGCATCACGCCAGAGAAAAGATACTCGATCAGATTTGGCATCAAAAGCATCTTCTTGGCACTCTCCATCAAAGAAGGCATTGCCTTTTGCATATAATAAATCTTATATATGGTATTGTATGCCAGACTGGCAATGCCTGTATGGGCAAATGCTTTTTCTTCGCCTCCGAGTAACTCTAACGCTTCCTTCATATTCTGATCATCCAGAGCACTGTCACGATAACTGCCGGGAATTCCAAGTAACTCTCCCTCTTTGGAAAGGAAACCACAGTCTACTCCCCATGTATCAAAGCCAACTCCGCTGATCTCACTTTTACATAAGCTTAATCCCTTTTTCATCTCATCCATCAGACTTAATATGTTCCAATACGCATGTCCGTTTAACACACTGAAGTTATGAGGGAAACGATGAATCTCTTTTAAATTGATCTTTTTTCCGTCAAAAGATGCCAGCATTCCTCTTCCACTGCTTGCACCCAGATCAAATGCCAATACATTTTTTTCTGTCATGTCTTTTCACCTTTCTCTAACAGAAGAACACCCTGTGAAAATTTGTTCACGGGGTGCATCTCTTCATTTCTCTTTATTCTAGTATAATACAAGTCTTTTTTCTTTTCTACCTAAGATTAACGAAATCCATTATATTTTTTTATATAACGCACAAATTCGCTCTCTTTTAGTGGTTTTGAGAAATAATATCCCTGCAGATAATCACCATTAAGTTTCCGGATAATATCCATTTGCTCTTCAGACTCAATTCCTTCGGCAATGATCTTCTTGCCTTCTGCTTTGATCATCGGCATCATATCATTAAGAAACTGGTTCTTTCCGGTTGCATATGACCATACCAGACTTTTATCAATCTTTACATAGTCGACCGGAAGTTCCAAAATATTTGCTATTGTTGAAAAGCCGGTTCCAAAATCATCTAATGCAACTTTAACTCCTTTTTCACTAAAACGATGCAATGTTCTGTCTACGGCTTCTTTGTCCGTAAATTCGCTTTCGGTGATCTCCAGATGAATATGATCCATTGGAATATCATATTCCTTGGCAATCTCAACAAACCGTTCGATCAGATTATCATAACGGCATTGTACTGGCGACAAGTTGATATTCATTTCTTCAATACCATAATCAAAAATATGATACTGGCTTGCAAAGATACATGCCTTACGGAAGATCTGTTCTCCCAGGGCAATAATGGAATGGTTTTCCTCCGCAATATGAATAAAATATTCCGGATTGATATAATTCTTCTCATGGTCTTTTAAACGTGCCAGCACTTCAACCGATGTGATCATATTCCTGCTAAACGAATATATTGGCTGTAAATTAATCTCAATGCTGTTATCCATAATTGCTTCTTCCACAAGATGCGCCACTTCTTTAGCTCTTGTAATATCCTGGATCGCCGTCTTGCCAAGATGGATCAGCTCACCCGGCTTATGATGTCCTTCATGGTCTGATCGTGCATAATGAATTCTTTGCATGATCTCATCAAATCCAATCTCATCTTCCGGATAAAGTACCTGATAAAAACTGTACTCATGGTTAATAATCTCATCATCGATGATCCAGACTTTCAGCAGATTTTCTTTCAGATAATCATATAACTCTTCTACCTGTTCTTTCGTATCAAGTAATATTGCAAAAGAAGATGATCCGACATGAAAAATAACATCTGCATGACATTTTTTTTCGATCAATTCCAGGATCAGCTTTTGCACTTTCAGTAAAACTTCATCACCATATACACTTGCCATTGCACCAAAATTTCTGACACGCACCATAAAACACGCTGTCGGCACATGATATGCGATACGTTCATATAAACTTTCTTCAAAGCCATTCCGGTTAAAACTTCCGGTTACATTATCCACATAAAAATCCGGACTCTGCAAAGAAAGATAATAGACGTATAGAAAAAGCACGACAAATACATTATAAAAAATATAACTCTGGCTGTTAGATACATCTCGGAATGCAACCGTCAGGAAACATACCAGCATACAACTGCACATTAATTTTCTCCGCAATGAATACTCTCTTGCCCCATACCATAAATAGATCAAATCTGTAATCAGATAAATACATAACACAGCTATCATCAGATAGGCAATGATCGTCTTATGATATTCCCCTTGCAATGAGATTGTATAATACCAATGTGTCCATGGTGACAAAGCAATGATCAGAATCATAATCCCAAAAAGACAAAGATCAATCTTTACACGCAATGTCTTTCGGTCAAGCCGGTATGTCAGAGACATCACATGCCAATGTGTTGCCATGACACAAAAAAGTCCAATGATCATTGTACCGGTATAAATAGTTGTATTCAGCAGAACAGATGTACTGTACCGCATCGTAAGAATATAATCCACTGTTGAAAAACTACATAACATCATCACACAAAGCAATACCTGAAAAGTGATCACTTTTTTAATAGGAAGCTGTCTTTTGAATAAGTCAGTAAAAAATAATAATGCCAGAAATGCAGCGGATGCAATTTCAAAATGTACTTCATTGATCATTCTCTACCTCCTAACTGCGCAAATAAAATATCGGATCTATCATTTTGCAATACAGCTGATACTAAATTTCCCTGGATATAAGAAATATCCAAATCGCATAAGATGCTAAGCTGCGTCTCGCTATTAACACCATCAAGATAAATACGCCATCCGTTTGCAAGCAGCATATTGATCATATATTTGAGCTGTTTGCTGCGTCCGTCACAATAGGTACATACAATATAATGGTTGATCTTAACAGCATCAAACGGCAGATTTAATGCCAGTTTTAAATTACAGACACTCACACCAAACTGATCAAACAAAAGAGAAACACCAAACTTTTTCAAGTACATCATCCCCTCACGCAACGATTCGTACCGCACCGTCTGATCGATCGTAATTTCCAGACAAAGCTTGTCAAACGGAATTTCATATTTTTCAATGATCTTTACAAACTGCTTTGCCGCATCTATTCCTGAAAGCTTAAACGGAGCAAGATTAATATGGATGCGATCCATATTTTTATCTAAAAGTTTCTTGTCTTTGATGTATTGGCAGCAACTGTCAAAAAAACGGAAATTAACATCCCGGCTATAGCCAACTTCCTGCATGATCTCCCAGATCTTTTCCTGTGAAATTGGTGTACCATCCGGTAACTGTTCATCCGGAAGTAATTCATAGGAAATCCTTCCTTCCGCATCTGTCGACTGGATCGGCAGTATATTGATCCTGTATTTATGGTTTGCAATTTTGTTGTTGATCACGGATAATGCCTCCAGATCCTGCTGGATCTCTTTTTGTCTTTCTCCCTGATAACGAACCAAAACATCCCTGTTTTGCTGTTCCTGTGCAAGCTTTCTTAAGCTGTGCTGAATACGGTTAAAGTCCCTGCTGATAAAAGAAGCGTCTGCAAAATCAAGCACATAGAAGCCACATACTAATGATATATTTTTATCATTCATACGAACATAAGACGGAATAACCTGTCGCAATATTTTATGATATTTTTCAGCAGCTGCAATATTTTTTGTCATGATGACATATTCAAATGAATGCTTATGATAAACCCCACGGCGATTACATACCTGATTCAGAAGCTTTCCAAAATCATGGTGCAGCTTTTTGATTTCTTCCTGCGTACAGAAATTCGTAATACTTTCCGTATTGCTGATACAAATTCCAAGACAGGCAAAGTTTTCTTTATAATGTGCCTTTTCTTTCACAACCAGATTAAACCCGTCACGCCCAAAACACCCACTGGAACGAAAACGATATTGGTCAATATTATGTAACAACATATAATATACAATGGATATGAATGCCAGTGTATAAGATAGCACACCACTGTTACAATATCCTGTTGCTACCAGTATATCTGCTGCTATAATCCCCATATGGCACCAGAAAAAAACACGCCGCTCTGTCTTTCGTAATATCCTGGTGCAAGTCAGCAAATACCATAATCCTGTCAACATACAGAGTAAAAACAATCCATGCTGGATATAATATATTGTTTTATATGCATGAATATACACCGCTGACTCATCGACCAGACAAACCATTACAGAAAGCACTGCCCTTGCTATAGATACCACGATAATCATGGCAGATAACAATTTCAAACGCCACAAATACTGTACACGCATTCTGCGTACAACTGCAAGATCGTACAGCAAAAAAAGATAAAAGATCAGTGCTCCGAAAAAATTTTTCACTACATCTGATATGCAATAAAATATATTGCCGGATTGCAAGGAAAGACCTGCCAGATATTCAACAAAACTGTCTACTGCCAGAAAGATACTTCCTGCCAGTAAGATATCCCGAAAAATTCTATTTTTACGAAGATCCAGCCAGTTCTTATAATTATAAAAGATCAAAGTTATAATGAGCATTCCTGCTGCCGTTACTTCATACGGTAAATTCATATTGAACCCCATTTCTATTCTTTACTTTTCGCGTATGCGTTAAAACATTCTACATCCATTTTTTATAATTTGCGATATATTGTATAACGGTTTTTGCCACCATTCTTAGAACAATACAATGCTCTGTCGGCCATACCATACAACATCTCAAAGTCATCTGTGAAATCCGGTGCAACAGCAATGCCGACACTACTTGATATATGAACCTCTTTGTCATTATTCTGGTAGACTCTGCGGTTTGCTTCACATATCTTATTTGCTTTCTTTTCTATAAAACTGATCAGACTTTCTTTATCAAAGGCATCATAGGCAGCACAGACTGCGAACTCATCACCACCCAGTCTTCCGACAAAAGCGTCTTTCGGGAAGATCTTTACCAGACAATCCGCAGTATCTTTGATCGCCTGATCTCCTGAGATATGACCGAGATTATCATTTACATTTTTAAAGTTATCAAGATCAACCATAAAGAAAATATAATGATAACCGCCTTTAATGTCTTTCAGGCATTCTGTTACCTTTTCTTCCATTGTCTTTTTATTCAAAACACCTGTTAAAAGATCATTTTCCGCTCTCTGCATTAAGTTTCTCTCTTCTGTGATCTGCTGATCTGCACATTCGATCTTACCAACAAAACGCTGATTCAAGCCATACCGGTTATCCTGCACTAAAGTACCTGTGATACGATACCATGCATACTGGTCATTGACATCCCGGATACGGATCTCTGCATTAAAGTCAGTTTCCGTACCATCAATAAACCGATGCAGTCTGCCTCGTATTGATTTATCATCCTTATGCACATAGTTGTAAATGTCATAAACGGCTTCCCCATAAAAAGGCTTTAACTCCATACCGAACATTGCCATGGAATCGCCGATAAAACGCAATCTTTTCGGTGCCTGCTGGAAATCAAATAATAATGCTTTCTCACATTTATTCACCAATGCAAACAATTCTAACACTTCATGTTCACGACGCTGTTTTCCGGCACAGATCACCATATAGCTCATCCACACGATCCATATTACTCCTGTAACACACAACAATAGAACAGTTCCCTGGCTCAGCTTAAAATGATCTGCATTGACTGAGGTTGTTGCCGACATAAAGACATAATAAAAATCTCCCTGTGTGCTTGCACAAATCACTCCAAAATATTTCTGTCCGTTATAACGATATTTTAGTGATACCGTCTGATTTTTAACGATTGCCTCTTCTACCGATGCATTGTTACCACTGGAACTTAATATAGACGCATTGTGCATATAAGTATAAAAATTATTTGCTTCCCCTTTCAGAAAATGGCTAAATTGCTTTCCTCCGGTCATATAACGCCCATTTTCAGAAATCGCCGTACAGCATCCATTTTTAGAATATCCCCATTGATCCATGATTGCGTTGATCTTGCTGATCTTTATACAGCAAAGCAATACACCGATCGTTTCTTTATTCTTGCAGATCGGTGTGCAGATCAAAATTGCCGGATCCCCTAACGGCAGATAGATCAGCTGATCATAAAGCTGTGTCTCCTGCTGATAAACTACCTTGTCATAAATCTCCTCTTTTGTAAGATCAATAATAAGTGCATCACCATAGATCGTGCCCCCGTTCATATTTAAAACACTTATACTGTCATACACATCTTTTTGTGTTGTCATGATCTGGTTGATCGTATTTTTATCGGCAGTATTATTTAATCCAACTTTTGCAAAATTGATCGCAAGCTGTCTGGCATAATCCATCTTATCCGTGATCAAGCTATCTAACTGCTGCGAATACATTTCTGCATTATTTGTCAGATCGTTTTGTGTTATTTTAGAGGAACCATCCAATGCATCCCCAACTGCTGCCATTAGAACAAACGCTGAAAAAATCAGAATACAGATCAAAATGATCAAATCTCTGAAAGTGCATTTTAAAATTTTTTTCATATATGCTCCATCCTTTTCCTTTTTATTACAGTTTTTCTCCTTAGTACTGTTATTTCATTTTGACGTAGGATTTCCAAAATAAATCCTATGTCTTGCAGAATTCCCCAAAACTGCAATTATATTTTCACGTATCAATATCTCACCTTTTCAGTATAGCATATATTATTCATTTTTGCCAAATTTTTAACATTTTGCAGTCATTTTGTGTATAAAATCACAAATTCGCAACACAGGAAAGCTTGTTTTCCTGTGCAGAATTTGTGAATGCGGGCATTTGACAGCAGTAAAAATAATAAAAATGTATATATTTATCGTTCCTTCCGAAAAGAAAAACGACCACAGCACCCATATCTACTGGGTTTGTAGCCGTTTTGTCATCTTACAACTGTCAAAGATGGGAGTATAACCGAAAAGCATATGTTTTACAATACTTTGACACACCGCTTGAAAACTCACCTTACTTTGAATTTTCATTCCCTATTTTCTTGAAAATTTTATCGGTTTTCCTCTCATATTTCCATTTTTATCAATATAATAATCCATTTTTTCTGCTACTTTTGCCTTTATCTTTTTTCTCTTTAACTGGGTCATTTTCCCGGATTTTATTATATTTTTTGTATATGTACAATATTTTTTATCCAGATATAAACCATTTATCTGTTCCATAATTGTTCTGTTACTTGCTATCTTATAGCGCATGCTTTTATGATGAAATCCACTCAGAATATAATTACCTTTTTTGCAAATCGGATACCCTGAACCTGTCGAAACAATCGTTGTTATAAGCTCTGCCTTTCCATTTACATTCTGATATACATCCGCCCATACTGCATTTTTTCCCTCTACTTTACATACTGCATCTGTCACCAGCAAAATATCATTGCCCGAAGCATCATGAATTTTTGCTGTATATATTCCGTCAGCAAACTGTTCATTCTTCTTTAACTGCTTTACCAGATCACCATATATATCTGGCTTAGTTTTTGCTCTGCATACGCTGCCGCTAAATCCTGTCACCATCGCTGCCGCAAGTAAAACAGCTAAAAACTTTTTTAAATTTTTCATAATCTTTATTCCCCCAAATTCTGACTTTTTATTTTAAAAAATTCTACCACATAATTTTTACAATCACGTTAATTTTTTCTTACATATTCATTATTTTTTGCAATCCCGATACCATTTCTTCTACATATTCATGCAGCTTTTTGCCTGCATTTTCGCCATACTGTGCAATGATCTTTACAATCGCACTTCCTACGATCGCACCGTCCGCAACCGCACTATACTTTGCTACCTGCTCTTTTGTATTGATGCCAAATCCGATCGCAACAGGCGTATCGGTCACACCACGGATAACTTCCACGATTTCAGCCAGATCTGTTTTGATCTCGCTTCTTGCTCCGGTAACACCCATAGAAGATACGACATAGATAAATCCGGTTGCTTCTTTTGCAAGCATTTCCAATGCGGCAATAGCTCAGTTGGTAGAGCACAACCTTGCCAAGGTTGGGGTCGCGGGTTCGAGTCCCGTTTTTCGCTCTAATTCAGTTAGTTTGAACTTT
>OGEU01001773.1_pt1 | contig 17067 bp, 10 predicted proteins | sample 1570651 | NCBI WGS metagenome assembly OGEU01 (sample SAMEA2582129, study PRJEB24529) | metagenome | biome: Human gut stool | place: China | collected 2011 | reverse complement strand
CAAAACTCCACTAATACGTCCTGATTTGGCAGCGGGTCCCGTTATTTTCCAGTTCCAGGCAACACAGGCAGTTATTTTTGCTCCTTCGGAAGGAAGGGCAGCAATACCACCCACTGAATTGGCACCAATTAATACACCTGTAGAGTAGCAATACGACACTTCGCTGTTTTCATACATAGAACCTACAATACCTCCACATTCATCTCCTGTAGATATAACCTCTGCTGTAGAATAACAGTTTTTTATATAACAAATCTGTCCTCCATACGGTCTACCCATACGGGAAGCTATTCCACCAGCATACTTTCCTTTCACTTTTCCGGAGACGTAACAGTTTTCCACCTGCCCTGTCTTCTCTACAGCGTTCGGAGCTTTCACTCCGATATAACCGCCGATAACCCCTGCCCCACTATTAGTAGCTGCTTCTACATGGGCATTATAGAAACCGACATTTTTACAAGTCCCGGCCAAAATACCAAAAAAACTAGCATACGCTTTGTCTGTACAGGTGAAATTCTTTATAATATGGTTATTTCCATCAAAATAGATATAATAGTCACCGTTTGAGTTCAATGGTTCCCAATTAGATACAGACTTCATATCAATATCAGCCCCCAACTGAAAGTAAATCATCTTTCCTTTCACCAAGGCTTCACTCATATTCTGAATCTGTATCACATCCATAACGAGGTAGGGTTTGTTCATTGTTCCATAACCTTTTTCAAAAAGCCCGCCTGCTCCGTCACCCTCATCTCCGTCATCTATGTCTGTGTTTCTATCCGGCGGAATACGGCTATAGGAATCCATCGGATTAAAATCAGAGCATGAGAAAGATAAAACAGCCATCCATAAAATGGTCCAATATCTCATTACCGAATATGTACTTATATGATAAAATTTGTTTTTCATAATCTTCTTTTTTATTTTAGATTTCTACTACAATCACCATAGGATAATGATCGGATAAAGAACTGACAATAGTGCGGGTAGAAAGCACCGTAGCATGTTTCACAAAAATAAAATCAATTCTGGTCTTTTTAGAAGGAAATGTAAAGAGAGCTCCATGCTGAACGGCCGCTTCCCGATATGCATCTTTTAATATACCACTTTGACAAATCGTAGTGGCTATTTCGGGAGCATCGGGAGTAGCATTAAAGTCGCCGGTACAAAATGCGGGAGTATTGTCTTTTGCTTTATCGGAAACTGCATCCACCAGCATTTGACATGCATGTTTTCTGGCATTATCAGCCAAAGGCATGTGAGTTTCAAAAAGATAAAATTCTTTTTGAGTCTTGCTATCCTTGAATTTTCCCCATACACAGAAACGTTTGAAATTTGTTTCATCCCATCCGTTGGAAGGAATTTCCGGAGTTTCGGAAAACCAGAAACGTCCGGCATCCAGTAATGTGTAGCGGCTCTTCTTATATAAAATGCCACTCATCTCTCCTGCCTTGTTATCGTCATTTCCAGTGTCACGACCATAAGCGAGAATCTGATAATCACTCGCAAGTTGAGTTCCTAAGTAGGAACGTTGTTCCCAACTGGCTTCTTCGAATCCACAAATCTCAAAATCGTAGTCTTTGATTAATTGTGCCACACGTTCCCGTCGGTTAGTCCATCCTGTACCAGTCTCCACCTGTAAGTTATAAGTTGCTACACGCATGGACGTTTCAGTCACGGGGTCTTCGTCTTCCTCGCCATCTCCTGTATCCCACGTGAAATCAGGATAGTACAATGAATTGTCTTTATTATCTTCACAACTGCTGGCGAAAACAGAGAATATGAAGGTAATCAATGTGTATATTACTATTTTTTTCATAAATCTATTATTTATATCTTTTATACTTGTTATTCATTCCATCCCGGATTCTGGGTTACGACACCATTAGATAAGGTTATTTCCTGTCTTGGTATCGGATATAGATAATCACGGTTCTCATTCCAGGTACGGTCGATCCAGCTATAACACAACAAATTACCATAATTACCTTCCGACAAAGAGGTGCCACTTCCATCAGAAGCCAGTTTTACATACGTCACACTCCCCACATTGGGTTGCGAAGATGTGGTGTAGAAACAGACATCATTTGTTCCGTCTCCATCGATATCATACGCTTTATTGATAGCTGTAGCAGGAAGATAAAATCCTTTAAAGGATTGGGCCATACATTGCCCCTCTTTCCAGCGCATCAAATCATAATAACGGAAGCCTTCCATGACCAGCTCTATCGCACGTTCCCGGCGGATTTCCAGAATCACCCCTTTATTATCTCCTGTGACATTCACATAACCGGTTTCCGGAGCACACATATAAGGGTCCGGAGAAAGGTTTGCTGCGTTCATATTCAGTTTTCCCGTGACTCCTGCACGTGTCCGCAATTTGTTTATCGTATTGTCGATATCAGTTTGCGTCAGTGTGCCTAATTCTGCCTTTGCTTCGGCATAGTTCAAATAAACTTCTGCCAATCTGAACAGAGGAAGGTCATTGCTTGAATCACCTGTATAGCTCATATTATCATTTGCATATTTCAGCAAGTGGTATCCGGTCATCGTGACATTCATATTTATATTTGAAGTACGGATTGTTTGCGCTAAACGCGGATCACGATTGACTATTTCATCCTTGAACTCCATTGTTGCATAATTGGGTTGGTCGGTGAAACGGTTGCCGTTCTTCATTAAATAATAATTGACCAGTTTTTTCGAAAGTCCGGGGCGGCCTAATGTCGGAGAATTCTCAAAAGCTTGTACTTTATGAACCAGACTCAAATCATTATTATAATCCCTTGCCAATATGATTTCCGCATCAATCGCATTCTCGGATTTAAAGAGATTACGATAGGACTGTGAGCCGGATTGATACAATGAATATCCTCCGGAAGCAGTCATAATTTCATTAGAGGCACTTACACAGTCATTCAAGTATTTCTCATAATCACCCAATCCATGATATTTACGATAAGTACCTTCAAATAATCCTACACGTGACTTTAATGCCTGGGCAGTCCACCAGGTTACACGATAAAGTTCTTTTGTCCGGTTGGTTTCTTTAAAAACCTCTATGGCAAAATTAAGATCTTCCATTATCTTTCCCATCACAAATTCTCGTGAATCCCTGGCTTTGTATAAATCAGCATCATCCGAGCCGAGTACTTTATCGTACCAAGGTACATCTCCAAAACGTTTCACCTTTTCAAAATAGAAATAAGCACGGAAGAAGCGTGCCAGGGCTTCATATTTGTCGCGCACTTTCTGGTCTTTACAGTTTCCCAGATTATCCAATAAAAAATTAATTGATCGCAGTGCACTCCAACTCCATCCTCCACCCGTTTCCGGAATGACACGTTGCCCACTCACTTCGTCGCTTAAAGGAGATACAATCAGCATATCAGCATCGTCCCTATAAATATCACCGTCACCCGGAAAATTGTTTGAATAGAACTGGTTACTGTACAACTGTAATTGCTCTTCATTCGTAAAATAATCCTTAGTCGTCAAGCGATCTTTCGGATTTAAAGCCTATATGCATTCGGAAGGAGTAAATAACAACGACAGACCAACAGTCGCCCACAATGTATATTTCATTATTTTCATACTATATTCCTTTATATTCATTATTATCAGAACGTTATATCTACACCAAAAGAGTATGTCTTTGCCCAGGGATAAATATTTGCGTCACTTTTACTTGTTTTCCAGCTGTTACTTGCCGATGCTTGTTCCGGATCAATATAATCGGAATGTAGCTTAGTGAATGTCAGCAAGTTCTCACCACTAAAGTAAACACGTATTTTCTCGAAACCTATTTTAGAAAGCCATTTATCCGGCAATGTGTAACCAATAGAAAGATTCTTCAACCGACAATAAGCCAGATTCTGCAAATATTTAGTATTAACCACTGCCAATTCACGATTACTACCGAGAGCCACATATCCTCTGGGACGTGGGAAATAAGCATTTGTATTTTCTTCACTCCATACCTGGCTCATAAAGTCGGAAGGAATAAAACTAGCGTATGGTCGGGAATAAGGTCCCCAAAACATGGACGTTTCAGCACCAGGATACCAATTTTGTTTGCCAATGCCCTGAAAAAGAACTGAAAAATCAATTCCATACCAATCTGCAGAGATTCCGAAATTATAATTATAGCGCGGCAATGAGTTACCGATCACTTTCATGTCTTTCCGGTCATTAGCTGATGTTGTCTGTTCAATCTTGTTGTTACCATCCAAATCGACAAATTTGAGGTCACCGGCATGAAGTCCATTATCCAAAGCGCTTGCATTAATCATTTGGTTAACGAACGATTGGTCCACTTTATAATTCCTTGCTTCTTCATCCGTTTTAAAATAACCGTCTACTACGTATCCCCATATTTCGCCCAACTGCTGTCCTTCGTAAGGATCAGTCAGCGTTCGGTTGGGATTATCATATTTTGTCACTTTGGAGGTGTTATCTCCGATACCAGCCATTATCCGGTAGTTGAAAGGCTTGCTTGCCAAAGTAAAACTATCTCCCCAAGTAACAGATGCTTCCCACCCTTTCGTACGCAAGTCTGCCACATTCATTCTGGGAGAAGAGGCACCATATACGCCAGGCAAAGTCTTTCCTGCCATCAACATATCTTTGGTATCACGAATATATGCATCAAAAGATACATTCAAACGGTTATTAAGAAAACCCAAGTCCAAACCTATATTTTTTGTGATTACAGTTTCCCAAGTCAAATCGGTAGAGTTCGGAGCTGACTCATAGGCATAATCGCCTTTCGTAGTATCTCCGAAAGCATAGTTCATTACCGCTCCGGTATTAATCAGTTGCAGATAGTCATAATAGCCTACTGTTTTCTGATTTCCCAATGATCCGTAAGACAGTCTTAGTTTCAGATTACTTACATAGTTTTTGGCTTGTGTAAAGAAGGCTTCTTCACTGACACGCCATCCGGCAGAGAACGACGGGAAGAAACCGAAACGATGTCCTCGACGGAAACGGGAACTACCGTCATAACGTCCGCTGGCTTCAAATAGATAGCGGTCTTTATATCCATAATTCAAACGATAGAAAAAACCAAGAATCGCATATTCCTCTTGTCCTCCGGTTATGGATATATCATCACCTTTTGCCAGGTTAAAATCATCGAGAGATTCAGAGAGTAACCCGTTACGTTTCATTCCCAGTTTCTTGAAATACTTATAATCATAGTTACCTCCCACAATGACCTTTACAGAATGTGCATTTGCGAAGGTATTGTCATACGTCCCGTATAAGTTGAAAGTTTGGCGTATCTGGTTGTTTTGTATTTCCGACAAATAATTGCCTCTGGTACGTCCGTTATCCATTGTGATTGTTTCTCCCGGATTTCTGGAGTATAATACATCTACGGAACGATTCAAATTCTGCTGGTTGTAATGCGCCCAGCTGTAGTTTGCACGAACCTCAAAATGTTTGATGGGTTTCAATACGGCCTCGAACGTAGTTACAAACTCATATTCACGATCCCGGTTATGGTGGCCGCCATTCAATAATACGGCACTAACACCATCTGCCACTTCTCCTGTGTCTGTCAAACCTGTTCTGTAAACCAGAGTTCCATCCGGATGCATCGGCACAATACTTGCCAAAGCATGCCGCCCGGCTCTGGTGAAAACGTCATTCACTCCTGATAGTCCCGGATAGGTATATTCAGAATGGTAATAGGAAGTATTGTTACTCAATTCAAACCAGGAAGTGATATTGGCAATGATTTTCGAACGAAAAGTATATTTCTTAAAACGGTCCGGATCTATTCTGATAATTCCTTTCTGATTATAGTAGTTGCCTGATAGCATGTACTTCACTTTTTCGGTTCCTCCCGAAACCGTCAAGTTATGCTCCCAAGTAGGGCGGGTATTATCAAACAAACAATTATACCAGTCAAAGTTGCCGTAATATTTATACTCTCCGTTTTTTTCTACCACCCATGGACGGGAAGGATCTTCCACTTTATCATTACGGCGAATCCATAATTCATGGTAATCTTCTTGGGTATAATGTGTATAAGGGACGCCCTGGTATGTTTTGTAGAACATATCATTGATACCGGCCGAATAATAACCACGCGTCTCAAAATCCGTAGAAGTTGTCGTTTCACCAAAACTGAAACGACCGTTATAGCTGACATTGGTCTTGCCTACCTTTCCATTCTTGGTTGTAACCAAAATAACTCCATAAGCAGCACGGGCACCATATACGGCAGCAGCCGAAGCATCCTTTAAAACACTGATGGATTCTACGTCATTGGGGTTTACCTTATTTATATCTCCCTCGATTCCATCAATAATAGTCAGAGGTGCTGCATCCGCACTAATGGAGTTGACTCCACGGATATTGAAGCTTCCCCCTTGTCCGGGACGTCCCGAACTAAAGTTTACGTTCATATTCGGTACAGAACCTTGCAGAAGCTGTGATAAGTTGGCAGCAGAACGGGTCGTCAGTTCATCACCCGAAACGATAGCAACGGCACCAGTCAGGTTTACTTTCTTTTGCGTACCATATCCCACCACTACCACTTCTTCCAGTGTCTTACTATCTTCGCGGAGAACTACTTGAGACAGATTTCTGCTGGTAGCAGCGTAATTAACTGTAATATATCCGATATATGAGACTGTAATCGTACTGCTTTCGGGAACATTAGCCAAAGTATAACGTCCGTCTACATTCGTTATTGTACCCAAAGAGCTGCCTTGCACCATCACACTGGCGCCAATAATCGGCTCTCCTTTCTCATCGACTACCCGACCGGATATATTTCTTTTGTTCGCATTACTGGTTTGTTGTTCAGAATCCGTAACTTTCTCCTTCAAATAAATTTTTGTTTTTCCGATCTCATAGTTTACGTTAGTACCGAGAAACAAATCATTCAGAACTTTAGATAGTTCCTGATTCTTTGCTTCTACCGTCACTATTCGATCCGGATTGACGATCGTACGGCTATAAGCCACCGTAAGACCAGTTTGCTGTGTAATGGCAGAGAATACTTTCTCCAGCTTTACTTGTTTAAGATTCATTGTCACCTTTTGGGCAGAAGCGGAAACGCTTATGATTATCCCCAGCAACAATACGAGCAGAACTTTGTGTTTCATACTACTTGCTTTGATTAAAGTTAAACTTAGATTTAAAATCTCATTTATGCTTAGTAGACACACAAGTCAAAAAAGCGGGTGAGAGAAAAAAGAGTTTTTTTTCATAAGCCTAATTTATTTCATAACATTCTTATCCTAAAACAGTAAAGGCTGCGTATATACACAGCCTGTCCTCATTCTATTATCCTATCCAGTATATTTTACTTCTTTCCGTCCTGTTTCATTCGGACTGTCACTTCTTTCCGGACTTCATCATATTCAAATTTTACCGGCGCAATCTTTTCCAAATCCTGAAGCACTTTCTCCAGTATCGTATTATCCGAGGTCAACGTATATACATATTTCGATGCCTGCTCATCCTCTATCTTAAAGTTTACATTATACCAGCGGTTCAGAACCTTGACCACTTCTGCCAGAGGAGTATCTTTAAAAGAAATCACATTGTCTTTCCACATTGAGACTTGCTTTGAATGATCGTTTTTGATTATCCGGCACTGGTCACTTTCTTTATTATATATCAGTTTCTCGCCCGGCAGTAACGGGTATTCTTTTGCAGAGGAGAGAGTCAGATTTACATGTCCTTCATCCAGACAGATCACAATGTCTTTATTCTCCGGGTAGGCTTGTACATCAAAAGAAGTACCCAGTACATGAACGGAAGGTCCGTTCAGATTAACAATAAACGGACGTTTTTTATTCTTGGCTACCACGAAATAGGCTTCTCCCACCAAGAAAACTTCCCGCTTACTCAATCCGAACTTTTTAGGATACTTCAACCAGGAATCTGAATTGATATAAACTCGTGTCCCGTCTTGAAACATCATCTGTATCCGCTCTCCTTTGGCAACACGAATTTCCTCATACTCCGTAGTGCCGAATAAATCCACCCGGGAATTGATCTGTAAATAAAGACCTATCAGGAAAATAACGGGAATTAAGATTGCAGCCACACGGAAGCAGGTACGTTTGATCTGTTTACGTGATATGTTCTTTTGGATCTGATGGTACATCTTTTCTGAAGGTATAGTATGGTCCACATATATTTCTGCCGTTTCGGCTTTTAAATGTTCTGCCTCCCGAGTCATCACAGCATCCAGGTAAGTGTTCCCTTCTTCTGTGGCAAACCATTCCGCCACAAATTTTGCATCCTCCGGTGTAGCAACTCCGGCAAGCACTTCTTCTATTTGTTTATCAGTGGGTCGATTCATTCTCTTTTTATCTTAAATAGTGGACACTCAAATATGTCATTAGTGTGACAAAAGTAACAATTATTAGCATTTTACTTAAATGAATACGCAGCATTTTCAATGCTTCCGTATAATGTGTTTTGACTGTATTAACAGACAGATTCATCCGTTCGGCTATTTCCTGATTCGTTAGTTCCTCTTTCACTTTCATCAAACAAATACTGCGTTTCTGCGGTGGAAGCATATCTACCGCTTTATAAAAAGAGGCCATCAATTCTTTCTTCTCCAGATTTTCTATCAGATTATCTTCGTAGACAGGTGTCGATTGTGCTATTTCATAGTTCTTGCTGATTGCACTATTCTCATTACGAATCAGATTTAAGACATGATTTTTCGTCATAGTGAACAGATAGTTCTTAAGGCTGATTCCTACATGTAGTTCCGACCTAAATTCCCATAAACGGGCAAAGACATGTTGTACTACATCTTCTGCCATGTCTGCATTCATTAAATAACGGTAAGCTAATACATATAGCAGCTTATGATATCTGTCATAAGCTTGTGTAAAAGCTCCTTTATCTCCTTTTTCTATGAAGGAAAAGAGCTTCTCGTCATCTGTATTAGTGTATTGAGCTGATTTATCTAACATTCCTTGGATTTTGTTTAATTGTTTTTCCAAAAGAACAAAAGACGTATTACAATTAAGTGTCTTTCACAAAACAAAAGTAGTAAAATTTAGAAAAGGTGGCACACATTCCAATAAAAAAAGTCCCCGATTAACAATCCCCCACTATAAAAGAGGATCCATTAATCAAGGACTACTCCATTAACTAATTAACAATGTATTATAAATGATAGGTAACAATTCTTTCTTCGGGTGAATCAATCCAGAGCCGCCATACTCCTTCCGACACTTTTTCCGGTGTTCCGATATTTGCTTTAGGTGGACGACGGCTTTTGATGGTCAGATAGCCTTTCCCTTCTGTTGCTTTCACTTTCATCGTTTTGCTGTTCATATAGACATGGATATTGCCATTCGGAGTGGGTACAGTGCCTTCCATCCATTTCAATCCTCCCAACACAGGAGCAATAGCAAACTCTTTATATCCTTCTTTTACAGGTTTCACTCCCAGATAATATTTGCCCAACAGGTAGATAGGACTCGCTCCCCAGGCATGGCACAAACTCTTTCCATAAGGACGGCCATACATGGCAAGATGTTGCGTTCCGGTTTCTTCAGGGTTATATTTCTCCCAGAAGGAGGTAGCGCCTTCCTTCAACATTCCTCCCCAATAGGCTTTCATTTCTTTCATTACAGCATCCTGTTCGCCAAGAGCACAAAGTGCTTCCAGTTCGTAAAAACGCATATAGGGAGTTGTTATTTTCAGAATACTGTCATTCAGAAGAACAGAGTTCTTGATGGCTTGTTGCTTATCTTCATTCAAATATTGAAAGAAGACAGAAAACATATTCGCATAGCGGGTGACCGCATCACTTTGCTGACCGTTGACACAGTTATGTACAAATGCCTGTTTCTGATTATTCCAGAAGGTGGGTTCTAGTTTTGCTTTCAAAGCGACAGCTAATTTTTCGTATTTTTGTTTGCTATTAGTGTCTCCAACCAATTCTGCACACAAAACCATCGTTTCCAGACTTCTGCAAAATAAGATTTGTTCAAAAGAGAGTTCGCCTTTCTTATCCAGATAGCCGTCTGCCCAGTCCACAAAAACCCAGTCGCCAGTCATGCCTTCTACCATGCCATTCTTATTGGTACGTCCCAACACGTAATCCATCATTGTTTGCATACGTGGATACAGTTGGTTGACAAAATGGCGGTCGCCACTATACATATAATAGTCATATACGCTAAGGAACCAGTAGAAAGTATAATCCATGATTGTATTACTGTGGCTGGTCACAGGGTCCTTGCCACGAAGCAACCAGATTGTACGTTTGACGGATTCGTTATCAAAGAAAAGATAATAATTCATCAAATAACTTTGAATGGCATCGCCACTCCATACCCAACGGTCACGTTTGATACCGTCAATGAAGAATTCGCGGGTAGTGAGATGCATGGTGTATGCGCCAACTTCCCAAATACGATTCAGTTCTTCATCATTGCAACGGAAAATTCCGCGGTATTCTTCAGGAAGATATTCATATTGCATGGAGACTTCTCCAATCTGTACATCCGGCTCGTGAGATACATAGACATAACGGAAGGCTTTGCTGTTCTCCAATGTATATTCGTTTTCAGAATTACTCAAGGGAGAAGTGCTGCGGATAGCAAGGTCGGTCACTTGTCCCGGTTCGAGCAAGAGTTTGTCCAATGTTTCGCAATATGCTTTATCTTTTGCTTCTTCCGGGCTTTCACCATAATAAATTTCTATTTTTCCTTTTCCGGAAAGATTCTTCAATGTGATGAATCCGAATGTTTCTTTTCCAAAATCATAAAGAATACCTCCTTCGAACTGTTCTGACTTCGTAACAGGTTGCTGCGGTTCACGCATCAGACTGAATTGGGAAGGACGTTGGGTAGCTCCGTCAAAGTTCCAGCATCCGGCATCCATATAGATAGTGGCAGATGTGTCACTGGCTTTTCCGCTCTCGTCAATCCATTCTTTATCTTCGTAAGTCACACGCCAGGAAGAGTCTGAATTCACTGTTTTTCCCTTCACATAAATAGTGGGAGGAGTAGCCTGATTCCAGACTTTAATGTTCAGATTATGTTTTCCGGCCGGAAGCAACATGGTTTCCGGCATACCGAACTGGAGCTTTCCATCCAGTTTGACGTTGTACTTTCCTTCGGCAGCAATAAAGATCTCTTCCGGCTCGGAAAGATTCAGTTGCTTGCTGAATTCTACGACAACATAATGACTGTCCGTTTTCCAAAAAGGAGGAAAAAATGCACCTCGTTCCATACGACGGTTATTCATTTGATTTCCCAGCCAGATTTCGTAGTCTCCCGGATACCATATCCAGGTCTGGGCAAATGTGCTGCTTGCCAAAGACAAGGCACTAAGCAATATCATATATTTCTTTTTCATTTTTCTTTCTATTACTAACAAACTGAATCATAAGAAATAATTCGTTCCACAGTGGTTGACGTTTAGTTCCACCATGGTTTCCCTTTCGTTATACCTAGGTTATCTTTCCGTTCCACCATGGTGGAACGAAGCATATCTTACAGTTAAATGACTTGTCAATACCTACTGGATATTTAGTAAATCCTTATATCCTACTTCCAGTCCCGCACGTTCACGAATAACACTATCCACCTTCGGGCCATTGTTCTCCCATACATTTCCCGGACCATTGGCATTTTGCAGATACTTCTCTCCTTCTGTCCAATTATCACGTACAGTAATAAAGGAAGAACCTTCATCCGTATAAAGATAGAACCAGTGATTAGGGTCGTGTACATACCCCGGCTTATAAATACTATGCACGCAATTCTCCGTTACATAACTTTTCGGCTGCGAACCGAGTGTGTAAATACCTGCCACATCATACATGTGTTTCGCATAATGATGAATCAGATTGGCATGTACTCTGTTATTACGCATACAATTCACAGTTTGCGTCCATCCCCAACCAAGGCTGATGCCACTATAAGGCACTTCACTGATTTCATTATGTTCGATATTGACGTCCCCTACATATCCCGCAGCAATGGCAAGGCATCCCCAATCTTCATTGCCTATTTCCGTGAAATAACAATTATTGATTTGTTGCTGTGTGCATACTTCCCGACGATCAGCAGGATCGTATGGCAAATGCGTCTCATGGGCAGCCGGAGAAAAACTGCCGACTAACAGACCATTTCCGGCAATATCGCGGAAGAGACAGCCACGAACAACACCGCCTTGCACCGCTTCTTCATAATCCAATCCGGTCGAGCCTAAATGCTCGAACCGGCAACGTTCGAAATCAATCTGCCTTGCAGCAACCACACGAACAGCAGCTGCGGGACGTCCCAACCATCCTTGGTTATCCAACGGATGATTCAAGTAGTTCCGTTGCATTTTCGGATCAATCCGGTAACCATCTGTCAGATACATACCTGCTTGAAGAGGTACATGTCCTTTTTCTGACGGACGCATCCACGTAGTATAGGAAAAAGTAATTTTCTCGAAACGAATATGACACACAGGGCGATCCAAAGTTCCTTCCACCCGTACTAATGTCTCAACGGCAGGCACGATCACTTCCACCTCCTGCATCTTCTCTCCTTCCCGCGGATAATAATATACTTTACGGGCATCTATATCATGATACCATTCTCCGGGTACATCCTGTAATTCACGAGCATTTGTCAGATAGAAGGCAGAATTATGTCCGTTCGTCGTCACCATCGGACGCGGCCAGGGATGCTCAAACTGAATCCGGCTTTCCGGTTGATGAAAACGTATTGCCGCGCTATCTCCCTGCACTTCAACTGAACGAATCCGAAGATTGGCAACACACCACATCTGATGTAATACCATCTCGGCATATTTAGCTTTCAAATTCCCTTTATTATCAATAAGCCTGCGAATGGAAACTGCAGGTACATAAAGAATTTCATTCTTCTCATCCACACTGCAAATGCGATTCATCTTTTCGAAATCCTCCACATCACGGGCACGAACTGCCTTTTTTCCATTCACCCACAACTGGCGGAAATCCAATGGACGTCCATTAAATACCGGTACATCTGCCACCCAAACTTTCCCTTGCTTCTTCCAGCCATTTATGCTGATTCCTCCACTCAATATCACTTTTTCATCGCCTACCGAGCGAATGATTGTGGGCGATTCTTTGGTTCCGCTATCTTCCGGACGGATAAAAAACGGTTCATGGAAGGCATAGGTTCCACCTTCCATATAGATTGTGATTCCACCTTGAATACGGTTATCCTCTGTCCTGCGCCATTCTCGTGCTTGTCGTAAGGCAGAAGTCAGCGTGGCTTTAGGAGATTGACGAGTTCCGTCGTTGAAGTCACTACCCTTGGGAGAAATCCATATCTCACCGGCCAATAGCCAGTGACTGCACAAGATACATATAGCCGTTACAAATAACTTTTTCATGATTTTTTTCATTTCTGTATACTAAACAATCCGGACTATCTGGCAAGAGGCATCCATACAGTCATTTCTCCCTTTCCTCTGTTTCCCCAGGCATAATAAGGAATCAAGCGGATATTTACTGTCTTTTCAGCCTGAACAACCGGTCGGTAAAGCACTCCTTCCCACGAAGTTGCAGATGCCAGACGTGCCATTCCTTCAAGTGCAACAATCGGACTACCTTCGATTGTGATTTTCTTCGGAGTTAGTTTTATATCAGCGGGAATCAATACATTATCAATCTTTTCCCCGTTTGCAATATCCATACTTTCCAAACAGTAAACCAACGGCCCGCGCTTCACAACCACCTGATTACGAATCTCCTCTGCTAACGGATGAGCTTCGAGCAAACGGACAGGCATATCCATCACCAGCTCCACTACATCCCCCTTCTTCCATGTACGATTTACTTCCGCATACGAATTTGCCTTCGCATTGACTTGCAGCGGCTGCCCATTCACCCTAAGCGTAGCCTTTTCACACCATTCAGGAATACGTAAGAAGAGCGAGAAAGCACCTGCCTTACGAGGAACTCTATCCAACGTTACACGTACCTTTCCTTCCCAGGGATAATCCGTCTCTTGTGTTAATGCCAGTTCTCCTTTGTCTTTCCAAGTCGTAGTCAGCGTATTTGCACCATACAAGTTACAGTAAATGCCTTCCGGACTCAATGTGTAGGCGTAATTCTGTGCCTGACACAATGTACGCAATGTATTCGGCGGGCAGCAGAAACAACTGATATATTCCGTCCGTTCTTTCGGCCAGCGAAGCGTGTAAGGAAGATCGGCACTGATACGAAGCGGATTGGTATAGAAATATTTCTTTCCATCCAGGCTGATACCGCTCAATACGCTATTATAAAGGCAAGTCTCTACAAGGTCAGCATATTTCGCATCCCCTGTCACTTCCAGCATACGCCAGTTGAAAAGCATATTTCCGATATTAGCACATGTTTCATTATGCGCAGTGCTATTCGGCAACTGATAAGGACGTCCATAACTCTGATGCACTTTCTGAATACTATCCGGCTCATAACACGTTCCATCGGGCGATGTACCATCATAAAGAGCACCGCAAGCACCGGTCACATACATTTTCCGGGTCACGATATCATTCCAGATACTAGTCAGATTCTTCATTAATTGCTGCTCACCGGTTTCTGCATATACATCCGCTACTCCGGCATACAGATAGTTGGCACGTACCGCATGTCCCATCGCACGATATTGATCGCGGAAAGGAATACGGTCCTGATTATCGTCCGTACCGTTCTCCACCATGCCACGGATATCAATCAGATTCTTTGAAAGTTCCAGATAACGGGGATTTCCGGTAGCCCGGTACATTTCAACTACCCCCATATAATGAGAGGGACAAATAGCATTACGAGCCAGTTCGGCAGAAGCCGTTTCATAAAAATGACAGAGGAAATCCGTCGCTTTCACAGCAGCATCAAAAAGAGTAGTCTTTCCGGTGGCACGACGATGCACAATACCCGCCATCATCAGGTGCCCCAGGTTATATGTCTCAAAGTTCAGCCGATTGGCAAAAGCTCCTTTTTCATCCTCGTCACCTACTTTCGTTCCAATGACCGTTTGTTTATGCTGATCCTCCAATGCATGAGAGTCAATACCTTTATTCAGTTCTTCGATAACAACAGGCGTATGTATATAACCGTCTGCACGTTGGGCTTTTACGACACAAGTAATAAAGTTATCCATTAACTTGTCCAACTCCAGATCTTTATTAACTGCATAGACAGAAGCGACACCTTCCATCCATTTATACATATCTCCGTCATGAAATGGAGGTCCCCAATGCTCTCCTTTGCATACCCCGGCAGCAATCTCAAAATTACGGAAACCGTGAGAGATCTCCGGCGTGTTCCAAGTGTTCCACATACTTTGCAGGGAAGTCCGGCTAAATACCTGAAAACGATCTCCCCAGAATCCATCCGTCCAATGTACGGCACCGATTCCGGTATTCGCCATCTTCGCAAAACGGCTCTGACTCATATCCGTCAATCCATTGCTTTGCGCAAGTGCTCCCGTAACGGAGGCGGAAGCTAAAAGAAGTAACAGTTTTATCTGTTTCATTAATATGGATAATTTAAAATTTACACAATATCTTTATAAAAAGACGTGATTATCCGTATTTTGTACTCAATAAAACAAAAAAGCGAAGATTGCCAAGCAACCCTCGCTTTCAGTAAAAAATATCTGAACTAACCTTTTATTTCTTGTTTATCAGGCGTATAATTCAATCCTGCCTTCCTCGCCTGCGAATGTTGGAACTGCCGGGCAATCTTATATTCATGTCCCTCTTTGAGCAAATAACTCCCAGTCTGTTTAAACCAAAAGCCGACATTCGCACCTATACATTGCTGCCGAATATCCAGCACCCACTCATAGTCACATATCCGGGCTTCCTTTCCCGACTCCCCTCCGGCAACCACCTGTTCCACCCAATCCCCTAACTCGCCTCTGAAATCAATCTGACTAAGTAGCGGCTCGCAGATAATAATTTTATGTTTAATAGGTATTTCTTTATAAATAGGTAGACGATAATCCACTCTATCCTGATTCTCCATTGTGCAGCAGATTGTTACGTTCTCATATCCATCGCCCCAATCCGTAGGCAGACACTGTTGTAATCGATCGATTCGTTTGGTTATAAAAAGAAAATGCAAGTCCTGCCGTATCCGCATCATCTCCCACGCTTCGGCACGCCATTCATCCGCATCTTCAATGAGAAAATCTGAAGTAAAACAGGTATATACCAGATTGCCCGAAGGTATCTTATACGTACCGTTCTTTTTCCGAAGCAAGGGTAAATCAAACTTCTCCGTCTTTGTCACCACCGAACTGTCTTTTCCATATTTACCATCCGTCCGATACACATAACAATGGCGGCAGCCCTCACTCAATTTGTGACAGCCATGCCAAAGATTCCACATTGAAGCTTTTTCACCCATCTTCTTTTTTTCTTCAAAGATATATTTAAACTATTACATAACCATAAAAAGAGTGCACCCTATTCTTCAACAGAATAAAGGTGCACCAAAACACAAACAAAACAAACAATAGAGCGACCTTCACAGGCAGCCGATCCACGAGGGATCTTTATCTTAATCTGCCCATCTTGACAAGGGCAACATTCACATTTTCAGATCATGTAATTCAGAGCATCACAGCAGAAATTTTCGCCCTCATGCTGCTTATATGTCATATACAAATATTATTATACAATTTGCTCTATTAAACCCGATGTCACTTTACAAAGATAACACTATTCTATGTATTTCTATGAAAATGCCCAAAAAGAATTATTCTTTTTCTCATTCCAAACTTTAGCTATAAGCCAAAACATACAAGCTGAATGTCTAATATCCATCATTTCACATATCGCTCCAGCCCTTCCTGCAGGAACTCCATATATTTTGGAATATCTTCATTATATGCATACGACTTATTCAACGGATTACCATCATTATCCAGCAATACATAAAAAGGTTGGGCATTTGCTCCAAACTTCACCCGTTGCAGATAGCTCCATTTATCGCCTACTGTTCGTAAAGTGCGTTCCGTTCCATTCTCCACAACATTTATAGGCTCATTCAATGGAGTTTTATCATCCACATACAAAGAGATA
>OGEU01001771.1_pt1 | contig 17076 bp, 18 predicted proteins | sample 1570651 | NCBI WGS metagenome assembly OGEU01 (sample SAMEA2582129, study PRJEB24529) | metagenome | biome: Human gut stool | place: China | collected 2011 | reverse complement strand
TACATACCCGGTTTATTACAAATTGCTTGCATGAAATTTTCATAAGTATATAGCACAAATTACATACAAGCATATAAAAATGGTGCGTTACATCATACATATTGTATCATGCAACGCACCATATGCGAATAACTCTATCTAATTATATAGTATGTTCTTAAAAAAACACATTTATAAATTCAAAACTATTCATAATGCAATGCATCAATTGGATTGAGTTTAGCCGCTTTACGGGCTGGGTATATACCAAAAATCAAACCAATAGCCATGGAAAAGGCAAAGGACATTATGATTGTTGGAACAGATACAACTGTACTCATTCCAGATACCATTCCGATTACTTTTGAGGCTCCTATACCGAAAGCAATACCAATAAAGCCCCCCATCAAACTGATTACAACGGCTTCTATTAAGAATTGCGTAACAATTACGCTATACGTAGCCCCCAAAGCTTTACGCACACCAATTTCTCGAGTCCGTTCCGTTACAGATACAAGCATGATGTTCATAATACCAATGCCACCTACAACTAGAGAAATCGCAGCAACAGCCCCCAGGAATAACGTAAATGTTCCGGTCGTCTGAGCCACTGTTTCCATAATAGATTTCATATTTTGAATATTGAAATCATCCAAATTTGTATCTTTAATATTATGACGAACACGCAACAAGTTCTCTATATCTGCCTGCAAACGATCGATGCCCTCATCATCCTTAGCCACAACATACACCCTGCGAAGATAGTCAATGCCCTCTACGCGCTCCATTGATGTTGTATATGGAATTAACACCGTATCGTCTTGGTCATTACCCATGGTTCCGTTCCCTTTACTTTTGAGAACACCAATGACACGGAATGGAATATTTTTAACACGGATTTCCTTGCCTACAGGATCTTCATCAGCAAACAAATTTTTTACTACCGTTTGTCCCACAACCGCTACACGTTCTCGGTTCTGAACATTTTTATCGGAGAAAAATCGACCAGATGTCATAGTCCAATTATTTACGTCCTGAAAGTTAGAATTAACCCCCGCAACAGATGTAGTCCAGTTTTTATTTTGATAAATCACCACATAAGAGCCATTTGTCATAGGACTGGCGGCTTTTACACCTTCTAACTTAGCAATAGCTTCATAGTCAGATATTTTCAACGATTTCATGGACCCCTGCGAAGGTCTAGCACCTGGCGTCCGCGGCGCCCCTGGCAGAACTACCAACAAGTTAGAGCCTAAGCTAGAAATAGAATTCTCAATATCTTGCTTCACCCCATTACCGATAGATACCAAGGCAATAACAGCTGCTACACCGATAATGATACCTAACATGGTCAAGAGGGAGCGCAATTTATTAGCAATCAAGGAAGCCCATGCCATTAGAAAACTTTCTTTATACATTAGGCACCTCCTTTATAGGAGTCATATTAGAATTGAACGAATCCTCTACGATTATCCCATCTTTCAAGACTACATTACGACTCGCATACGTAGCAATATCAGGTTCATGTGTAACTAGAAGAATTGTACGTCCTTCATCGTGAAGACCTCTAAATATATTCATAACATCAATGGTTGACTTAGAGTCGAGATTCCCTGTCGGTTCATCAGCCATAATAATAGCAGGATTATTCGCCAATGCACGAGCAATCGCTACACGTTGTCGTTGCCCCCCAGACAACTCGGATGGCAAGTGATCCATACGCTCGTCTAATCCGACAGACTGTAATAATTGAGAAGCTCGTTCAATGCGCATCTTTTTATTTACACCTGCATAAATCATAGGAAGCACTACATTTTCTAGGGCTGTTAATTTTGTCAACAAATTAAAGCTTTGAAATACAAAACCGATCTGTTTATTACGCACATACGCAAGCTCATCATCAGATAAGGTAGCAACCTCGTCTCCATTGAGTCGATAAGAACCAGTTGTAGGTCGGTCCAAACATCCGAGAATATTCATAAAGGTTGATTTACCTGAGCCAGATGGTCCCATAATGGATACAAATTCACCCTTATTGACAACTAAATCAATACCATGTAGAACAGGTACTGATAATTTGCCATTCACATAGGTTTTTGTAATTCCTTGTATGTCAATTACTGTTTGGTTCATAAGCACCTACCCTTAGAATGGTCCAGCTACATTATTTTTGGGTGCATTTACATCACCGCTTACAATAATTTCATCACCTTCAGATAAACCTTTTAAGATTTGAACATTAGTATCCCCAGTTACACCTGTAGAGACAGCGGTTCGTACTGGTTGACCATCTTTTATAACATATACATACTCACCTTGTTTGTCCGTACGTACAGCAGTAAGAGGAACTACCAATGTATTTTTAATATCTTCACCAAAGATTGTGGCACGAGCCGTCATAGTTGGTAGGAAATTACCTGCAATATTTTCAGGAATTTGAACCTTAACAGTATAATACACAACACTACTACTTGTAGTGCCCATATTACCTTTTGTACCTTTTGCAATTTCAGAAACGTAACCAGTGAAAGTTTCACCTGGCTTAGAATCTACAGTAAACTCTACCTTAGCACCTTGTTTGATATTGCCAATATCAGTTTCGTCTACAGTAAGATAAATCTCTAAATTTTTTAAATCTGCAATAGTAGCAATGATCATTTGTGTGGAAATACCAGTACTAATAGTTTGACCTGCTTTTAGCGGTGTACCTACAACAGTACCAGACATTGGAGCTGTAATCGTAGCATCACTTAAATCCGCTGCAGCACGTTCATAGGTAGATTTAGCACGTTCATAAGCTGTTACAGAATCATCATATGTTTGTTGTGCAATAGCATCTTGAGCCGCCAAAGATTTATAACGATTCATATCAAGTTCTGCTTTGGCTAACGCCGCACGAGCATCATCAACAGATGCTTGTAGTTGACGTGTATCAATATAAGCAATAACTTGACCAGCCGTAACTTGATCATTCTCTTTAACTAAAACTTTTTCAAGTTTACCAGCAACATTTGTAGAAACATCTACATAATTTACAGGGTTAATAGTACCTGTAGCACTGATACTAGTTTTTACATCACCCTTTTCAACCTTGCCAGTAGTGTATAACGTTTGTGCTTGATTTGCATTTAGACTATCCATGTAGTAATATGTGCCGCCACCAAGAACACAAAGAACAACAGCACCTGTTACTATACGTTTACGATGCTTTTGCAAGAACTCTTTCATTATGATCTCCTTTTTTTTAAGATGAAGATATATTAAAAAGACATTTATTCTATATCAACACATATAGTTTTTTTAAATTATACAGCACCAATTGCTTTTACGCAATATAATTTCATTAATGAATAAATTATGATATATAAAAAATGGCCCTTATGGGCCATTAACTACTCAATATTGATAATAGTCTATAATCCTTTTCATCAATTGGAAATTCAAGACGTTCTGCCTCTTCATAAGATAGGGCGCGGATATGACCATCTATATAACCTACTAATCGGTTATCGACACCACTCATTAATAGATTAAGGCAGGCTTCACTCATACGAGCCGCTAAAATAGCATCAAATGCCGATGGACCACCACCACGTTGTAAGTATCCTAACACGGTTAAGCTAGGATCAAATTCCGTATGCTCCTTGATGAAAGCTTTCACCTCACCGCTGTTATAGGCACCTTCTGCAACGAGGATGACACTATATTCTTTACCCCGAATTTGTGTTTCCTTTAAATGACGACACACCGCATGTAAAGGCATTGGATTTTCAGGAACCAAAACTATTTCTGCCCCACAAGCTAGGCCTGCCTTTAATGCAATATGTCCAGCTTTGCGCCCCATGACCTCCACAATAGCTACACGTTCATGGGAGTTTGAGGTATCCCGAATACGCCCAACCGCATCAACTACCGTATTAAGAGCCGTATCATATCCTATCGTATATTGCGTACCACCCATATCGTTATCAATCGTACATGGAATGGTCATGGTGGACATGCCAAGTTTAGATAAACCTGTAGCACCACGCATGGAACCATCCCCACCAATAACGACCAGATGGTCAATGTCATGAGCTTCCAAAATATCATAAGCTTTGCGTTGAATCTCTTCATTTTGAAATTCTGGAAACCGAGCCGTTTTCAGCATCGTGCCACCTTGTGTTATGATGCCACCAACGTCTCGATTCGATAATGGAAATATCTTTTCCTCAATAATACCTAAATAGCCACGCTCAATGCCAAACACTTCAAAGCCTTCATGTATAGCTTTTCTAGTTAGCGCTCTTATGGCGGCGTTCATTCCAGGTGCGTCTCCGCCGCTTGTTAGTATTGCGATTTTTCTCATATCCATTACCCCCTTGTGGTGTACGTTTTTTGGATATACTATTTGCCTTACGTTCTTTATCCGTTTGATAAGAAGTCTTTTTTTTATGACGTTTATCATACCGGACTTTATTAGATATTACTTTATCTGATACTACTTCAGTAACTTCTTTTATTCTACTTTGATGATTATTAAATTGTATTTCCCTAGATGCTACTTTAGCATCCACATCGTTTGTATCATTGGGTTGACGTCTTGCTTTAAATTGCACATCTGAGGCCTCTAATTCGTCCTCGATACGATGTATGAAATCATAGGTCCGACCATTTGTTGTGTCTAGTACAAAATCGCACTGCTTATACACGGGCTTCCACGATTGTATCATAGCATGTACAAAGGCATTTACATTATTATAGTCCATAGTTGGTCTTTTCCCAACGCGGCGATTCACACGACTCACAATCCGGAATTGCGCAGCTCGGATACCAATGATATAAGAATATTTTTTTAATACCTTTAAGGTGCGATGTTCAATAGGAAAATTACCACCCACAGAAATCACTGCTTCATGGTATAAGCAAACCTTTTTTAGTACATCCATTTCGGCGCGGCGGAATGCTTTTTCTCCTATCTTTTTAAATATCTCAGCAATGGGCAACCCAAAACGACTTTCTAATACGCGATCGGTATCTACAAATTGCCACCCCTTGCGTTCCGCAAGGTTTCGTCCGAAGTGACTTTTGCCACTTCCCATAGAGCCGATGAGCATAATATTCCGTTTTATTATCATCTATTATGTGCCCCTTATCATTACATATCCTTCATTGTACTATAAAATGGCCCAAAAACAAAGACAGACTATAGACATAAAATCTATAATCTGTCTTTATATAATACACACAATTTTCATTACGGTTTTATAATCGATTTAACTGCACAATGTACATAAACTACATTACCTTTACGTTCTATATCTTCTATTTCTATACGGCGTGAAGGCTCCTTTTCTTCAACAGTATTTATCCAATTAATCATACGCTCTGTACTACCTAATAACATTAATTCTAGTATACCTTCATGCTCATCAGTACTAACAATCATTAATGGTTCTCCTTGCAAGGAATCAAAAATACTTGTATTAGAACTTGTATTTGATGTCTTGTTCTCTATAAAAGATTCTAATAGTTTTGCTTCATTAGACACTATATAATCTGACTCAGCATTCATTCGTATAACATAATTTTCTTGTTGATTTTTTATGTTATTATTTTTTTCTTCAAAATAGATATGCCCATACATAGAAAGGCTAATGAGTATCCCCCACAACACTAGGCCCGCTAATATTCTCTCGACCTGATACGTTGTGCTCTCTTTTAGATCCATCCATATGGAATGTATAAACACCTTTGTCTGCTTTAACCGTTCCATGACACTCCATTCCTAGTAATTTTTGTTGGAGAATAGCAATAAATTTACGACACACTTCGTCACTCGTGCCTATACCATCTATACTGATACGTCCCTCCTTAATGCTAAGATGCTGTAAACTAATATGTTCTGCCATGGCGACATCAAGAATATATACGACCATTGTATTGGGTAATATATCAGTCTGATTCTTAGAGAGTTTATTCTTTATTATTTTATTTCTTATTTCCATTAATTCACCATAATGTTGATGTATTTCTTGATACTGAGCATTTGCTTGCAATCGTACAAAATCTGTCTTCTTATTTTCATAGCTACGATAGCTTGACCAGAAACTATATAATGTAACAAATCCTACTATAACGTATATAAGACTTATCCCATAAAAAAGGTATCGATAGGCATGCCATAAACTATGCCATCGTAACGAGCGAGGCATTAAATTAATACATCTATCCTTACCAGCCCAATCCAATCCATTTAAGCCCCCTTGCTGCCATACCAATAGCCATGTCCCAATCTAATTGTCCTTGCTTGCAACGATTACGACCACGACCTAAGAATAATAATGGAATATATTCAGTTTCCCCATACATGGAAATAATACTTTCCATATCTGTCCGTTCTTCATTTGTTATAGATTCTAACCCATACATTCGAACCCCCTGTATCTCATCCATACCAAAGTCTTGTAACCTCACTTCTAACTTATCCATAGCTTCAGCTACATCGCTACCAGTAATAGGTACCGTACACTCTTGAATACATATATCATTCCACCAAAGCCATAAATGCATGGCTCCTTCTTCCACAACTCCTGTTACAGTACCACTACGCCGCATCAAACAGTAACAAATAGGAATAGGCCAAAAATCAATAACATCAACGGGTGCATAAGTATCTCGTATCCCTTGTTTCAAAAGTTCTAGAGAATGTCGATCTACAGCTACCATAAACATATGATAATTATGGCGTGGATATTCCCGACGACATGCATCCATTTGGAAACTATCCCCATCAAAGCTAAAGTAGTCCTCCACATTCCACTTTATGAACTCCTTCATATCAAAATCGTGAGGATCATAGGGTGCCACATGCATTTGTGTATCGATATTAGCTACAATACTATAAGCACCTTCGTCTAAATCATAAGTTTCAATAAATTTTGTAACGTCTTCATCAATAGGTCCCGTACGCTTCATCTCCAACGCATCGGTAATGACCATTGTTTTATTTTCTATATGAGCAGTAACACATACAATATGATCATCAGTTATACATACTCCAGAATGTATTTTCTTTTTTCGTTTCATAGAATCACCTCAATAAGGTTTTACCTTTATAACATGCATATGTTTTTCTTTATCTACGGTCACATACATATGTACACGACTCACGATTTCACTATTCTTCAGTTTTCCATAACTCATAATATGACGCGGATTATCTGTTGAGCTGTCCGCTTCAATAGTAATCTCTACATTTTCATCATCTATTACAACTAGTTTATTTTGAAAGTCCCATACATTTCCTAATTTACAATAGCCAACAAACCAATGAGCACCTCTTTGTGCCGCGTAATGAGCTTCTTCCAAATGCAATTCATCTACCACATTACTTTCACATATTTGTCCTATACGAAGCCCCATAAAAGCTAATAGTAATAAAAAGGACATCGTAAGTATCGCTATATATGTAATAAAGCCCGCGTTATGGGCTCCTATGTTCATGACTTGTCTCCTCTTTACTTTTATACCAATCATAAATAGCACTCTGTCCAATAGAGACCTCATATATGGTTAGTCCTCCATAACCACTTGTATATTTCCTATCATTAACAAAACGATTGTTAATATACCATCGCAAATGCACGGTCCCATTAGTATCTACACTAAAAGGATATTCCTGAGTATAGCCCACATTTCGTTTATCCTTAGTTCCTACAATTCGACTGCCACTGACAGGCTGCAAGCTACCATCTGTTAATTTTCTGTATAGTGCATGACGTTGTACAGTTAAGATTGTACGTTTTGTATCGTGAATATATAAACTCTTATTATGGTCTTCTACAGTAACCTTCACAGGGTTCCATATCATTTGAGCCACAACCATCCGCCGTGTATATCGACCATCCTCCATCATAGCTACACTATCCAGTAATTTAGCATCCCACATAACTGCATAGAATACGATACCTAACAATATGGTAAGAACTATGACAGAAATCGTCATACTAATGAGCGTAGAATACAAAATAAATCCCATATTATTTCTATTCTTACTATTATTTTTCTTGTTATTATTTTTATTCTTATTTGCTATAGGATTCTGCTTATATTCTTTGTTCTTTCCAATTACCTTTTCTATATCCTCGCCGTTCAATGTATCCCCTCCAAATCAACTGATAGAGAGTAGACAACAGATTGATTATCGATGGCATCTACTGTTAATCGTTGTAAAGATACACCTTCTATCACTACAGGCTTTATATGTGTTTTATAAATAATTTTTTCACTAGGACTCATAGTGAATTGAGAGTTATATACACCTGCTTCTATTGTTCCAGTTTTATAGTAAGAAGCTTTAGCCTTTTCTAAATACGTTATGGTATCTTGCAATATATGATCCCAATAATACGCCTTATATACCGTAAGAGTAGCCATCCAAAATATAGATAATACAATAGGTAAAATGAGCATGATTATAGCAGCTGATATTAAGGCATCACCATACATAAATCCTTCAGTGCACTTCTTCCCACCTAATACGCCCCGTTTGTACAGATATCCATATGCGATTTTTCTCACCACTTTCACGATCTTTCAAAATAATTTCTGTCCCATCATAAGGTAAGCCTAAAGCTGAAAAAGAAATAATGGTCATAGACCGCGTGCTCTCAATATTTGACGGTAATGATATGTTTACCGTATGATGATTGGCATCTTCCTCTAAGGTGTAACTGTCCTTATTTAATATAAAAAGCATTCTCCCTTTACCATTAGATTTATGCCCTAGCATAGACCAAAGTTGAACTTTCTTGAGCATATACACCACCTCTTGCGTAGTACCATTTAAGGTATAACGACTAGGTGTTATTACAATAGGTAAAGCAATAGAGATGAGCAGTAAAATTAAACCAAGCGTAATAATCCATTCCGCCAGTAAAGATCCACTTTGACGATTTATAAGTTGTACCTTAACCATTGGTAAAGCACCTCCATATAGGAACCCCCATGTAAGGCACACCATCCACCAAAGCATAAAAAGGGACCAAATGGGATATATCGATTACGATAACCTGTTAGTAAGAGATAGAGAGAACCAACACAAAATGCTACGTAAAAGAAACATATAATTTCCCATGGCGAGAGCCACATTGCAATAGCAGAAAACCATTTAATATCTCCTATGCCAAAACCTTTATGGCTGATCAAACGAAGTCCATATGTAATAGCCCCTACGCTCATAACACTTAACACGGTTACTAACATAGATTTATCATTTATATAGCTATACATAATCCCTCCTATTACAAGAGCTAGCGCTCCTTCATCGGGCAATATATAGTAATGCATATCGATGGTAGCACCTGCTATGATGATGAGTGAAAACACAGCATACAAAGCAATGTGAGTATAAGATATTGCTTTTGATGAAACTATAATAGGCAGAACTATAGATGCTATATATACAAAAAGGCCTATTACATAATTGGTCCCTTTCATACCTTGTCCTTTCATATAACTAACGTATGTAATTCATAACCTATACAAGTTAATTAAGGCTCATTAGGTGCTTTAACAACAACAGATTTTGAGGTCCCACCACTGACAACTTCATAAGTAATAGTATATTCCTTCCCTTTTGCAGTCTTAACATGTTCAGTAAGATATCCTTCCTTATATAAATTTTCTACTGTTGGAGGTGTGTCAACATTCTTGTCAATCATATACAACTGAGTAGCATTCTTAATTATTTGTATATCTGCTGTTTCCTTAGCGTTTCGAGCTTTATCCGCAGCAGATAAGAATTGTGGCATCGCAATAGCTGCTAGTATAGCGATAACCGCCACTACAACCATTAATTCAACAAGAGTAAATCCGCCTTTTCTCGATTTTTTAACCCCTTCTCGAACACGAGAAATATGTAATCGATCTACAACCCATTGACCGCACATTTCTAATCGATGATTCACTCCATGAATCATATGCATAACAGAATTCATAATATCCTCCTTTTTAATAGTTAGTCTATTGCCCTCCTAAGTTGGCAATGGACGTAAATAAGGGATACATAACAGATACAACTAATACGGCTACACCAATTCCCATTACGGTTAGTAGAATCGGTTCCAACAATCGTTCTAAACGAGCAATATATTTTGAAAGTACAGATTCATAGTAGTACCCACAGTGGTTTAACATTTTTACTAATTCTCCACTCTCTTCTCCAATGGAGATCATTTGCCATATAAAAGGATTTCCTATCTGACCACTACGCAAACTTTCTTCAAATGAGTGTCCTGATAATAACTTTGCTTCCACCTGTTCAGTACATTCAGCACCATATATATTTCCCCACAAAGGGCGAGTGATATTCATGGTGTGAATAATAGAGATACCAGAATCTAGTAAGAGAGCCCAAACTTTTAACATGCTCGTATAGTACACACAAGTACTCCATTGGTATCGGTGAGCCAATAGCCAAAGCCAACGATGTACTTTACACTTTATACTATGTTGTTTATAAGCAAATGCTAATGAACCTATTACAACACAATGTATAGCTATTACCATTAGAGGATGCGATTTTAACCCTTGTCCTAATACAAAAAGAGCTCGCGTCATCAGAGGTAATGTAATATGCATAGTGGTAAATACATTTTCAAATGAAGGAATAATAAACAAAATGGTGACTAGAAAAAATATATTCATCATTAAAAGAAGAAATAAAGGGTAAGAAATAGCACTTATAACCTTTTGTTTCAGCTGCCTCTCCCAATCATAGTGACGGGATATATATTGTAAACTTTCACCCAAGGTGCCCGCTGCTTCACCACTTTCTAGTAAAGCCAAAGCAATAGGAGGACATCCTTCACTTCGTAAAGCTTGTGATAAAGTCTGACCACGCTCTATAGATTCATATAAAGCTGTATAGAGTAGTCCTCGTTTCCCCTGACAGAGTAACTGTAAGGCACGCCGTAATGGAACACCAGATTCAATGAGTAGACCTAATTGATAAGTCACATCTACCACCATAGTATGATTCCATTTATGTTTCTTTTTTTCATCCTGCAACGATATCCTATAAATTTTATAGCCATCTCGTTTTAACCGTATTGCAATTTCCTGTTCTGAGTCACCCCACATCAAACCTTTTTCTGTTTTATCTTGATTATTTTTTACGACATATTCATAAGCCTCCATATATCCACCTACGATAATTGTTGATCAAGCAAGGTATGTAATTGTTGTTGAGCTCCATATTGTGCCTTTACATCTCGCACAGCCATTTCTAATGTTTTCATTGGTAGTTGTGTTTCTTGGATAGAAATGATTTGTGGTTCCTTACGGGTCCGTATCAAATTTGCTACTGCATGGGTATTTAGCAAAATATCACGAATAGTAATGAACTTTTTATTCCATCGAAGTAAACGCTGACATATAACGGCCCGTAACACTTGAGATATTTGATTGCGTACCTCTTCTTGTTGTTCCCCAGGAAACAGAGAAATCATGCGATGAACAGCCATCACTGCACGCTGTGTATGCATGGTCGCCATTACAAGGTGACCAGTTTCTGCCGCATGAAGTGCCGCTTCAAGGGTTTCTCGATCTCGAAGTTCGCCTACCATAATGACATCCGGATCCTCTCGTAAGGCATCTCGAATACCATCTGACATAGTATTGATATCAGCACCTAATTGTCGTTGATGGATCAAAGACTTCTTAGGCGCAAACTCAAATTCTATAGGGTCCTCTAAGGTAATAATGTGACGCTCCATAGTCTGATTAATATAATCAATACAACAAGCTAAGGTAAAACTTTTACCACTGCCTGTAGGTCCACAAACAAGCAATAGACCATCATGTGCTTCACATAATTTTTGTAGCAGTTGCCCCTCACTATTGTCATCTAACTTTAGTTGTTGATGACAGAGTAATCGCAATGTACCACATATAGTCTGATTAGCTCGATATAGATGAATACGGATCCGCACACCACAACAGGAACAAGCCTCATCAAGCGACTGCCACTCATAGGAGGCTATACCACAACGGCGCAAGATATCCTCGATTAATTCTGTAGTACACATAAACGAAGTAACCTTTAATCCATCACCATGTCGCAAATAGATAGGCTGCCCACATTGTAGATGAATATCTGTTGATGATAATTGTATTGCCTTTTCTACAATTGTTTCTAAACTTTCATTCTTACAGCATGAGTCCACAACGATGCACCTCCTCTATAGATGTAACATGCTGAGATACGGCCTCACGAGCAGACTCTTCTAATGACAATAATAAATGTGTTTCTAATTGGTCCCAATGAGCCAAATTAGCTGGTATTTCTAAGTATTCAAATAAAGCAGTCCGTCCTTGATATACTGTACCATCGAATTTTCGTACTAGCCGTTGTGCAATAGCTCCCATTAAGGTAGCCCGTATTAAATACGGCTCTACGCCCATATCCATGAGTCGCGTTACAACGCCTATAGCTGTATTGGTATGTATAGTAGATAATACGCGATGCCCCGTTAAAGCAGACTTAACGGCTAACTCTGCGGTCTCCTTATCCCTAATTTCACCAATCATAATCGTATCTGGATCTTGCCGTAATACAGACCGAAGACCTTTGGCAAAGGTAAAACCAATCTTTTCATTGATACCAATTTGGATAGCTCCTTTTATTTCAGCCTCTACAGGATCTTCGAGACAGATTAACTTTGTTTCCTCTAGATTAAGCATGCGTAACATGGCGTATAAGGTGGCTGTCTTACCACTGCCAGTCGGCCCACAGATAAGCAACAAACCATAAGGACGTTTCAATAATTGTGCAATATGCTCAAAAATATCTTTACGCATCCCTAACGCTTTTAAATCTTTATGGCTTCCTTCATTCCCCATAAGGCGACATACTAAGGTTTCTCCGTATAAGCTAGGCAATGTAGACACACGCATTGTTACAGACTTATCTTTATGACTCCAAGCCCAACGACCATCTTGGGGTAAACGCTTCTCGCTAATATCTAGAGAACTACACACCTTGATGCGGTTGATAATGAGTTCAGCCTCCTCAAATGATACAGTCATGTAATGTTGCAGCAGTCCATCTTGTCGTAACCGAACATGAGCACCACTTTTAACGGGATCAAAGTGGATATCGCTTACATGGTGTTCTAAGGCATACAAGATAATATCGTCTAATGTTACGTCTACATACATGGTCACCTCCAATACCTTGCGGTATGTTTTTACCTCACACTAGCGTATGGCGTTATAGGTTTCGACATCAGCCCTTAAATCCCTTTTTTATTTTTAAAAATCCACGAAGCGAAAACTTTTCTATTTTTAGACATACAAAAAAGGCGCCCCGAAGGGCGCCCTTATTGGACTATTAGATATAACGTATCTTATTTTAAATTATAGAAAACGTCATTACCTTTATATTGAGCTGTTTCGTATAACATTTCTTCAATGCGAAGCAATTGGTTATATTTCGCTACACGTTCAGAACGAGCCGGTGCTCCAGTCTTAATTTGACCAGCATTTACAGCTACAGCAATATCCGCGATGAATGTATCTTCTGTTTCACCAGAGCGGTGAGAGACTACGCAAGTATAACCAGCACGTTTAGCAAGTTCCATAGCATCGAAAGCTTCAGTGAGGGTACCAATTTGATTAACTTTTACTAGAATGGAGTTACCTACACCAAGTTCAATACCACGAGCCAAACGTTTTGTGTTAGTTACAAATAAATCGTCACCAACAAGTTGTACGCGATCGCCAAGACGATCTGTCAACAATTTCCAACCATCCCAATCTTCTTCAGCAAGACCATCTTCGATGGATACAATTGGGTATTTACCTACTAAGTATTCATAGAACTCTACCATTTCAGCAGCTGTTTTAACTTTGCCTTCGCCAGCAAGATTGTATACACCATCTTTGTAGAATTCAGAAGATGCGGAATCAAGAGCCAATTTGAAGTCTTTACCAGGTTCATAACCAGCAGTTTTGATTGCTTCACAAATTACCTCTAATGCTTCTTCATTAGATGCCAAGTTTGGAGCAAAACCACCTTCATCACCTACTGCAGTGCTAAGACCTTTGCTATGAAGTACGGATTTCAAGGTGTGGTATACTTCTGCACAACTACGGAGAGCATCTGCAAAGGATTCAGCGCCAACAGGCATGATCATGAATTCTTGGATATCTACGTTATTGTCTGCATGAGCGCCACCGTTCAAGATATTCATCATAGGAACTGGTAACTCTTTTGCATTAAAGCCACCAAGGTATACAAATAATGGCAAGTCCAAAGATTCAGCTGCTGCACGAGCTACTGCCATAGATACACCAAGAATTGCGTTTGCACCAAGGTTAGACTTATTTTCTGTACCGTCAAGTTGCAACATCAAGTTATCGATTGCCACTTGTTCTGTAGCATCATAACCGATAAGAGCAGGACCGATTTTAGCATTTACATTATCGATAGCTTTCAAGACGCCTTTACCTAAGTAACGAGATTTGTCACCATCACGTAATTCTACGGCTTCAAACATACCTGTGGATGCACCAGATGGAACAGCCGCTGTAGCAATAGTGCCATCTTCTAAACATACTTCAACTTCAACAGTTGGGTTACCGCGGGAATCTAAAATTTCTCTTGCAATGACTTGTTCAATTACTGCCATTTCTTCACCTCATAAAATCTAATAGAATAACTGCCATCTGACAGCCATTATATATTGAGCTTAACCTTATAGGCTTATAACTCTAATTAACTACTAATATAGTGAAAGCTCCATATTATGCTTTATGTACCAAGCTGTGACCTGTCATAGCTTTTGGTTGTTGTATCCCAGCTAAATCTAATAATGTAGGAGCAATATCACATAATTTACCAGCTTCTAATGTAGCTGTTTTTAAACTGTCGCTCATTAAAATTAAAGGAACTAAATTCGTAGTATGTGCTGTATGCACCTTACCGGTTTCATGGTTGACCATAAGCTCAGCATTGCCATGGTCTGCTGTAATCAACAGATGACCATTTTTGCTGCGAATAGCCTCTACAATACGACCCAAACAAGTATCTACAGCTTGAACTGCTTTAACAGCGGCTTCAAAGCTACCCGTATGACCGACCATATCTGGATTAGCAAAGTTCAAAATGATCATATCATACGTTTCATCTTGAATTGCTTGTACAACCTTATCGGTCACTTCATAAGCGCTCATTTCTGGCTGTAAATCATAGGTTGCCACTTGAGGGGATTTTACGAGAATGCGGTCCTCACCTTCAAAGGGTTCCTCTTCACCGCCATTGAAGAAATATGTAACATGAGCATACTTTTCTGTTTCTGCGATGCGCAATTGACGATAACCGCCTGCACTTAACACTTCGCCTAATGTTTCAGATAATGTATCCTTTTCATACACAATATGTACGGGCAAACCATCCTCGTATTTTGTCATAGTTGCCATATATATAGATAGTGGCTTCCGTTTAAAGCCATCAAAATCAGGTAACACTAGTGCTTTTGTAAGTTCACGACCACGATCTGGGCGGAAGTTACAGAATATAACCGCATCTCCATCTTTGATAGTCCCTGCAGCATCAATCACCGTAGGAAGCACAAACTCATCTGCTACATCTTTATCATAGGACTGTTGTACCGCTTCACAAGCAGACCCAGCTGTTTCACCTTGACCATTTACAATGGCATTGTATGCCAATTCAACGCGGTCCCAACGATTATCGCGGTCCATTGCATAATAGCGACCACTAACTGTAGCAATTTTGCCACAGTTGAGCTCTGCCATATACGCTTCTAAGTCCTTTAAATAGCCTTGTGCACATTGCGGAGCTACATCACGACCATCGAGCAAAGCATGGACATACACATACTCGATCCCATTATCATGAGCCCCTTTAATGACTGACTTAATATGATCTAAGGAGCAATGCACATTGCCATCTGAAACTAGGCCTATAAGATGTAAGCTTTGCTTCTTAGCTACTTCGTATAGTTCCTTCATAACAGGACGATTATAAAACTCACCGGACTCGACATCTTTAGTAATACGAGTCAAATCTTGATACACAATGCGACCAGAACCAAGATTTAAATGGCCAACTTCAGAGTTTCCCATTTGACCTTCTGGAAGGCCTACCGCAAGTCCGGATGCTTCTAATGTTGTATGTGGATACATATCCCATAATCGATTAAAACAGAGCGGCTTCGCCTGTACTACAGCATTGGTTGTGTCTGATTTATCCCCCAAGCCAAAGCCATCTAGGATGACTAGCATTACGGGAGCCTCTAATTTAGCCATTTGTAACCTCATATTAAGCGCTTACTTGGTTTGCAGCTTTAATAATATCAATAAATTCATCGACCACTAAGGATGCACCACCTACGAGAGCACCGTCAATATTAGGCTCTCCAAGGATTTCTAATGCATTTTCTGATTTAACGCTACCACCATACTGGATGCGTACTGCATCAGCAGTTTCACTATCATATAGAGATCGAATGTAATTGCGGATTTCTTTACATACCTCTTCAGCTTGATCAGCCGTTGCTGTCTTGCCAGTACCGATAGCCCAAATTGGTTCGTACGCAATAATTAATTGGCTGACTTGCTCTTTCGGAATATCAGCCAAAGCCCCTTTAAGTTGTGACGTAATCCAGTCAATCGTATGACCAGTTTCACGTTGTTCTAAACTTTCACCAACACAGACAATAGGATTCAAATTATGATGAAATGCACTTTTAATTTTTGCATTAACGGTCTCATCTGTTTCACCATAATATTCACGGCGCTCAGAGTGACCGATGATTACATAATTAACGCCTACCTCTGTAAGCATAAGTGGTGAAATCTCACCAGTAAACGCACCAGCATCATGATAATCCATAGTTTGTGCACCTACTTCCATAGCTGTATTTTTCGTCAATACTACAGCACGTTCGATGGCTGTGAAAGGCGGACATACAACTACATCACAGAACAATTCCATATCTTGTAACACGCTGTTAAACGCTTCGATCAGAATTGATCCAGACGCAATGGTGCCATTCATTTTCCAATTCCCTGCAATAATGGGTTTTC
>OGEU01001760.1_pt1 | contig 17176 bp, 13 predicted proteins | sample 1570651 | NCBI WGS metagenome assembly OGEU01 (sample SAMEA2582129, study PRJEB24529) | metagenome | biome: Human gut stool | place: China | collected 2011 | reverse complement strand
AACATATCCTTTTTTATTTAGACGATAAGGAGCTGGTCCGCGAACCAGTGTCTTTCTGCCACACCATGGACTGGAAGGTGGGACTGTTAAAGCTGATCCCGGCATTGGACGCGACGGTGCTGGATTACATGGCAGAACATTATGACGCTGTCATCATTGAGTCCTTCGGCGTTGGCGGACTGCCCAACTATGAGGGAGCCAGCTATCATAAAGCCGTGGAGAAATGGATCTCCCAGGGCAAAATCGTGGTTATGACCACGCAGGTTACCAACGAAGGCAGTAATATGTCTGTTTATGAAGTAGGACGGACCATTAAGTACGAGTTTGGGCTGTTGGAATCTTATGATATGACGTTGGAGGCGACGGTAACGAAATTGATGTGGATTCTAGGGCAGGCCCATGATCGGGCGAAAGTGAAGGAAATGTTTTACCGGACGGTGAATCATGATATTTTGTGGAAGGCATAATTCAAGTCGAACGTCTGCGGGACTTGGCGCTCCCCCGTTTTGATGCATATATTGATACTTATTGTGAGGTGACTTTATAATATGAGATTGACAGAAAAAAAGGGTCTGGAGCTTCCACTGTCAGCCCAGACCCAAAATATTATCATGATTTACTCGTCAGCCACCTCTAATGCCAGGCGGATCATCTCATCGAAGCTGCTCTGCCGCTCTTCTGGTGTTAAGTTATTGGCTGCGTCACCGCCAATGATATCGGAAATGGTACACATACAAAGTGCTTCTTTGCCTGCTCTTGCGGCAACAGCGTAAAGAGCCGCACACTCCATCTCGCCAGCCAGCACACCCATTTTCGCCCACACTAATTCAGGAAGCTCACTGTAAAATACGTCACCGGAAACAACGCTTCCCACTTTATAATTCAGTTTCATCTCTTCTGCGGTGTCAGCAGCTTTCTTCAGCAGACGATAGCTGGCACATGGCGCATAAGTTCCGTGAAGCTGATACTGGTTCATAAATTCAGACTGATAACTAGCACCCATAGCGATGACGATATCCCTCATCTTCACATTCGGGCTGATGGCTCCCGCACTGCCAACACGGATGATGCTTTTCACATCATAGACATTGAACAATTCATAAGAGTAAATACCAATTGACGGCATTCCCATGCCACTTGCCATCACGGATACCCGCTTTCCATGGTAAGTTCCTGTGTAACCATTCACGCCACGGACATTATTGACCAGCTGCGCATTCTCTAAAAAATTCTCTGCAATATATTTCGCACGAAGCGGATCTCCAGGCATTAATACGGTAGATGCAAATGCTCCTTTTTCGGCTGAATTATGTGGTGTCATAATAAATTCCTCCATTCTGTTTTCATCTGGCTTTATCATAACACAAAATCAGGATTTTGGTTATCCCTATTTACGTGAAATCCCGGACAATTTTTATATACTCCTGTGCATGATAAGAGAGATAACTTCCCTTCCGGAAAGCCGCCACAAAATCCACTGTCGTATTAGGATCTCCGACAGAGAAAAACAACGGCTGCTGCTTAAATGGAATGTGTTTCAAATGGGTCTCTGTCACGAAACACGCCGCATACCCACGAGAAGCCAGTTCCGCAGCAGCAGAAATATTGCTGGTCTGCAGGCGGACCTGGGGACGGAAATGGCAGGCTTTGAATAGCTGGTCTACGGTCTGACGGGTCCGCTGACCCGATGGCTGTAAAATGAATGGTTCGTCAGCAAGAAGCTGAAGATCCAGCCATGGATATTTGCATCCTTCTTTCTTGATGCCTGCGTCCTTCAATGGATGATCCGCCGCCAGGACAAGAACCACCTCCTCATGGCTGATGATCTCATAATCAATATCCGGACTTTTCACCGGAAGATTGAAAAACGCCAGATCCGCTTCGCCATTTAAAAGCATTCCTTCCAGCAAACTGGAATGGGCCTCTAAAATATCCAGATGCATATTGGGGTACAGACTATGGAAAATCGGCAATGTACATGGAAGCATGTACGTTCCGCGCATGGTTGGGAACGCAATCTTCAAACGTCCGGCATTCTGCTTGATGATGTCCCCCATTTCCTGATCCAGTTCTTTTTTCAGATTCAGGATTTCCGTGGCTTTGGCCACATACCGCTCCCCTGCATACGTCAGCACAAACCGGTTTCCCAATTTCCGGAACAGCTTCTGCCCCATCTCTTTTTCTAAATTCTGCAGAAATTTTGTTAACGTTGGCTGGGTCACATACAGCGAATCTGCTGCTTTGGTGATGTTCTGTGTTTTGGCAATGGCCAGTACATACGAAAGATCCCGAAAGTCCATAAAATCCCCCTTTTCAATCAAATATCCTTCTGTCCTATTTTTATCTAGCAGACCACGATTTTCTTGAAACATACCACGATCCCAGATCCGTGAAACTGATGTCTTTATATTATCACAAACTATTCAGTTAAGGAATACTTTTGATGAAAAGAATGAATTTCATTTCTTTTCAAATTCATGCTATGATAAAGCCAACAGAGATGATACCGGTATCAAAACCGGCGGCCCGGCCAGCCGCCTTCTCACAAAGGTGATGGAGGAATAAATAATGCAGGAACATAGAATGGATGTGGTGAACCTTCCCGTAACGATCATGCGCGGAGGTACCAGCAAAGGAATTTATATCTTAGAAAAGGATCTTCCAGCCGATCAGGAAACATGGGAGCCATTACTGCTTCGCATGATGGGAAGCCCGGATAAAAAGCAGATCGACGGTCTTGGCGGTTCCCAGTCTGTAACCAGCAAAGTGGCCATTGTAAAAAAATCCGAACGTGATGACGCGGACGTGGATTACACCTTCGCACAGGTCTCTGTGGATAAGCCACTGGTCAGCTACAAAGGAAACTGTGGAAATATTTCTTCCGGCGTTGGTCCTTTTGCCATTGAAAAAGGACTGGTAAACGCAGAAGAAGGCACCACAACCGTTCGCATCTATAATACAAATACTGATAAAGTAATCGCGGCAGATGTCAAAACCAGTAATGGGCATGTCGTATATGATGGTGATTTTCAGATTGCCGGAGTTCCTGGAACCGCTTCCCCAATCCGTTTGAAATTTCTTGACCCGGCTGGTACGCTGGGAAAGGGGCTTCTCCCTACCGGAAATGCCACAGATCCCCTGGAAATTCCCGGATTTGGACCAGTCGAAGTCTCTATCGTAGACGCCGCCAATCCGCTGGTATTTGTAAAAGCCGAAACCTTAGGTCTCATCGGCCGGGAACTTCCGGATGAGTTAAATGCAGATGAGAAAAAACTGGAACTTTTAGAAACTGTCCGGGGAATGGCTGCACAGAAGCTCGGCTTAATTGATGATTACAAAAAATCCGCTTGGGAAACTCCCGGCATTCCGAAAATGACCTTTGTGGCAAAAGCAGAGGACTATGTGACTTCTGACGGAAAAGAAGTGAAAAAAGAGGACATTGATCTTTTATCCCGCATGATGTCCATGCAGAAAACGCATCCAAGCTATGCCATGACCGGCGCTATGTGTACCGCTGCTGCAGCAGTGATTCCAGGCAGTGTGGTACAGCAGGTATTAAATCCGGCAGTGGATACACAGTTTATCCGCATCGGACACCCAGGCGGCGTCCTGGAATGCGGCGTGGACTATGCAATAAAAGAAAACCAGCCGGTGATTGAAGATACATTTGGTTTCCGTACAGCTAACCTTTTATTAGAAGGAACCGCTGTGATTCGACAGTAAGGGGGAATAAAAATAGAGATGATAAGAACGTTTCTTCCGCAGATTTCACTGCTTGTATTGATTGCAGTGATCGCAGTGGTTATGCCAACTCTGTACCCGATTTCCGCGGAAATCTGCCAGCGGTTTGCAAGCGTCAATTATGTAGAAATGATTGCAGCGATCACCGCAACCTCTTTCGCAGCCGCTATCAGCCCGCTTTCTACAGGCGGCGCCATCATCATGTCCTCCTACTCCAGCGCACGGGAAACTACCACCGGAGAAATGAACAAGATGTTCTATACCCTGTTCCTGTTATCTGTAGGAAATGTGTGTGTAAATGTATTGATGTCTGCGCTGGGCGTATTAAGCCTTGGGGGATTATTCTAAAGTTTAATCGCATAAAAAACCGCCGCAGGAAGCTCTCCTCCAACGGCGGTTTTCTCTATTCCATCAGCATCAGCCGATTTCTTTTATTCAATATGTGCGATCAATTTCTGACCATCTTCACTGGTATGGATCACGATGGTGTTGCCAGCCCGCAGCTGGTCTCCCAGGATGACCTTCGCAGCCAGTGTCTCCACATTCTTCTGCAGATACCGTTTCAGAGGTCTTGCGCCGTAAACCGGGTCATAGCCATGGTCTACTACGTATTTCTTCGCCTCATCGGTCAGTTCTACCTTGATCTCTCGGTCTTCCAGGCGCTTGTTGGTGTCTGCGATCATCAGATCTACGATGTGGGTGATGTTGTCCTTGGTCAAAGGCTTAAACATGATGATCTCGTCCAGACGGTTCAGGAATTCTGGTCTGAAATGACCTCTTAAATCATTCATAACCAGCTGCTGAGCGTCTTCCTTGATATTACCCTTCTCATCAATACCGTCCAGCAGGTACTGGGAACCGATATTGGAGGTCATGATGATGATGGTATTCTTAAAGTCCACAGTCTTACCGGTGGAATCGGTGATACGTCCATCGTCCAGGACCTGAAGCAGTACATTGAATACATCCGGATGTGCTTTTTCAATCTCATCAAACAGTACTACAGAATACGGTTTACGGCGTACTGCTTCGGTGAGCTGTCCACCTTCTTCATATCCAACATATCCCGGAGGCGCTCCGATCAGACGAGCCACGGAATGTTTCTCCATATATTCACTCATGTCGATACGAACCATATTGGCTTCATTGTCAAACAAACACTCGGCAAGGCTCTTTGCCAGCTCGGTTTTACCAACACCGGTAGGTCCCATAAAGAGAAATGAACCAATCGGCTTAGTCGGGTCTTTAATGCCTGCTTTAGAACGAATAATCGCATCTGCCACTTTTGTCACACCATCATCCTGTCCAATCACTCTCTTATGAAGTTCATCATCCAGATGCAGTGTCTTATTTCTCTCCGACTCTGTTAATTTAGCAACCGGGATTCCTGTCCAGCGGGAAATAATCTGAGCAATTTCTTCGTCCGAAACGCTTTCGTGTACCATTTGCTGGTCACTTGTTTTAGCCGCATTTTCCGCTTCGTCCATCAATTGCTGCAAACGTGGCAGCTCGCCATATTCAAGTTCCGATGCACGCTCCAAATCACCGCTGTTTTTCGCCATCTCAATCTGATTATTCGTATTTTCTATCTCCGTTTTCAATTGATGAATTTTATCAACGGCTGCTTTCTCATTGTCCCAGCGTGCCTTTTTAACCGAAAAGTCTTCCTGTAGTTCACTTAACTCTTTCTGCAGTTCAGTAAGACGTCCCTTACTCAAGTTATCAGTTTCTTTTTTCAGCGCCGCTTCCTCAATCTGCAACTGCATAATCTTTCGCTGGGTCTCATCGAGTTCCGTCGGCAGCGAGTCAAGTTCTGTCTTAATCAGTGCACACGCCTCATCCACCAAATCAATCGCCTTATCCGGCAGGAAACGGTCCGTGATGTAACGGTCTGCCAGTGTTGCCGCTGTCACAAGTGCGCCATCGGTAATTTTTACTCCATGGAAAATTTCATAGCGGTCTTTCAATCCACGCAAAATTGAAATCGTATCTTCTACCGTCGGTTCTTCCACCATTACCGGCTGGAAACGACGTTCCAAAGCTGCATCTTTTTCAATATACATACGGTACTCATCCAATGTTGTCGCACCGATACAGTGCAGTTCACCACGTGCCAGCATTGGCTTTAACAAGTTGCCGGCATCCATTGCACCATCTGTCTTTCCGGCACCGACAATTGTATGAAGTTCGTCGATAAACAAAATAATCTGTCCATCGCTTTCCTTCACTTCCTCAAGCACTGCCTTCAGACGTTCCTCAAACTCACCGCGGTACTTCGCACCGGCTACCAAAGCACCCATATCCAGTGCAAATACCTGTTTATTTTTCAAACCTTCCGGCACATCGCCGCGCACAATACGCTGTGCTAATCCCTCAACTACGGCAGTTTTACCAACACCCGGTTCACCAATCAGAACGGGATTATTTTTCGTCTTTCGCGACAAAATACGAATCATGTTACGAATTTCTTCATCTCGTCCAATTACCGGGTCTAATTTCTGATCCTTTGCCTGCTCCACCAAATCCGTTCCATACTTAGACAAACTCTCGTAAACTGCCTCCGGATTATCCGTTGTCACTTTCTGATTGCCACGCACCTGAGAAAGAGCTTGCAAAAATCTTTCCCTGTCAATGTTAAATTCCTTAAATAACTTCTTTATCTCCGGTGATGCTTTACGAAGCATACTTAAAAACAAATGCTCCACGGAAATGTATTCATCACCCATTGCCTTTGCTTCGTTTTCGGCATAAATCAGAACTTTATTCAAATCATTGCCAACGTAAATCTGACCGCCTTCTACTTTTGGTCGTTTATTAATCAAGCCTTCCACCTGCGCCTGGAAAACGACCGGGTCAATGTCCATCTTCTTTAACAGACTGACAATCAAACTGTCATCGACCGTCAGCATATTGTATAACAAATGCTCCTGCGCCAGCTCCTGATTTCCAAAATCGTACGCCGTCTTTTCAAGATTATTTACAATCTCCATTGATTTCTGTGTAAATTTACTAATGTTCATGTCGTTCACTCCCTTCAGTTTCAGTGAAATACAATCTCTTGTATGTTCTATCATATCTATAACACAGTTATAATATAGCACTCGCTGTTAGCACTGTCAAGAGATGAGTGCTAATTTTTTTCAAAAATTTTTATTCGCTGCGTAAAACAGCAAACGCCACCCCAAACAGAATCCAAAATACCGGTGCCACGCAGATGGATGAGTCATTAGCAAGCCCCGCCACAAAATATCCGCTAACTCCACACAGAAATGCCAAAGAAATTTTCTGACTATGATTCCATTTTCCTTTTTTGAAACATTTACGGATGGTTCTGCCAAAAAGCAGCAGATACAACGCTAAAAATGCAAGCAGCGCAGGCAGTCCATCCTGAACCCAAATCTGCAAATACATATTATGTGGCTTTGTAATAATCTGTTCGTTGAAACCACAATTCACTTTTCCTACATAATCATCATTCGGAAATGCATACGCAAAATTATCCTGACCTACACCAAGAAGTAATGCACGCTTCAACAGCGGAAATGTGCGCGACCAGATATAGCCACGGTTTGACGCAAAATCATAATGTCCTTCCATACCAAAAGATTCCACATAGTGAAGCATATCCGGCTTCCCAACTCCGTTAATGTAACGTAGCCCCACACCAAGCATAGCAAAATCCCACGAATATTTATCATCCACCGTAAGACGCAATACATCAAAATAAGTTTTCTGCTCCTGATACGTAATTTGACGCTTAGTCGCCTCAAACAAAAGTCCCTGATACGCATCCCCTTTTAACTTAACACCACTGAAGGAATCGCCTGTCATTTCAATCTTTTTTCCATTCTCATTCAAAGCCTCAAATTCGTAAACCGTTGCATCGGCATCCCACCGAAGCGTAATCATTTTCCCTGAATGCAATGTAATTTTCACACTCGTGCCATCTGAAATCATAGAAGAAATATGGCTGCTGCACGGCTCTCCATTTCCCTTTATGACAGAGCGAAAGAATGTCGGATTTTTCCACAAAAACAAAGCTACAAGTCCGACTGCCACAACAAATACGCCACAAAGAATCTTCCTATTTTTATGGATATCCGAAAACAAAAACAACACCGCCACGCATACTGCCGCACCTACACCAACCATCCCGGCAAGCGAACCGGAACCCTTTAGCATAATAAGCTGGCACACAGCGGATGCCGCCGCCACAATTTTATATCTGTTTTTTTCATCCTGTACCGCCTCATAAATGGTAAGCGGAAGCACAAGTGCCACATATGAGCCAACATAATTAGGATTGTAAAGTGTTGCATAAGAAACCCCTTTTCCAAAACTTGCCGTAATTCCATTAAACTTCTTAGGCAGCGCATGCATAAACATGGTAAAAAAAGGCGTTGTGACATCATTTGCCAGATAATCCACACCAAAAGCCTGTAACGCCCCTAAAACAGAAAGAATCAGCGACCCAATTAATAGCGCATGTACAATCACTTGAATTTTATTTTCACTCGATAAAAGAAAATAAGCAAGACAAAAAAGAGCAACATAAGCAGTCACCACAAGTAACCCTTCCATTTGCTCAAATCCACCGAATAACGCATCTATTTTTTCATCCGCAAGCAATGCCGATATTGCGGTAACACCCCCAAATACTGCCAGTAAAATCAAAACAATTTTCTGATTTTTAGTCGTCCACACCGCTTTTGCCTGCACCCGCATCCACTGCGCAGCACAAAACAAAATAATAATCACAGCTCCTAAAAGAATCAGTGCTCCCCGCTTAAAGCCAAGAAAAAAATCAACAAATGAACCACCGGACGCCCATGTATATTTCCCAATTCCCGATGAATACGAAGTCATCATTGTCAATAAGGGAACAACTGCCACGGCAAGAACCAGTGGCAGCATATAAAAATCAAATGAAGTTTTCTTTGACTGTTCCATCCTTTATACCTCTTCTTCTTTGGTCGAATCCGTAACGCCTGCCACAATCGCAGCTACCGCAGCAACCACAACAATCACTGCTACAATGGCAATCGCCGTAAATACACCAAGTGCTACTAATGCTCCCATACTCTCATCGTCCTTTCTCTCTTTATTTCCAACATCATTTGTAATAAGTATAACACTATCTTTCCCATTTTGCACGAATAAATTTGACAAGCCTATCTCTTGTCTGTTATAATTTCACTTGTTTGCGGATATGGCGGAATTGGCAGACGCGCTAGATTTAGGTTCTAGTGGGGAATCCCGTGCAGGTTCAAGTCCTGTTATCCGCACGATAGCTAAGAGAAGTGCATAGCGGGGTGTGGGCGGCTGACGCGAGCTTGCTCGCAGGCAGACGCATCACAATCCGCGTATATACGGCGATAGCCGTGGGACAAGCGTTTCGGAGAAACGCTTGTATGCACTTCGCTTCAAAGGCTGAAAACATTCTATTTTATGAGTGTTTTTCAGCCTTTTTCTTTTGTTTCTATCCCCTATCGACATGGTAAAATATTCCGTCTGTCTTTTCATTTATAGCATAATTTGTTAAAATATATGTTTGTGGTGTCAGAGAACACAGATAGTATGAGAATGTTATTGTGAAAGGACGGAATCAGAACAATGAAACAAAAGTCAAATCCGGTTGCATTACTTCCGATCGGTGTCTTTTTAATCTTATATCTTGGACTTGGAATTACATTAGAATATATTATGAAAGTGCCAATGGGTTTTTACAATGTACCGATCATCGTGGCATTTCTTGCAGCAATACTAGTAGCCTGCTTACAGAACCGATCGGTATCTTTTGATGAAAAGCTAGAAATTATGGCGAAAGGACTGGCAGATAAAAATATCATTACAATGCTCTTGATCTTTTTGGCTGCCGGTGTTTTTGTCGGTGTTGTCGGACGAAGCAGTGCGGAAAGTGTGGCATATTTTATGTTGCAAATGATTCCTGCAAAATACGCAGTTATGGTTCTGTTTGTGGTTGCCTGTTTTGTATCGGTTGCAATGGGAACTTCTGTTGGGACAATTACACTTCTGACACCGATCGCAGCGGCTGTGTCGGAAGCATCGGGATTTGGTATGCCTCTTTGCGTTGCTACGGTTATGGGTGGCGCTATGTTTGGTGATAACCTGTCGTTTATATCTGATACAACGATCGCAGCATGCAACGGACAGGGCTGCAGAATGAAAGATAAATTTTACAAAAACTTCTGGATTGCATTCCCGGCAGCTGTGGTCACTCTTATACTGGTTGGTGTCATATCTGCAAATACAACGGTAACAGGCGGCATACAAAAAGAATATCATTTGATCCGGATGATACCGTACATTTTAGTGTTGTTAGGCGGAATAGCGGGCTGTAATGTGTTTTTAGTGCTTTTGTCCGGAATCTTTTCCGGAAGTCTGATCATGCTTCTGACAGGAAAGTCTACAGGTGTAGAACTCATTGGCAATATGGGGAGTGGAGTCAGCGGAATGTTTGAAACCTGCATGGTAGCAATATTGGTTTCTGCAATGTGTGCTTTGATCCGTGAATATGGTGGGTTTGTGGCATTGCTTGGCTGGATTCAGAGGATGTTTAAAGGAAAAAAGGGCGGTCAGATCGGTATGGGCATTCTGGTAGCCGCAATGGATGTAGCAACAGCAAACAATACGGTAGCGATCGTTATGGCAAATCCTATTGCCCGTGAAATGGCAAAAACATATGGGGTATCTGCTAAAAAGTCGGCTTCTTTGCTCGATACATTTTCCTGCATCACACAGGGAATCATTCCGTATGGAGCACAAATGCTTGTAGCGGTATCGGCAGTTTCCGAATTAGGAAAAAATATATCGGCTTTTGATATCATTCCATTTTTATTTTATCCGTTTTTCCTTTTGATCAGTTCTCTGGCGTGGATCATTTTTGGAAAAGAAGAAGAGGTTACGACAGCGTGCGAACATCGGTAGACACTACATACTTGTCTTTGTACACTTTTAAGAGCTGCATAGGCGATTGTTGTAGGTGAATCTGCTGCTGCTCTTTGGAAGCCCATTCTTCGACTAAAAGGATCTGATCGTCTTTTTCAACGTGCAAATAGTATTCATAACGAAGGCAGCCGTCTTCCTTTCGAATCTGTTCTAATATATGACTGTTTTGAACATCCTGTAAAAAGGATGTTCTTTTTTGTGGCTGTATGTATAGGTGACTAATAATAACATAAGAATTCCTCCGGTGTTGATCTGATTGGATTGTTTGGTAAACAGGTTAGTTGACGGAAAATCAAAATATTTTTATACTAATAGTGATACATATGAAAAAGTAAGCTTTTACAAGTTTGTATGTGAAAAGATAAATGCATATCTTCTGGAGTCTATATGTTCTATATGCAATTATTTTTGTTTCTAAAAGATTTTTGACGTATTCTGTTAGAGTAAAAATAGCTTTGGAATTCTCATATAGTATAGCAAATCTTGTGTAAAATGGGTAAGTAAAATAGCAAAAGTACAGACAGAAGTATATATATCAGGGTATAAAAAAGAAACATTATCTTGGAATATATCAGTAAATCAAAGCAAAACATTAAATCAACATACGTAGACAGCAACATAAATGAGGTAAAAGATGAAAAAGAAGATCCGAAAAAAGATAGTAGCGTTATGCATGATCACAACCATGCTTATTTCATTATGCAGTTGTTCGGCTGGCGGCAATAAGTCACGCGAAAAAGAACGGGCATTTCCTAAATTAGTGATCGGTGCAGATAATTATGAACCATTTAATTATATTGGAGAAGATGGTGAATATCATGGAATCGATGTCGCACTTGCAAGAGAAGCGTGCAAAAGAATGGGCTATCAGCCGGAGTTTCGTCAGATTGACTGGGATCAAAAAGATAATATATTAGAAAGTGGAAAGGTAGACTGTCTTTGGGGCTGTTATACCATGACCGGTCGAGAAGAAAAATACAACTGGGCAGGACCTTATATGTGCAGTCGTCATGTAATAGTGGTTCGTAAAGATAGCAGTATCAAGAAATTATCGGATTTGAATGGCAGGATTGTTGCAGCACAAGTTGGTACAAAACCGGAAACTTTGTTTTTAAATAAAAGTAATCATTTACCGAAAATAAAAAGTCTGGTGACTTTTAAAACAATTGACGAAGTGATTTCAGCATTGCGAAAAGGATATGTTGATGCAATAGCAGCTCATGAAGGTGTTTTGAGACAATACACCAAAGATGAAATAACGCAATATCGTTTTCTGAGTGAAAGTATTTATTCTGCAAAACTTGGTGTTGCTTTTTCGAAAAAAAGTGATCAACAGATAGCAGATAAGTTAACAAAAGTATTGAGAAAAATGGTTGCGGATGGAACCGTTAGCCGGATTGTGGAAAAATATAGTATGAATGGCATACAGGCAGTAAAAGATTTGGAATAAACAGGGAAAAATCTTATGAAAATAAGGTTTTAGTTATAAGGTGATTCAAAAAGAAAGGCAGGTATTTTATTGAAAAAAGTGTTAGAAATTTTAAAAGGACTTCGTTGGAAAAATATTCTTTTGCTGACGATTGCAGGCTGTATTAATGCATTTGGTGTAACAATTTTTTTAGCACCGGTAGAGTTGTATGACAGTGGAATTTCAGGGACTTCCATGCTGTTATCCCAGATTACACCATCGTATCTTTCACTATCGGTATTTCTGGTCGTATTAAATATTCCTCTTTTCCTATATGGATTAAAAAAGCAGGGGATCTATTTTACGATTTATGCAACATATACGGTCATTATCTATTCTTTTATGGCATGGCTCATTACAGATGTGTTACCGATAGATGTAAGTCTGGCATCTCCACTGGCAGGAAAAGATTTACTTTTATGTGCGTTGTTTGGCGGATTGGTATCGGGGATTGGAAGCGGTCTTGCTATTCGTTTTGATGGAGCAATGGATGGCATTGAAGTTATGGCAGTAATCTTTGCAAAGCGACTGGGCGTTTCAGTTGGAACCTTTGTAATGACATATAATGTGCTCTTGTATATCATCTGTGGTATTGTGATCCACAGCTGGATTCTTCCGTTATATTCTATTGTAACTTATATGGCAGCATTAAAAACCGTTGATTTTATTGTAGATGGTTTTGACCATGCAAAATGTGCAATGATCATTACGACAAAAGCAGATGAGATCTGTGATGCACTTTCGTTGGAATTTGAATCCGGTCTGACTAAAATAAATGCAGTGGGCGGATATTCTGGTATAGAAAGAACCGTGATCTATTTTGTTGTCAATCGTTTCCAGATCACGAAGATGCGCGAGATCATAAGTGAGATTGATCCATCCGCATTTATTGCATTACATGATATTACCGATGTATTTAGTGAGAACCAATAAAAAAGAATCAGAATAAAACAGAGAAATGTGATGCGGCCGGATGAATAAAGTTCAATACAAAATAAAAGAAAAACAAGGAACATATTTGTAATAAAAAAATGATAAAAAGTATATTATGGATTCCTTTTGGCTACAAGAGCATAAAAACAGATGCTTGTACAATATTTATCTATAAAGTTGTTACAATTTATTCATAGTTTCATCATTTGCAATTAACAAAATCTCATTACAATAGAATTATCAAATGAAGGAAAAACATTTGATGAGTGCTTAAAATTTTTTTCATACCTTCTCCTTAAAGAATCGCTTCCCCGGCGATTCTTTTTTTTGGTTATATAGGAAGCTTTCCGTTTCCTATATAATAATGATCCGCAAGGGTGTTTTTTTTGAATCTATTTGACCTTGACACCATTTAGCAGATAGAGTAAAACTAAAAAAGCATACTATTTCAAGGAAAAAGGAAAAAGACATGAACGAAACCACGAATCAAAATATACGATATGCTTTTATAAAGTCGATTCCGGTCATGTGTGGCTATCTTTTTTTAGGGATGGCATTTGGAATATTAGCACAGACTTCCGGGTTTTCTGTAATATGGGTTCTTTTACTGAGTATATTTGTTTATGCAGGATCGATGCAATTTATTATGATACCGATGCTTGCAAGCTGTGTTTCTCCGCTTACGATGTTTCTGACAACAATTTTTGTTAATAGCCGTCATTTGTTTTATGGGCTATCGTTTGTTTCTTCTTTTCAGAAAATGAGATCGAAGATCTACATGATCTTTTCTTTGACAGATGAGACTTATTCGGTGCTATGTGCATGCAGGAGCATGGATGAACAGGAAAGACACCGGGATACATGGTTCTGGATATCTCTTCTTGATCAGGCATATTGGGTGATCGGTTCGGTAACCGGTGCTTTGCTTGGAAAAGCTTTGCCGGTAGATTTTACGGGAATAGATTTTGCCATGACAGCATTATTTGTTGTTATTTTGTTAGAACAGGTCTTAGGAAAAGTAAGAAAAACGAAAATGGCAGCCATGACAGGCGGTGTCATTTCTCTGGTGTGTCTGTTTGCTTTTGGCACTACAAATTTTTTGCTGCCCTCTTTGGTGATCACGGTCTTTCTTTTATCCGCCGGTCAGGTACATGAGCAAAAGAAAGGGAGACATATTGACGCTTAGAGATAGGTTCGATATACTTAAAGTCATATGGCTAGGAAAGGAGAATGTGTAAGAATACATGAGTAAAGATAGAAAGAAATGGAGTATACTGCTTGCACTTGGTCTGACAATCTGTAGTACATTGACCGGATGTGGCGGAAAAAAAGAGATTAAGACAGTCAGTGTAAAAGTACAGGAAGCATCCGAGATTGCGATTCCGGTAAAAGATAAGGATAGCTTTTATTATATTGATGCAGATGGTAAAAAGCTTTTTGATAAGGAATTTTCGTATGCCGGAGCATTTCAAGATGGTATGGCGGTTGTAGAGAAAAAGGGGAAAACAGGTTATATTGATACAAAAGGAAATTATTGCGTTAAACCGATCTATGATCAGGGAAGTGATATGACTAATGGCTATGCCGTTGTAGAAAAAAATGGTCAATACGGATATATCAAGCAATCTGGAACCATTGCGATCGAGCCACGTTATGAAGAAGCATATACATTTGCAAAAAATGGACTGGCGCGTATTAAACGTAACGGAAAATATGGATTTATCAATGCACAGGGCGAAGAAGTGATCAAAGCTGTCTATCTTACGGCATCTGATTTTGACGGTCATGGCAATGCAATCGTACAGACAAAATCCGGTTATGGTGCGATCGATCAAAAGGGTGTACAGACAGTAGCTTGCCAATATGATTCCATGGGACCATTTAGCAAGGATGGCTTGGCATTGATCTGTCAGAATGATCTGTATGGTTATGTTGACCGGACAGGAAAAGTGATCGTTAAGCCTAAATATGAGAATGCACGTGATTTTGGTGACAACAAAATGGCAGCAGTTTTTCGTGCAACACGCTGGGGATATATCAATACAAACGGAAAAGAAGTGTTGAAGCCGACTTATGTTAAAGCTTGGAATTTTGTTGGCGGACGTGCATTGTTTCAGAAAAATAAAAAGTTTGGCTATCTTGGAACAGACTTTGAATATGCGATCGATCCCGATTATGAAAAGGCAAGAGAGTTTTCTGAAAATGGACTTGCCGTAGTCTGTATGGATGGAAAATTCGGTGTGATCGACCGTTATGGCAACCGGGTTGCAAAGACAGAATATAATGATATTCAGGACTTTGACGATACCGGTTATACGATCGTACAAAAGAATGGAAAATACGGTATCATGAATGCAAAAGGAAAAATTACGGCAAAGATACAATATCAGGCAATTGGAGCGATCAGCGCAATAAACTGACCGGTGCAATAGACGGAACAGTATGCTGTCCGGTAAGCGAACAGATCAAAAAAGTACGCCGGATAGAAAGTAAAAAGCATATAGTAAGAAAAATATTACATTTCTTTAAAGTCAGAATGGAAATTGACTTTAGCAGATGGGTATATACAGAAATCTTACTATATGCTTTTCTTTTAAAAGATATAAGTGATATAGAATCTTGCTATGTGCTTTGGTTTCCTTTTAAAAAATATAAGTTATATGGTGACGGCATTTTAACGGGTATGATCAAAACGCTGTCTTTGCTTTTTAGCTCTTATTGGCAGCTTCGTTGATCAGTCCGACGATCTTTTCAATCGAATTGTTTAACTGGCTGCGTTTCATGGCTTTTACATATTCGTCACGATGTTCATATGCTTGTAAAACGGCATCATAAAGTTTCTGGTCAGTAACATCTTCTTCCTGAATGACAATACTGTAACCGGCTTTTTCAAATGATGCAGCATTCAGAATCTGATCACCACGGCTGGCTTGTGCTGATAATGGGATCAGGATGTTTGGTTTACGAAGAGCAAGGATCTCACAGATCGCATTTGCACCGGCACGGGAGATCATTACATCAGCGGCCGCCATCAGATCACATAATTCTTCTTTGATATATTCATATTGTACATATCCTTTCGTACCATTTAAGGATTCATCGAGCTTGCCTTTGCCGCAAAGATGGATGATCTGGAATTTTTCTAACAGTTTTGGAAGAATACTGCGGACCGCAGTATTGACTGCAACTGCGCCAAGACTTCCTCCAATGATCAGAAGCGTAGGTTTCTCATCGGTAAATCCACAGAAAGCAAGCCCTTTTTCTTTATCGCCGTGGAAGAGTTCCTCGCGGATCGGTGAGCCGGTAAGAACAGCTTTTTGCGGCGGAAGATGCTTGATCGTTTCCGGAAAGTTCGTGCAGACACGGTTTGCACAAGGAATACAGATCTTATTTGCAAGTCCCGGTGTCATATCGGATTCATGGATCACACAAGGAATCTTTCTGGATTTGGCAGCCAGTACAACTGGAACGGATACAAAGCCGCCTTTGGAAAAGACAACATCCGGTTTGATCTTTTTTAGTAATTTACGTGCCTGATGCAGTCCTTTAATGACTTTGAACGGATCGCTTAAATTCTTTATATCAATATAACGGCGCAGCTTACCACTGGAGATCGGATAATAAGGAATATCGAGATCTGCGATCAGTTTACGTTCAATACCTTCGTAAGAGCCGATATAAGAGATGGAATATCCCTGTTTTTTTAATTCCGGTATCAATGCAATGTTTGGTGTAACATGTCCGGCAGTACCGCCACCTGTTAATACTATTTTTTTCATAGTATGTAACCCTCCTTTGGAAATACAAAATGATACAGACCGGGTGTTTATGTTGGTCTGCTTCTTTTTTTCTATCATATTATTATAGTATAGATCACAAAATAACTGCAATGTTTTTTTGAAAAATATCCGAAAGTTTCCAAACCATAAAGCAGCCATTCGTAAAACAAAATAGGAAATGCGTCCTATTAACGTTTTTGATTTGTGTTTCTATTTCTTTTCTTTTTTGGAGCACTATTTCACCTGATAAGAATTTTTAAGATTTTTTTCTTTTTTGCCCTGATTA
>OGEU01001730.1_pt1 | contig 17433 bp, 10 predicted proteins | sample 1570651 | NCBI WGS metagenome assembly OGEU01 (sample SAMEA2582129, study PRJEB24529) | metagenome | biome: Human gut stool | place: China | collected 2011 | reverse complement strand
AAAGATACAAAAAAGCCAACTAATTCGCAATATTTTATGTATGAATTAGTTGGCTGATTTTATAGTATTTACTGAATGTCCCTTATTAACCAATCTTTCTACTTCCTTCCCTGATAATATCAACGATATGCTCGTTAGTGATAATCTGCATTCCGTGACGGTCTGCAGTAATTCCGTCTGTCAGGCGGTAAGTGTACCTCGGAATTCTTCCTTCCATAACAGTCGGCAGATAAGCAAATTTGAAATGCGGACACTTCTCATGCAATGTCTGACCGGCTTCCAAAATATGGGTAGAAATAATGAACGAACAATTCTGATGAATTGAAAAAGCCTCTATGACGGCGACAGTGGCATCATAAGCATCTTTTACATTCGTACCTTTAAATAACTCATCTAATATAATTACCATATTTTTACCAGCAGCAACTTCACTGGCAACGAATTTCACACGCAATACTTCAGCATAGAAATGGCTATATCCCATATTTAAATTATCCGATACATTTATAGAAGTATATAAACCATCCTGTACCGTAAATTCCATCTTTTCAGCAGCCACAGGGAAACCCATATGTGCCATATACACAGCAACTCCAAAGGACTTCATAAATGTAGACTTACCGGCCATATTCGCACCGGTTAAAAAAAGCACATTTTGATTATGGCTGATACAAATACTGTTAGCAACAGCATTGCGTACCTGCGGATGGAAAACATTCACCAAATCAATGCGATTATCCGTTGTTGACGATGGATATGCCACAGCTCGAGAAAATCCTCTCTGAGCCGCAACAGCAGCACCGGTCATATAAACATCCAATTCATATATAATATTCATCAGACGCCTTAAATTCTCATAACCACGCGCACGCAAACAATAATCATAATACACCAAACGGCGGAAAGGGAACTGCTCCACACCTTTCAATTTCTTCAGTCTTTCCCACTCTTTGCTATGCAGCATCGTCATCACCTCCGAGATTGTTGCACTATAAGCACCATTGCCCTCATCCAATCCGGCATAAAAAGACTCCACTTTATCCAGCAACTGAATAGAGGCAACCACACCTGCACCAATCAACTCATAAGCCTGATCGGCAGCAATACACTGCATCAACTTACGTTTACCGTTATTCAAATAACTGACAGCCCTCTTGGAATGTGCAGGAGTACTCAGATAATACTCCACAGCATCCAAAAGTTTTCTATCAAAAGGAAATTCCAGATTTTTCTGCTGAAAATATTCAAATACAGCACTTCTTTTATTAATGGCATCAGCATCAGAAAGAGGGTTACGAAACATCTGTTCCAACACCATCTCACCACCCTGCGTATGAGTGCGGCTAAACACATTATAAATAGAATTGCTCCTATATTTCCCTAGAAGATTCAAATCATCCAAGGTCTGTTTGTCTACTGTAAAACTCATGATTTCTGCGTCAAAATATCAATAATATGTTCATTACGCACGATCATCATACCATGCCTGTCATTGGTAATACCCGGTTTTAAAGAATACGTATAAGTCGGGCGTCCATCTTTCATTACCGTCGGAAGATATACATAAGAGATATTGTCACACCGCTTCTTCAAATCCTCTCCGGCCTCGATAATGTGTGTCGATATCATAAATATACAATTCTTTTTTTCTGCAAAAGCCTCCATAACGGCAAGCGTTGCCTCATGTGCATCCTTCACATTGGTACCTCGGAACAACTCATCAAAAACTATTACGAGATTTCCGATACGTCCCACCTGTTCTGCCACCTTCTTCAAACGCTGCACTTCCGCATAAAAATGGCTATAACCAAGCATCATATTATCGGGAAGGTTAATGGTCGTATACATACCGTTTTGCACGCTGAAACGCATTTTCTTTACCGGTAGCGGGAATCCCATATGGGCCAAATACACCACAATACCGAATGTCTTCATAAAAGTAGACTTACCTGCCATATTCGCACCGGTCAGGAACACTACATTATGCTCGGCATCTGCCTGAATCGAATTAGGGATTGCATTCTCTATCAAGGGATGAAACATACCCTCGATTTCAAGAATATTACCTCCCAGAGGCAATGCCTCGGCAAATACAAATCCTCGTTCTCTTGCAACCTCTGCAATAGAGATATATGCATCAATTTGATAAAGGTAACGAAGGATTTTCAGTATCAACTCATACCCCTCATACCTCAATAGATTATCATACTTCGATGTCCTGGCATACGACAATTTTGTCTTGCCATTCTCTTCTGGAGTCCAGGCTAACTGAGGAGCTGCCACCAACTGCGCCAACTCCTTGCATTCTTGAGCATAGGGATTATTCTCACCTTCTGCCTGAGCAAGAAAACCTCTGACTGTATTTATCAAATTAATACCGGCCAATACACCTTTCAGCACTTGCTCAAATTCCATATCGCCTCCGACACATCTCTTCATTCTCCGCTGCAAGGTATTATCTTCCGGCATCAATCGGGAACGTTCATCACGATTTGCCAAATATCCTTCCAATGCATCAAACCACTCATTCTGGAAATCAAAACGTACATTCTTATCCATAAAATAACGGATTACAGTACTTCTATGATTTATTCTTTCCGCATCAGAGAGAGGATAATGGAACATCTCTTCCAACAATTGTGCGCCTCCTCGGGTACGGGTGCTGTTAAACACCCCGTACACCGAATTACCGCGGACCTTACCAAAGATATTCAGGTCGTTAATTGTTTGTCTATCTATAATAAAAGCCATAATGTCTATTTTAGATTTTACTATCTGCCTCGCCGTCTCAACCAGATAAACAGGGCAAGTAAAAGAAGGAAACAAGGCAATATCCACACAAACATTGCGCTAAGTATAGAAGCAGATCTCTCATTGAGGAACACTTCATTATCAGGAGCCTGCGGACGACGGATGTCAATAGGTACTTCTCCGTCAGACAGCCAATGGAATCCACCGGCAATCAGATAATAATTAAAGGCACTGACTCCCGGACGGGTTTTCAACAATTCACCGTTGCTTACACAATCTGCATCACCGATAATCAATATCTTCTGCTCTCTGTCACCCTTCTTGCGAGACAAAGCCAAGGCTGTCGGATAGGATTTCTCCACCTCCCCGGCTTCTGCATTCAACGCAACCTTGCCGTCCACAAAATCCACTGTTTCCAATTCATTCCAGCTTCCGGACTCCGGACTCATCAATAAAGGCGTAACTTCAAAGCCCTTATCTTCTGTATATTCCAAGCCGACAGCATTAGGCATCATAATACCATACCCGTTAATTCCCAATTGATGGAACCAATAACTAAGTTTCTGTGCTCCTTCTGTCGGACGGGTCAATACCAAGTCTGCATCATACTCCACAGTCGGACAAACTATACATCCCGGCATAAAACGTACACCCAACGATGCAATCAAAGGATTCATCACCTCCTGACGCTTCGGCTCGCCAATAACCACCAGATTGCCTCCACGTGCGATATACTCGTCAAAATATTGCTGTTCTTGCTCGTTCAAAGCCTCTTTCATCTCTGCTACAACCAGAATATTGATGTCTTCAGGTATGCCTTTTTCCAAAGTCACTTCGGCAAAATCAAATCCTTGATTTATCAATGCATAACGGAAATTATTAGCGTGAGTAAACATACTGTACGCACGTTCGCCGACATTATCTACTGCACGTTCGCCATGTCCCTGCAGGAAACCGACTTTAGGGAGGTCCATAACAAGTCGTTTCAACGCAGCAGAAATTTCCGCTTCAGTCGGGAAAATCATATTGTCATCAAAAATACGCAAGAATGTTTTTTTACCGTTGTATTCCAACTCGCGCACCAATCTGTTATGCTCGCCGGACAAGTCTATCTTCGCTTTTATCTGCTCGGGAGTCAAAAACATTTTAGGATTCAGATCATTGATTTTCATCATTTTCTTGGCTTGCTCTTCCATCGTCAGGTTACCCTCTTCCTGATAGGCAGGAACGCTCGGAGTATCATAATAGTACACATACTCCATTTCCATGTCAGGTTTGAAACGAACATACTGCTCAAAAAGCTTCAAATCCTCATTCACACGTGCCGGCAGACCAACCCAGAAATACTTGTCCAACAAATTGACATAAGTTGTCATTTTAAGCTTGCCATCCATTTGTCCGATTATCTTCTGGCTATTGGGAGTCAACGTATTCAGTTTTGTAGCGGTTGCATCATAATAGCTTTTGAAAGCCGGACGCGAAGTGACATATCCAAGAAGCAATACAATAGCCCAAACACCCAAATATTTTCCCCAGGTAACAGTCCATTTGCTCTTTTGTCTTCTGGACTGCAGACGAATGATTGCCATTGCCAAAAACAGGGCTATCACCAAAAAGAAATAAATAACATTTGCACTGCAGACCATTCCTGACAAAAACTCCCGAGAACGCCCGGGCATAGCCAACCAATAAGTCAAGTCGCGCACGAATTCGATATCCTGCCACCATCCCTGTACATAGGTAAGCAACGACAATACAGCCAGCGTACCGACAGCAGCCACCACCTGATAGGAGGTCAAGCTCGACATCAACAAACCGATAGCTGCATAGGCACATATCAAAAAGTAGATACCCAACAAACCGGTCAGAACCTGAGGATAATCAAAATTCTTGATGATAATAGCACCGATGATAACATAAAGCACCAGAATTCCCACTAATACAAGGGCGTAAATCAACATGGATAGATATTTTCCCAAGATAATCTGTACATTAGTTACCGGAGAAGAATATAACAACTTAATAGAACCGCTTCCCAATTCACGGCTCATCAAATTCATTGTCAGCAATGGAATATACAAATAAAGATACCCCTGTACAACAGTCAACACACCATCCCAGCCCCCGAAGAATCTGGAAGTCCCGTTTGTCACTCCATATCCCATTTCACGCCCCTTCATCACACCGTCCACCAGACCGGCAAAGTCCATACCTGTCTGAAAGGTGTATAAAATCAAAATCAACCATGCAATAGGCGAAAAGAAAAGCGATTGCAATTCTGCTTTTGCAATTTTATAAATAATCTTCATGATAATCTGTATAGAATAATTTATTATTTTCTTGACAATTCAGCAAAAATATCATTCATTGAACTCTTTTCTTGCCTCAACTCAGTCAATCCCCAACATCTGGCGGAGCTGGCTTCCACTAATCGTTCTGTCACCTCCTGAAAGTCTTTGTATTTAATTCGGTAATTGGGTCCTCCCAGTTCCTCGACATCCAACACTCCCGGCACTCTCTTTAAATCCTCTATCGCCGGCATGGCCATCAGCGAAACGAACAGAGAATCCGGCACAATATAGTTGTCAAATTCCTCCACGGTTCCGGCAAAGACCAAACGACCTTGCTCAATCATGCGGATATGGTCGCAAACAGCCTGCACTTCCGAAAGAATATGTGTAGAAATAAGCACTGTATGTTCCTCTGCAATCTCTTTGATTAAATGGCGCACATCCAGAATCTGATTCGGGTCGAGCCCATTGGTCGGCTCATCCAACACCACAAAGTCCGGATTATGTATAATAGCCTGGGCAATACCCACTCTCTGTTGATATCCCCCGGAAAGATTTCTAAGCAGACGCTTGCTGAAATGACTGATACCGCAACGTTCCAGCACTTTCTTCACAGCTTGAGGAATTTCTCTATCCGGGATATAACGCAAAGCGGCACAATATTCCAGATATTCTGTCACCGTCAAATCCATATGCAAGGGGGGATTCTGCGGCAGAAAGCCGATGTGTCTTTTAGCCTCCACCGGATTTTTACTCATACTGATACCCTTGATATAAACATCCCCTTCCGACTGCCGTAACACACCACACATAATGTTCATCGTTGTGGATTTCCCGGCTCCGTTGGAGCCGAGTAATCCATATATTCCATGCTTGGGAACTTCAAAATTGATATCACGAATAGCCCACTGTACACTATAACGGTGTGAAAGATGGTCTACTTTTACTATTGTCTCTTCCATTGATATTATAACTTTATATTTTTTAGCTCTACTAATTCATACACACTCCATTATCAATACCAGTCGTGACTAGTTGTATGCCATCCTATCTGTTTGATAGAAGCCACCTTGCCACCGACATTCTTCTCAAAAAGCAGTACAGGAGAATTTATGTTTCTGATATCATAAGCCTGGATAGTTCCATCCTCACAACCTATCCACAATTGATCCAAGTCAAAAAAGGCATAAGCCAATGAGGTGATTTTAGAAGGAATGGTAGCATTGAATTTTAAGAATCTTACAGATGTATCCATCCAATCTGCCGCACGTTGAACAAAATACAATTCATTACCTACAGAATAAAAATCACGGTATTTTGCATCCTCTGCATAAGTGGAACTACGATAAGTAGAACTAACCAAAAATACAGAAGAGGCATCCAATTTCACCGGCAACCGAAACCAACGCTCAAATCCATTAAAATGAAAGGAAGCGCTACGATTATCAAATCCAAAATCCCCTACCAACGTGGCCGGATAATTAGGATCATTATAATACGCTGTAAACAACAATGTTGTTCCCTCATAAAAGAATGGAATATGATGCTTCTGCGAAAGATAAAGCATCTCTGTTCCTTCTGCAAATTCAGAAACAGGCACAGTTTGATGCGTCTTCAAAGGTATTACCCTTGTTTTATATACAGAAGTTTTGTTATACATATCTTCTCCCACATCCTCTCTCCAGGTTGTAGCCATTACAATTCTACGATTCTTGGCATCATAACAAGGGATATTCTGTCCGTAAGTAGAATGCCCTAACATTGTAATCTCATAACCATTGGCATCAATATAGTAAGGTTCTGTAAGATATTTTCCTACCAAATAGTTGGCAGATCTCATTCGAGTAAACAAACGTCCGTCTTCAGTCACGATAAAGGAAGCAGAACCTTCTCCAAAGCTGGGACTACTGGGAGCCTTTTCCCTCATGGCTGCAATTTTAAAATCAGCAGGAGCTCCATCCAAGAACTGATCTTTCACTTCATCCACCTTCGTCATAGTCTGCACATTAACCTCATACGCAACCTGATCGGTCAGTATCACACAAGCACCACCGGCGCTGACATCGCGGGATGTTTCCATGACCAAATCCTTTGGTTTTCCGGGTATATCGTGTCCATTAATGGTTGCATAGACATCATCCTTCAATTTATAGTTAACCGTGTTTTTACCATTCTCCGAAACAGTACGCGGGCTGATTACAGAAACTTTTGACTTATCGCCATTTTCTGACAATATGAACCAATCGTCCGGAGCGAATGGAGGATAGAAATACACAAACAGTCGGGCAGGGAACGTAATTCCGGTCTTTTTTTCAATCACGCTGAAAGTTCCCCACTCTCCCACATCGTTACTATAGCGAGTCAAACCTATCTTTTTCACAACCTCGTCCGTAGGCATATCAAAATCCAACTCCTCGCTGATTACCACTCCTTTGATTTTCCATTCATAACGCACCTCTTCTGCACGCATTGCCGAATCTGTTTCCCACGTGAACATTTTACTGCCCCTGAACTTCATGACTTCACCATCTCCCGCATAACCAGACATACGTTTAGGAGAACTTGTATTAAAATTATCAGACCATAACGGAGGATTTATCTCCTCATACGAATAGTTCCCTTCGTCCTCAAAACATCCGGTCAACAGACCGAATAAAAACAATATAATATATAATCTTATCGATTTCATGACATCAACTTATTATTAGATTAAACTTCCACAGACATCGGTAGGCCATTCTCATCCACCGTTGGATTCTCCGCCAGCCATTGCTTGAACAATTTCACTAATTTAATTGCCTCATCAGGAGCACTCTTTATCATATTTCCATCCAAACTGTATGCTCCCGGTATATTCTCCAGGAATGTCTTGTATTTCAAGGATGAATAGTTTCCCAGCAACCCGGCAGAAACTTCCAGGGTCCACCATTCCGGTTTCACAGCATCTTTCGTCAAATGGATAACGGCTTTCGAACGTTCGAATTGTCCCACCTGCAATTCATCGCTCGGCACAATTTCAACCACCAACCGGATGCCTTCCTCCAAATCATTCAAACGGGCACTGCGGTTCATCCGGATTTGAATTGTATCCAATATCAAAGAAGCTCCTGCCGGAATCGGACGCGCACGGAAAGTATAAGAATTTTCCAGAACATATTCATCCGGAGTAGCGGTTGTCATATCTTTCACAACCTTCAAACCGAAGTGCAGATCCTTCGTCAAAGGTCTGCCGGCCAAGGCAACTACTATTTCTGCCATCACATGGTCGTCTGTCGGCTTGGCAAAAAAGAATGTCACATCCGTAGAATCGGCTTTAGCAGTACCGGGAGCTTCCTCATCCATAAAATATTTATAGAAATAAACTTCATGGCGTTCTCCAAAAGGTTCGATATCCTGTTCCGTACATGCACTGAACAACATCATCCCCAAAATCGCAAACAATATAAAGATTTTCATTTTTTCCGTTTTTAAATGGTTACATACTCTGATTATCGGGGATAGGTAGCATATACTCTGATTTATTCAACTCACGCACCTCTTTCTCCTTGAAATAAATCTTTGCCCCTAACCGTTTGTATAGATAAAACAATTGTCCTTCCGAAATCCATTCCCGTTGGGCATCACGAATCAAATCCCTTTGGAACATCTCGAAATCCCGTGCCACCTCCAACTGCTCCATCGTTTTCCATTCATCTCCGACTTGTGCCGTTTCAGAACGTTTCTCGCGAATTTCGTTCAAGATTTCATAAGCTTCAGCGAACTGATTTTTCCGGGCATAACATTCTGCCATAATGTAACGCATTTCTGTCGCACGGATTACAGGCAGAATACGTATATTCTTCTTGCGAATTTCTGCATTGTCACTGCAATACCATTTGCCGGAAATTTTATAATTTCCATAAATGCTATTATCCTCCGGTCTATACAACAAAAACCTGGAACGAATGTCCATCTCAGATTCGTCTGTCTGTCCGTCCGGACTTTTAAATATTTTCTGATTATCCAAATCGAGCATCAGCCAATTTCCCTGATTCATTCCATCTGCTTTTTTTCTAAAGAAACTTCCCAAACTATAATTGTCGTAAGCCTCCTCATTATAGACTGCAAAAATCAAATTGGAAATACACTTCAAATCCTTCTTGCTTTCAAAATCATTACCACGCAACTCCCAAAATTCATCTTTTGAGAACATATCGTAAGAGCTGCCCTGTGTACCGGTTGCTTTGAATTTCAATACAGCATCAGCCATCTGAAAAGCCTCGTCATACATTCCCGCATACTGATATGCTCTTGCCAACAATGCTGTGATAGCATAATAACTCAACCGGAAACCGCGTCCCTGGAAAAAACCGTCTATCACACTCGAAGATTGATGTCCCGGCATACCCCATTCAAACTCTCCATTGAAACGAGTCTTGCCGGAAGCGCTCAAACTCATACCCCAGGCCGTAGTATCAAACTCTATTGTAAGTTCGCGAGCTTTATTCAAATCGCGGATAACCTTCTCCATAAAAGGCTTTACAGCAATCCCGTTTGGCTGGATATTAGGGTAGTCTTCCACATAAGGCACCCGTTTTTCTCCGTCATCATGAATCAACGCCGGCGCAAACAACCGCAATAAATCGAAGTGCACCAATGCCCGACAAGCATATGCCTCCCCTAAAATCATCTTACGCTCGACCTCCCCCTCTGCAAAAATATCGGCAGATGCACGCTCCAGATTCTGAATCAGATTATTCGCATTAGCCACCACATTATATCCATCCTTCCAGATATTGTCGATAGTCGGTCTCAATGCAGAATTGTAATAATCATAGTTTCGGGCTATCTTATACATATTAGTCCCCTCCTCGCCATATTTCCAAGCCCAGGTATATTGCCGTGACATACAGTCCACCAATCCAAACTGAAGTTCCACTCCATAAAGATTACGGGATGCCATCGCTTCGTAAACTCCCGCCAGGACAGAACGATAGCCATCACCCGTTGTAAACAGCTTATCGCTCGTAGCCTCACCTTCCGGTTGCAAATTCAACCAATCCTTGCATGAACTCAATGACAACAAGGATAATAGAATCATAATTTGTATATATATTTTCATACTCAAATATTTTATTGTTAGAATCCTAACGACAATGTAAAGCTATAGTTCTTCGCATAAGGATAGCTTGTTCCGCGCTCCTGCTTTATATTCGACCAGCGGCAAACATCATTCATGTTAAAACGCAATCCCAACGAAGTCAGTCTCATTTTGCGAATCAAGTCACGGTTAAAATCATAACCGCAAGAGATACTGCTAAATGCCAAATAATTATTATCCTGTACGAATCTTGATGTAGGCTGCGTCTTTTGTTTGTTCTTCAAGTCAAAGAACGGAGCTATATCACCCGGATTTTGCCAACGCTGAGTCAGTACACGACGGTCTACGTTGCTTCCGTCAATATCTGCCTCTTCTACCTTGTTTTTAATGGTCTCGTTATAATCCTGAGCACCCCACTGATAGAGGAATGTTGTATTTAGGTAGAAACCTTTCCAAGCCACATTGATACCGAAAGAACCTTGTGCATCCGGACTCTTGTCTCCCACCACCACTTCATCTGCAGCATTCCATACATACGTACTCTGACCGTTTCTCTTACGGAACAGTTCCTTACCGTTTGACGGGTCTATACCATAAGAAGGCACAGCATAAATCGCAGTTGTAGATGCTCCTACATAGTACTGAGTCAACGGGATATAGAGCAAATCTGAATAATCTCCGCCCTGTCCCTGATTCTTTCCATTGTGAAAATCCTGGATATTCTTATTATATCTCTCAGCCTCCTGACCCAATTTTGTAATCTCATTCTTATTGGAAGCCAGAGTAGCATTTACAGCCACGGTCCAATTATCATTCTGGAAAACAGTCGTATTCAACTTAATCTCAAAACCCTTGTTCAAAATCGAACCGGCATTTGTGTAATAAGTAGAAAAACCTGATGACGTGCGGACAGACAGCTGTTCCAACTGATTCTTGGTCTCCTTGCGATAATAGTTTCCTTCCACTACAAGACGGTCATGGAACAAGCCCAAGTTAATACCCACATCCAAAGTATATGTCTTCTCCCAGGTTAATTTCGGATTACCCAAAGCAATCAAAGTATTCGATGGTGTATCGTAATACCATTTGTCGGAAGTCTTATAAGTGGAAATTGCCGCATAAGCCGGGAAGTTGACATTACCGGTAACGCCATATGTTCCACGAACACGCAACAAACTAACCAACCAATTATCTTTCAACCATGAATAGTTATGGAAGTTCACACCGGCACCCACAGACCAGAAAGGAGCGAATCTCTTGTCCTCGCCGAACTTAGAAGAACCGTCCAGACGGAAAGAAGCGTCCAACAAATACACGTTGTTGTAAGAATAGTTAAGAGAAGCCAGCATACCTAACAGACGGCTCTTGTCAGAAGAGACAGCCGACTTGCGAGTCTGCTCTGCAGCATAAGTAGGAGAGTTCAAATTACTCAACTGGAATCCACGATACTCTATTGCAGTCGTTTTACTATGAGATTCCTGCACGTTCAATCCGGCGGTAGCATTAATGAAATGCTTGTCGATACCTTTATTGAAATAGAACATCGCATTAGTGTTCCAAGTGAATCCCTTGTCAGAAGAAGTTGTTAAAGTTCCTCTTTCACGAGTCGGAGATCCCTTGAAACTCGGGTCTTTAGGGTCGCTGAAGCTCTTCGTTTCAGAATCGGTTCTTGTCATAGAAAGCTGTCCCTTAAACGAGAAGTTCTTTGTAAAATAGATATTGATACTGAAATTGTTAGTCAAGTCGTTCAATCTTGAGCGACCGGAAAAACTTCCCAATTTCTCAGCCCTGTAGAGAGGATTGGTTGTCTTGCCGTCTTTCAATGTCTCCAACAACTCGCCGTCGTTTGAATACGGAGCCCAGTACGGTTGCAACTTAGCATAAGTATCAAAATTTCCATAAGGAGAATCCTGTGATTTAGTCACATTGAACGAAATAGAGTTCATAACCTGCAACCAGGACTTATTGCGGTAGTCCAGATTCAAACCAACACCTACATTGTCACGATAAGAATCGATCATGGCTCCGTTGTGTGTTCCGTAGTTCAAATCCAGGCTATATCGGATACTTTCAACACCACCGGAAACATTCATACTGTGTGAATGGTTGAACACATTGTGCAAAGGCTGAGCCAGCCAATCGGTCTGCACGCCACGGCGCACCTCATTCACCAAATCATTGTAAGCAATATCTTTCTCCAACTGCATGCCAGGATCTCCGCTTTCTGCGATATACTTTCCGGACAAACGTTCCACTTCAACCTTTTCCCAGGCATTACACAAGTTATAATCTGACAAATCCGGTAATTCAACTCCGGCATTAAAATTATATGTCACCCTCAATTCTCCCGGTTTCGGTGCAACAGTAGTCACGACCACCACTCCGTTGGCAGCACGAGAACCGTATAGAGCTGTAGCGGCAGCATCTTTCAAGATAGTCATACTCTCGATGCGGTTGATATCCATATCGTAGACTTTCTGTACAGATACTTCAAAGCCATCCATGATAAAAATAGGCAAGTTCGGATTGTCCTTCAGAGAAGTTCTTTGCGAACGTCTGGCTTTTTCCATTTCCAGACCACGATTCATACCGATACTACCCTCTCCGCGAATGGTAAACTCCGGCAAAGAGTTCGGGTCAGAACCAAACAATTTATTATCCTTAATTCGGAATGACGGCTCGAAAGCCTGCAGAGCAGCAATAACGTTTTTATTATTTGTTTTTAACAGCTGATCTTTATTGACCGTAGTTGTATTACCTGTAAAGCTCTCTTTTTTCAGTTTCATGTATCCGGTTACAACCACCTCTTCCAACTCCTCCTTGGCAGTCTTCATCACCACATAAAACTCTTGCTGTCCCTTATATGCCACTTCTTTCGGCTCCATACCGATAAAAGAGAATACCAATGCCAGATTGGCTGTTTCGGGCACTCTCATGGCAAACTGTCCATTGGCATCGGTCACAGCACCTACAGAAGTTCCCTTCACCAAAATGGTCACCCCCGGTAGCGGCTCCTTTTTTTCATCAACCACCTTTCCTTTCAAGAGCACCTCCTTGACTGTCTTTTGAGGTATTGTCGGTTTCAAAACAATCACATTGTCTTGCAACACATAAGTCAATGTCGTACCCTTCAGACAGACATTCAGAATAGTCCGGATATCGTCCCCCTGTACGTCAACATCCACCTTGCCGATTTTATCCAAATCCTCTTCATTATACATGAAAACAAACGATGTCTGGCGTTCTATCGCCCAAAGTACATCCTTCAGACTGACTGCCTTCATCGAAAGCGTCACTTGTTGTCTGTTCTGCCGGTAAGCGTTTGCATGAACATGCAACATTCCCAGCAAAACAAATACAAATGTCCATCTAAACATAAGTCGCAATTTTTTCATAAATTTGTAATTTGATTTTTATGTTGATTATTTTGACAAGACAAAATGGTCAATCGGTAGGGATGCTGCAACATCCCTACCTTTTTATCTGCCTCGTCTGATTCTTAAAACTTTTCCATTTCTATCTATTTTTATACGTCCGTTCGCTTCAAAAATGCGCAGAATAGGATCTATCGATTCGTCACGTCCTACATTAAATCCGAAGCGATAATCCTTTACTTCTTGGTTTTCGTAAAACACCGTTACATCATACCAACGTTCAATGGCATGCATAATATCCTCCAGCCGAACATCCCGAAAACGGAAACCGGCATCCTTCCAAGCCACGATATAGCTGACGTCAACCGTCTTGATTTCCTGCTTCCCGGTATTTTTGTCCAATACGAACTGCTCATTCGGCTGTAATATCCTCTGACGGACTCCGGGACCGGAAACAGCCACCTTGCCTTCAACCAAGGTTGTGTGTACACTCATATCGTTGTCATAATCCGCCACATTAAAACGGGTTCCCAACACTTCAATGTTGTAATGGGAAGTTTTCACAATAAAAGGCCTTGCCGCATCTTTTGCAACCTCGAAATAAGCCTCTCCATGCAACTCTACCTCACGGGTATCCCCTGCAAACCGAACCGGATAACTCAAAACAGTTTCCGAGTTCAAATGAACAACAGTCCCATCGCTAAGGGTAAGTTTAAACTCTCCCCCACGAGGAACAGTCACCTTATTAAAAACCGCTTTTTCGACAGCTTGCACCAAACTGTCTTTATAAACCAAATTGCCACCCTGATTAAAAATATTTGTAGCCGATTGCTTTTCTACAATCCCCCCCTTCGTCTTTTCCAAATCCACGACTTTACCATCTGCCAACGTCAATATCGCACGCGTACCGCCCTGCACCACTTCATTTTGTGCCACCATGCTCCCGACTTCTGTTTTCTGCTCCCAATATAACATTGCAGCCACACCAACCCCGCAAACCAAGGTCACTACTGCAACCCAACGCAAAACACGGCGATGCATTTGTATCTGCCTGCCTGTTGTTCTCTGACGCCGCTTCTGTAATAATTTCTCCCATCCGACCGACCTGTCGAACTTGGCAGCATTCTTTTGAAACGCCTCACGATTACGCTCATCTAAAATACGTTCATAAAGATTCCGGTTGCCTTCCGACTCCGACAACCATTCATCCAAACTGCTTCTGTTCTCTTCAGAACAATCTCCAGACAAAACATGAGCAATCTTTTTCGCTATCTCAAAATCCTTTTCTGTATTTATGCCCTTTTCCATGTTCCTTATAACAAACTCCGTTTATAATAAGACACAAAAAGGCATTTTTATGGGGAAGCCCATCCCCACTTTTTTTTTCAAAACAACAAAAAAAATGTTGGCAGAATTAAATACGCACTAAATATGCACTAATTTAATTCTGCCAACGGGTAAATAAATATTTTTAATAACGGTCTCCGGATGAACTAAAAGCATCAACTTCTTTTACAGAAACAATACTAGCTCCCAAATCAAACTCCTTCAATAACTCCGGATTCTCTTTCATCGTTTTAGCATCGTAAAACAGCAATTTACCTTTTCCCGTCCCAACGACCAAATATTCATAATCTCTATAAACAGTGTAATTCATATATGTCACTTTATCACCACTGTTTAAAGTGATAAAAGGATGGTCGCTCATTTCGTTCTTCTTCACATAGCGTATCTCATGACCATTGGCATACAAAATATAATTGTTTTTAGGGTTAACACTATAAGATGATGCCCCAGCTGTAAGAATCACAGAATTTTCATCCAACGACCGTCCCGGAAACTCCTCGTCCTGAACCCCGGAAACTTTTGCCAACAACCCGTCATTATTGTTTACAGCATAAATACCCCAACGCGTCTTACCATCAGCTCCATTGTAAAAAACATTCATCAAACTATAATAAGGTCCGAAAAAACCCGCAGAGGCAAAACCTGCATAAGAAGCATAAATAAATTTAACTCCATCCGGGAATTGCCACGCCGGACACATACCTTCCATAGATACTCCGGGCGTTATTTTTGCCGGTACTAATTTAGATAACTGGTACTGAGTTCCAACAGGAAAATTTCCTCCCCAAGGGGTCGACATAACATCTCCACTCTGATAAAAAACGATAGTCAACATTCTGTTATTTTTTTCATCATAACAAGGGATACAGGAAAAACCGATTTGAGGTTGTCCAAAAGAAGTGACTTTATATCCCTTTTCATCTGCCACCAATGGTGTTGACACGAAATTACCTCCAAGATTATTCATGGACATCATCCTTCTGTAAATTTTTCCGTCCTCCATAGCAATAAAACTTTGCACACCGGAAGTTGTCATTGATGCATAAGCATCTATACGGGTCACCGGTTTAAAACCGGACGGGACAGGAGAAAAATCCTCCTGCAACTCTCCCACTTTCAACATACTCTCGCAATTAAATTCATACGCCACCTGATCCGTCATCACAGAAACAGCTCCCAATACGCCGATATTAGTCAGATTATTTCCCATCCCCATGGATAACGGTTTGCCAGGAATATCAGCCCCATAAGTATTAAAATAAATATCATCCGACAATTTAAAGTCCATCTTGGACGTTTCCTGATTTCTGGAAGACTTTATATAAGACAATTTCGAATTCCCGCCTTTCTCCGATAATACAATCCAGTCACCATGCGTATTGGTCGGACTTATCTGCACAAAAGCCCTCACCATATAAGCAATACCCGTTTCCTTTTCAATAATGCCAAACGTGCCGTTCACTCCGGTTTTGGGATATTCCGATAATTTAATCAGATTCATCAATTTTTCCGTCTCTATTTCAAAATCAGCCTCTTCACTCAATACGACCCCGTTCACTTTCCATTCATAACGTACTCCTGCAGCACGCGCAGCCGAATCTCCCTGCCATGTAAAAAAGGGAGTACTCTTAAACTTCGCCATTTCACCGGCACGACATTCTACCCATATTGTATTCGAACCCTCTCTCAATTTCCACACCGGCTCATCAAGTTTCGTATAATCATACGAACCCTTATCATCCATACAACTTAAAAACGCCAATGTCAACAAACTGCCAATTAGCCAATTAATATATTTCATAGCTCTAATATTTACTGATTTATACTTTCAATGAATCCAGAATCTTTTTATATTCCGCACCATGTTCCGGGTCATTCAAATGATCCAGCAACCATTGTTTGAATTCAGTCACCATTGCAATTGCTCTTGCCGGATAATTCTTTATCAGATTTTCATTGAACTCTGCTTCGGTATCCACCACCTGTAAGAACAATTTATATTTTTCATAAGAATATGCTCCCAATAGCGTCCATTCCACTTCATGAGTCCACCAATCAGGCTTCGCCTCCACTTCACTCCATACAATCACAGCCCTCCGCCGCTCGTACTGTCCCAAATCTACATCTGCATTCGGCACCAGTTCGACCACCAATCTCACCCCATCCGTGCCTAATTCTGCTAAACGGTCACTGTGCAAAACAGACACCTCTATCGTATCCTTCACCTCCTTCATATCTGTCGGGAGTGCCCTTTTACGAAAAGTGTATTCTTTTTCCAACCTATACTCTTCCGGCTTTGCCGTTGTTCCCTCTTCCACCGTTTTCAACCCAAAATGCAAATCTTTTTCCAATTCCAAGCCGGAAAGATTCACCACCAACTTCACTTTTATCTCCTTCGTATTTTCCGGAAAAAAGAAAAAAGAAGTCCTCGTAGTATCCGCTTCTTTAGTCCCCGGATACAATGCGTTCATATAAAACTTTTCAAAATATATCTGATTCCTTCCTTCAAAAACAGCTATATCTTTTTCTCCACAGGCAGAAACGATACCTGCCAGTAAAGTCACAATAAACAATAAACGAATTTTCATAG
>OGEU01001726.1_pt1 | contig 17449 bp, 17 predicted proteins | sample 1570651 | NCBI WGS metagenome assembly OGEU01 (sample SAMEA2582129, study PRJEB24529) | metagenome | biome: Human gut stool | place: China | collected 2011 | reverse complement strand
CACCCAGCTGGATGACCACGCGGAACATGGACATGAACTCTTCGCTGGCGTTGAAATGGATGAGCTGTTCCACCAGGATCATATGGCCGGTGGACGAGATGGGCAGCCACTCGGTGATGCCCTCCACAATGCCCATCAGGATGGCTTTCAATATTTCAAAAAACATTTGGTTCCTCCTGTGCAGCGCAAAACGATGCGCTGATCGTTTGTCGATTTCAGACTCTCCGTTCAGTATACCATACTATGCGGTCTTCCGCACGGAAATTTTCAATTTTTTACAGTTCCGCCCCGGTGACAGCTTCTCTATTTATCTGTGCCGGGAAATATGCTATACTGGGGGCAGCTCCATTCCCCCTTTGTGGGACCATTTTGACGCAGGATCTTCTGCGTTCTGAAAACAGCGAGGTATCATCCATGAACATTCTTGTCATCGGCTGCGACCAGGTGGGTGCCGCCCTGGTGCGTGACCTGGAACGCATCGGCCACGACATCTCCCTGATCGAGAAGGACTCCGAGCAGCTCAAGCGGCTGGACAGCTTCGACGATTACAACTTTGGCGGCACGGCTCTGGTGGGCGACCCCACCGACCCCGACGTCCTCAAGCAGGGCGGCATCGAGAACTGCGACGCCGTGGCTGCCGTCAGCGAGGACGACTCGGTGAACCTGATGGCGGCACAGATCGCCAAAAGCATCTTCCAGCGCGAAAAGGTCATCTGCCGCGTCTCGGACCCGCATCTGCAAGTGCTCTACCACAAGGTCTACGGGCTGGAGACCATCTGTCCCACCATCCTCACAGAACAGGCTGTGTTCCGGGCACTGGCAAAGTAAGGCCTCTCCGGCCGCTTTGCGGCGGTAAAAAGATAAACTTTAAGTAATATCGAGGTTTTGTATGAAAGTTTGTATTGCCGGCGGCGGGCGCGTGGGGCGGTATCTGGCCCAGAGCCTGCTGGCCAACCACCATTCCGTTGTCATCATCGAACCGGTGGAAGCGCAGTGCCGGATGCTGGCCGACCAGCTGGACATCCCGGTCATCTGCGGCGATTCCATCAATATGGATACCCTGCGCAGCGCCGACGCGGCCAGCTGCGATGCCTTTGTGGCCGTGACCGGCTCGGATGAGGACAACCTCATCGCCTGCCAGATCGCGAAGCGGGAGTTCGGCGTCGGCCGCACCGTGGCCCGTGCCTCCAACCCCAAGAACCGGGAACTGCTCCACACCCTCGGCGTGGACACCGTGGTCTGCGGCACCGACAACCTGAGCCACATCCTGGAGCGGGAGATCGAGACCGACACCATCCGCCAGCTGCTCTCGCTGGGCGGCGGCACGGCCAGCCTGAATGAGATCCTGCTGCCGGAGAACTTCCTTTACGCGGGCAAGGCCATCATGGACATCCCCATCCCCGGCGATGCCATCCTGGTCAGCATCACCCGCGACACCGAGCTCATCATCCCCCACGGCAACACCGTCCTGCTGCCGTGGGACCGCATCCTGCTCCTGACGCAAGATGACACCCTCCACCTGCTGACCGAGGCGTGGGGGCTCAGCGGCAAATGACCGAGCGGGAGCTGCGCCGCACGGCGTTGGTCATCCCGCCCAAGGGCCGGGCGGTGCTCTGCATCTGGGCAGCAGCCGCCGGGCTGTTCCTTGCGCCGTTCGCCTTCTGGCAGAGCGTGCCCGCCGGGTCGGTCTTCTGCCTGCTCTGGGCCGTGCTCACGGCCCTGCTGCGGGCGCGGGCCTGCAGCTATGCTGCCGTGCTGGGGGAACACACCCTGACCATCTATGCCGGCATCGCTTTTCCGGTGCGGCGGGTGGTGCCCCGCCGGGCCGTGACCGGCATCCAGCAGTTCCGCTCGCCGCTGCTGCGGCTGGCCGGAGCCACGGTGCTGGTCATCTCGGCTCCCGGCGCACGGGTGCTGGTGCCTGCCGTGCCCGCAGCACAGGCGGCGGCGCTGGCCTGTGCCCTTGCGGAGGACGCCCCATGACCGAACATCGTCTGCACCCTTTTGCCGCCCTGCGGGTCCTCCGCAAAACACTGGTGCTCTATCTGGTGCCACTCCTCCGCGTGTTGTTTGAGCGCAACTGGGCGGCGCTGCGGGCAGCGCTCCGGCAGGATCTCATCCTCTTTCTGCTGGTCTGTGCGCTGAGCTGGGTCATCCTCCACGCAAGCAGCTGGTCTTTGGACGAAAGCGGCACCTTCTGCCTCCACTGGAAGCTGCTGTTCCGGTTCGACCGGACGGTGCGGGGCGCTTCGCTGGCAGCCCTGACCATCGAGCGGCCGTTTTATTACCGGCTGGCCGGGGCCAGCCGGGTGACGCTCTACCCTGTGGGCGAACCGAAACAGCGCACCCTGACCCTCTGCCTCCGCCGGGCCGATGCGCAGCATCTGGCCGACCAGCTGCTCCCCATCGAGGCCCCCAGTCTGCACCGGCCCAAAGGCGGCGAGCGGGCGGCGCTGGGGCTGCTGGGGGCCAACAGCCTTTCCACGCTGGCGCTCTTTCTGCTGGCCATCCGGCAGACGCAGCAGAGCCCGGACCGCTATGAGCTGGCCTTTGCACAGATCAACTTTCTGGCCGGGCTGGCGGCGCGGTGGCTGCCCGCCGGTGCGGCCTGGCTGCTGGCCTTCTCCGGCTTTCTGCTGGGGCTGAGCCTGCTGCGCAGCTTTGTGCAGACGGTGCACTACGAGGTCTGGCACACCAGCACCCAGATCGGCAGCCGCGGCGGCTGGCTGGACCGGTTCGAGTGCCGGGTGAAGAGCGACCAGATCAGCTTTGCCGACGTCCGCCTTTCCCCCTTTGCCCGGCTGATGCGGTGCTGGCCGGTCTTCGTGACGGCGGGCAGCTGCTCCCCGGAGCTGCCGCTCTTCGTTTACCGTTCCGGGGAGGAAGCGCTCTTCCGGGAGCTTCTGCCCGAATTTCGGATGCCGCCGGACCTTCTGGCCCGGACAGAACAGCGCAGTCTCATCTTTTTTGCTCCCGCCGGAGCACCCTTTGTCCTCTGCGCCCTGCTCACCCTCATCTCCCGCTCCACCCTGCCCGGCCTGACCGTGACCCTGCTGTTCCCCACCCTTTTCTTTGCGGCGGGGCTGGCGGGCGGCGCGATGGGCTACCGGCGGGAAGGGGTCTGGCTGCGGGAGGGGCGTCTGACCCTGCGGCGGCAGCGGGGCATCTATCTGCACAGCATCTGCGTCTTCCATCCGGACATCTGTCTGACGGCCCGGCAGTCGCCCTGGGCCGTCGATGCAGACCGCACCGATCTGACCGTCGCCTTCCCCGGTTTTGTCCGGCTGACGGTGCGCAGCATCCCGTGGCGGGACGCACAGAAATGTTTTGAATTTTTGGAAAGAAGTCGAATCTTATGATAAAAACGATCCTTTTTGATCTGGACGGCACCCTTCTGAACACCATCGACGACCTGGCCGATGCAGGCAACTGGGTCTGCGCTCAGCACGGCTGGCCCACCTTTACGGTGGAGCAGTTCAAGCACATGGTCGGCAACGGCATCCCGAAGCTGGTGGAGCGCTTTTCGCCCGCCGATGCCCGGTCGCCCGAACGGCTGGCCGCAACGCTGGCCGAGTTCACGGCCCGGTACGATGCCCACAAGGAAGACAAGACGGCTCCCTATCCCGGCATCCCGGAGCTGCTGGACGCCCTGAAGGCCGAAGGCATCCAGACCGCCGTCTTTTCCAACAAGGCCGACCCGCTCTGCGGGAAGATCCTCGCACACTACTTCGGCACCGGTCGGTTCGAGCTTGTCCGGGGCAACCGCCCGAATGTGCCCACCAAGCCTGACCCCACCGGCGTCTATGCCCTGATGCAGGACCTCGGTGCAGAAGCTGCCAGCACCCTTTTCGTGGGCGACAGCGATGTGGATATCCTGACCGGCCACAACGCCGGTCTGCCCGCTATGGGCGCGCTCTGGGGCTTCCGGGGCGAAGCAGAGCTTACCGCAGCCGGAGCCGATGCGCTGGCCGCCGTGCCGATGGACATTCTGGAATTTGCCCGGAGAGGGTGATCTTTGTTTTCATAAAGTTTACGGGCAGTTCATTGCATTCCGGGGCCTTCTTTCTTATAATTTGATTCAAATTTGAATCACACCGGAATCATCTGGAGGTATCCCCCTATGGCAGCTGAAAAGAAAGCATCCCCCAACGTCGAGAGCCGCCTGCGCCACAACATCCTGAAAATGCCGCAGGAGGTCTATCAGGCCAGCGGCATCGTCATCAACGGGCGGCGGCTGAAGAGCTTCGTCTTCACCACCGACCTCGCCATCATCCGCAACTGCGATGCCGACGCCGTCTTCGCCGTCTATCCGTTCACGCCTCAGCAGGCCATCAGTGACGCTATCATCAAGGCCTCTTACATCCCGGTGTTCTGCGGCGTGGGCGGCGGCACCACCCACGGTGTGCGCACCCTGAATCTGGCCCGCGACGTCGAGAGCCAGGGTGCCATGGGCGTCGTGCTCAACTCCCCCATTTCCGACCTGAATCTGCTGGCCGTCTCGCGGGTGGTGGACATCCCGGTCATCATCACCGTGACCAAAGCGGACACCGACATCCGTGCCCGCCTCGAATCCGGCGCATCCATCCTGAATGTGGCTTGCAGCACCGACACGCCCCGCATCGTGAAGAAGATCCGCGATGCGTTCCCGGATGTCCCCATCATCGCCAGCGGCGGCAAGACCGGCGAGAGCATCTCGGCCACCATCGCCGCCGGTGCCAACGCCATCACCTACACTCCGCCGTCCCCGGCCATCCTGTTCAAAGAGATGATGGAAAAGTACCGGGAGTGACGGCACGGAAAACGCCCCATGTTCGAGCGGCTGCGGCAGTGCAGCCGCTCGTTTTTTCGGGCTGTACCGGAGATCTGAAAAAAATTTGATTTTTTTAGAAATAATTGTTGACAAACAGGCGAGTTCTGGATATAATAATAAAGCACCGTTCAAGTGCGCAAACAAAATATGGCGGCATAGCTCAGTTGGCTAGAGCATTCGGTTCATACCCGAAGTGTCACCGGTTCAAATCCAGTTGCCGCTACCAAGTTACAGAGTTTCGCTAAGATAAGGGGGACGGTCGTCCGCAATAGTGGATGATGAATGTCGGAGGTTTTAGCGAAGCTCTGTATTTATAAGGCCCGTTGGTCAAGCGGTTAAGACACGGCCCTTTCACGGCTGTAACATGGGTTCGATTCCCGTACGGGTCATAAAAGCGTTCAAGCAAAGGCTTGAACGCTTTTATTTTTTGCCCGCATGGGAATCGAACAGGGCGGCGGTGCGAAGCACCGTAAGCTATGGGCTGTTGCTTAGCCCGCGGGTCCCAGCGTACCAGGAATGTCTACGAGGCGAGACTGCCGTGAAGAAATCGTCCCCGTCCCCCATCAACAGCAAACACCCCGCTCGATCGTCTGCGTCAGCAAACGGTAAAGCGGGGTGTTTTCAACATCTTATTGCATTGTTGTGGAAAGCCGTGTGGTCAACTCTCAGCCCTTCTTGTGGGTCGGGACCATGACCTCCAGGCCGCCCATGTAGGGCTGCAGGACCTTGGGGATGGTGACCGAGCCGTCGGCCTGCAGGTGGTTCTCCAAGAAGGCGATCAGCATACGCGGAGGTGCCACGCAGGTGTTGTTCAGAGTGTGGGCCAGATAGGTCTTGCCGTCCTTACCCTTGACGCGGATGTGCAGGCGGCGGGCCTGTGCATCGCCCAGGTTGGAGCAGGAGCAGACCTCGAAGTACTTCTGCTGGCGGGGGCTCCAGGCCTCGATGTCGCAGCTCTTGACCTTCAGGTCTGCCAGGTCGCCGGAGCAGCAGTTCAGCTGACGGACGGGGATCTCCATGTTGCGGAACAGCTCCACAGAGTTCTTCCACAGCTTCTCATACCAGTCGGCGCTCTCTTCGGGGCGGCAGACGACGATCATCTCCTGCTTCTCGAACTGGTGGATGCGGTAGATGCCGCGCTCCTCAATGCCGTGGGCGCCCTTCTCCTTGCGGAAGCAGGGGCTGTAGGAGGTCAGGGTCAGGGGCAGCGTTGCCTCGTCGAGAGTCTGGTCGATGAAGCGGCCGATCATGGTGTGCTCGCTGGTGCCGATCAGGTACAGGTCCTCACCCTCGATCTTGTACATCATGGCGTCCATCTCCGGGAAGGACATCACGCCCTGCACCACGTTGCCGTGCATCATGAAGGGCGGGATGACATAGGTGAAGCCCTTGTCGATCATGAAGTCACGCGCATAGGCCAGAACGGCCTCGTGCAGGCGGGCGATGTTGCCCAGCAGATAGTAGAAGCCATTGCCGGCCACGCGGCCTGCAGCGTCCATATCAATGCCGTCGAAGCTCTCCATGATCTCAGTATGGTACGGGATGGGGAAATCGGGCACGACGGGCTCACCGAAGCGCTGTGCCTCGACGTTGTAGGTGTCATCGGGGCCGATGGGCACACTGGGGTCGATCATCTGGGGGATGGAGTACATGATCTCCTGGATGCGGGCTGCGAGCGTTGCCTCCTCGGCTTCCAACTCTGCCATCTTGTCTGCGTCGGCCTTGACGGCGGCGTTGTTGGCATCGATCTGCTTTTGCAGCTCAGCCTTCTGTGCCTCGTCGGTGCACTTCTTCAGCTGGCCGAACAGCGGGCCGTTGGCCTTGCTCAGCTTGTTGCGGGCAGCCTTGAGGGATTCGACCTCCTTCAGGCACTCACGGTACTTGGCGTCCTTCTCAACGACCTCGTCCACGAGGGGGAGCTTGGCGTCCTGGAACTTCTTCTTGATGTTTTCCTTGACCGCGTCCGGGTTTTCACGGACAAATTTGATATCAAGCATGATTTACTCTCCTTACTCTATTTCATTCGCGCGGGGGCGCATCGTCCCCGTGCCGTTCAAAGGCGGGAGCCCGCCCTCAATCGCATGATTGTTGATACTGGCCCAGCAGATTTGCAAAGGCCCGGAGCTGTTCGTCCGAATAGAAATGCACCGTCAGCCTGCCCTTACCGCCATGGTATGCGACATTGACTTCGCTGCCCAGCACCTCTTTCAGACTCTCCTCCACCTCCACCGGCAACGTGTCGATGGGGGCCGGTTCGGCGGGGCCTTTGGCGGGCCGTGCCAGCTTTTTGCAGAGCACTTCGGCCTGCCGGACGTTCAGTTCATGGTCGGCGATCATCTGCGCGGCCTGCTCCTGCAGCTCCGGCGTAGGCAGGCCCAGGATGACCTTGGCGTGGCCGGTGTTGAGGAAGCCGCTCTTGAGCAGCTCCAGCACGTTTTCCGGCAGGTTCAGCAGGCGCAGGCTGTTGGCCAGCGCACTGCGGCTCTTGCCCAGCTTCCGGGCGGCCTGCTCCTGGGTCAGGTCGCAGCGAGTCATCAGCTCACGGATGCCCATGGCCTCTTCCACCGGGTCCAGGTCTTCGCGCTGCAGGTTTTCCACCAGCGCGATCTCCATGGCCTGCTCGTCGGTGACGTCCTTCACGACGACCGGTGCTTCGGTCAGGCCCGCCATCCGGCAGGCCCGCCAGCGGCGCTCGCCTGCCACGATGAGGTAGCCGCCGGATACCTTGGGCCGCACCGCGATGGGCTGGATGAGGCCGTGTTCAGCGATGCTGGAGGCCAGCTCGGCCAGTGTCTCGTCATCAAAGGTCTTGCGGGGCTGGTCTGGGTCAGGCTCGATCTCCCGCAGCGGCAGGGTCTCGATCTTTGCATTGTCGGGCTCAAAGCTGGGCGAAACGTCCTCGAACAGACTTTCCAGCCCTCGGCCGAGGCCCCCTCTTTTCTTTGCCATCTCCTTATACTTCCCCCTGCTTTACTTCTTCCAGCGCATTTTTCGGTTCGACGGGTGCACTGCTGCCCTTGCCGCGCCGTTTGGCAGGCTCATGCGGGCGGTTGTTCTTCACGAACTCAATGGCGAGGTCCATGTAGGCCTCGCTGCCCTTGCCCTTCGGCTCATAGAAATTGATGGGCTGGCCGTAGCTGGGTGCCTCCGAAATGCGGATGGTGCGCGGGATGGTGGTCTTGTAGACCTTGGCCCCGAAGTACTTTTTGACCTGCTCCACGACCTGCATGGTCAGGTTCAGGCGGCCGGAGAACATCGTGAAGACCACGCCCTCAATGTCCAGATAGGGGTTGTACTTTTTGCGGATGGTCTTCAGGGTGCTGATGAGCTCAGACAGACCTTCCAGCGCATAATACTCGCACTGGATCGGGATCAGCACACTGTCGCAGGCGCACAGACCGTTCAGCGTCAGCAGGTCTAGGCTGGGCGGGCAGTCGATGAAGATGAAGTCATAGTCCTTCTGCACCTCGGCCAGCGCCTTGCGCAGGCGGCTCTCGCGGCCGGGCAGGTCGATCATCTCCAGGCTCGCGCCCGCCAGCCGGGTGTTGGAGCCGATGACGTCGGTGCGGAACTCGGTATTCCGGATGGCCTGTCGGGCGCTCGCCTCGCCGATGAGCATCTCATACGTCCCCAGCTCGACGCTCCGCTTGGGGATGCCGTAGCCGGTGGTGGTGTTGCCCTGCGGGTCCAGATCCACGATGAGCACCTTTTTGCCCAGCGCCGCAACACAGGACGACAGATTGACGGCCGTGGTCGTTTTGCCCACGCCGCCTTTTTGGTTTGCAACTGCAACTATTTTTGCCACGCGCGTTTTCTTCCTCTCAGGAAAACTTTTTGTTCCACATGGAACATTCGAGGTCGGGCCGCCGTTTTCCCGTCTGCGGACCCCTTTATTCTTTAGTATAGCACATCAGCGCGGCTTTTTGAACCCGATTCTTTATAATTTTACGCGAAAACGGCCCCGCATTCGCAGATTTTGCTTCCTCCGTTCGATTTTTTCAAATTCTTTCGCTTCCCGGCGCGTTTTTGCTGTTGTTTTTTTTCGGCTCTGGATGTTCCACATGGAACATTCCCTCCCCTATTTCTGGGCCGCAGCGGTGGGGATGCGGACGGTGTACTCAATGTAGCCGTCCCGCTCCTCACGGTGGGCGGTGGCGGGCACGCCGTTGTCGGTCATCAGGCGGATGGCGTGGTCGATGGTGTTCACAAAGATGCGCACATCCTTGACCATCGAGATGCGGTGCTTGCCCTGCGACGTCTCGTTCAGCAGCTGGTCGATGTAAAGGTCGGTCGCGCGGGCGTTCATCTTCCGCTTGGCGATCATAATGAGGGCTTCGCTGCGGCGGTTCTCCGGCAGGCGGAGGACTGCCCGCGCGTGGCGCTCGGTCAGGCCGTTGTCCAGAATGAACTGCCGCTGGTCCCCTGTCAGCTGCAAAAGGCGAAGCTTGTTTGCCAGGGTCGGCTGTGCCATCCCCAGCCGTTTGGCTGCTTCGGCCTGCGTGCAGTCCCACAAAACCATCACGTCCCGCAGGCCCTGCGCCTGCTCAAATGGATTCAGGTCTGCCCGCTGCAAATTTTCGAGCAGGCCAAGCGCGGCGGTACGCTGGTCGGTGAAGTTGCAGACGATGGATGGGATGGTCCCCATCTTCGCCAGCTTGCAGGCGCGGAGCCGCCGCTCCCCCGCAACCAGTTCATAGCCGCTGTCGGTCTTCCGCACCGTGATGGGCTGCAACAGACCGTTTTCCCGGATGCTCTGGGCCAGCCCCGCAAGCTCCTGCTCATCGAAGGTCGTGCGCGCCTGATACGGCGAGGGATGGATGTCTTCCACCGGGAGCTGCACGATCTTTCCTGCGGATCTTCTACGTTCAAACATAAGAATACCCCTTTCACCAAAGTATGCGCTCGTTTTCAACAATTTCTCAGGAAAAGGTGGAAAACAAGCCTCGTTCCATCCCCAGTGTACCAGAAAACAAAACACCCTGCCAGAAGTTTCGTTCGGCAGGGTGCTTCAATTTTATTTCGATATTTCGTTATTTCAGCGGCGATTTTGCGATTTTTCCACCATTTCTGGGGTACGCTGTCGGAGTTTGCGAAATCTTTTTGCAGAGGATGAGGGTGCGGGTGTCGCCGCCGGGCAGATGCAGGGTGCGGGTCTCCTGATACGCGCCGCCCAGCTTCCGGATGGCACCGCGGGCTGCCGCGAGTTCCTCCTCACCGGAAGCGCCCTTCATTGCCAGAAAGCTGCCGCCGACCTTGACCAACGGCAGGCAGTATTCGGCCAGCATCGGCAGAGCCGCCACCGCGCGGGCCGAGGCAAGGTCGAACTGTTCCCGCCAGCTCTTGCGGGCTGCTTCCTCAGCGCGTTCCTTGGCGAACTCCACCCCGGTCAGGCCCAGCTGGCCGCAGGCATATTTCAAAAACTCCACCCGCTTGCCGGTCGGCTCCATCAGGGTCAGTTCCAGTTCCGGTTTATAGATCTTGGTCACGATGCCGGGGAAACCTGCCCCTGCGCCGACGTCCACCATCTTCCCTGCCACTTCCGGCTGCGCGGCAAAGAGCAGGCTATCGAGGAAGTGCTTGTCCTCGATGCCCTCCGGGTCGGTGATAGCGGTCAGGTTGACCTTCTGGTTATACTCCACCAAAATCTCTGCAAAGGCGTCCAGCTGGTCGAGCTGGGTCCCGGTCAGCGCAATGTTCCACGTGGAACACTTTTCTTCCAGTCTGTTTTTGTCGATCATTGTTTGTTCCTTTTCGTTTTCAGGTGTTTCGCGTGTTCGGACGGGTCATTCCCCGGCGAGCTTTACGTAGGTCGGCGCATGGTGGACTCTCCTTTTAGGAGAAGAGGCCCTGGCATTCTCTCTCAATCTTTCCGGGGGCCTGCGGCCAGCGCGATACTGAGCTGCGCCACATCCGAGGGCGACACGCCGGGGATGCGCCCCGCCTGCCCCAGATTCTTCGGGCGGATGCGCGCCAGCTTCTCGCGGGCTTCCAGCGTCAGGCCGGTCAGGGCCTCATAGGCGAAACCCTCCGGGATGAGCGTCTTTTCATGGCGGGCCACGTCGCGGATCATCCGATCCTGCCGGGCAATGTAGCCCGCATACTTGATCTCCGTCTCCAGCCGCTCGGCCAGCATGGGGGTGATCTCCTCCCCCCAGCCGATGACGCCCGCGAGGAGCGGATAGGAGATCTCCGGGCGGCGCAGCAGCTCTTCGGCGATGCCGCCCTCCGCTGCCGGGGCCAGACCCGCCGCTTCCATCGCGGCCCGCAGGTCGGCGGTGCGCAGATGCGTTTCGTGCAGGCGGCGGCGCTCTGCGTCCAGAATGGCCTGTGTGTGCTGGTATCTGGCCCAGCGGTCATCCTGCACCAACCCATAGTCCCGGCCGATGGGGGTCAGGCGCTGGTCGGCGTTGTCCTGCCGCAGGGTCAGCCGGTATTCGCTGCGGCTGGTCATCATGCGGTAAGGGTCCATGACGCCCTTGGTCACAAGGTCATCCACCAGCGTACCGAGGTAGCTCGTATGGCGCGGCAGGATGAGCTGTTCTTTGCCCAGTGCATTGCGGGCGGCGTTCAGGCCGGCCAGCAGCCCCTGCGCAGCCGCTTCCTCGTAGCCGGAGGTGCCATTGAACTGCCCCGCACCGTACAGACCGCGAACGTTCTTGCTCTCCAGCGTTGCTTCCAGACTGGTCGGGTCCACACAGTCGTATTCGATGGCGTAGGCCGGACGCATGATCTCGATGTTCTCAAACCCCTTGATGCTCCGGTAGAAGGCGTTCTGCACATCTTCCGGCAGGCTGCTGGAAGCGCCCTGTAAATACATCTCCTCGGTGTTCTCGCCGCAGGGCTCCACAAAGATGGGGTGGCGGTCCTTCCCTGCAAAGCGGACGACCTTATCCTCGATGGAGGGGCAGTAGCGCGGGCCGACGCCCTCGATCATGCCGCCGTAGAGCGGGCTGCGCTGGATGTTGTCCAGAATGATCCGGTGCGTCTCCGGGTTGGTGTAGGCGATCCAGCATTCCACCTTGTTGTGCATGGGCGCATCGGTCAGGAAGCTGAAGGGCTGCAGCTCATGGTCCGGGTCGCCGGGCTGGCATTCCAGCTGGGAGAAGTCGATGCTGCGCCGGTGGACACGGGCCGGGGTGCCGGTCTTGAACCGGCGCAGCGGCAGGCCCGCCGCCTTCAGGCTCTCGGTCAGGGCATTGGCGGCGTGCATTCCGTCCGGGCCGGAGGCATACCACGCATCGCCCACAAAGATCTTGCCGCCGAGGTTGGTGCCTGTGGCGATGACCACACACTTGGCCCCATACTCGCCGTTCAGCTGGGTCACAACCCCCTTCACATGGCCGTCCTCCACCTCGATGGAGACGACCTCCGCCTGATGGATGGCCAGACCCGGCGTCAATTCCAGTGCATGTTTCATATATTCGTGGTAGCGCTTGCGGTCAGTCTGGACGCGCAGCGCATGGACCGCCGGGCCCTTGCCCTTGTTCAGCATCCGGCTCTGCAGATAGGTGGCGTCCGCCGCCAGGCCCATCACGCCGCCAAGAGCATCTAATTCACGTACCAGCGTTCCTTTTGCGGTCCCGCCAATGCTGGGGTTGCAGGGCATATTGCCGATGGCATCCAGGCTCATGGTGAACACCGCCGTCTTCGCGCCCAGCGTTGCAGCCGCATGGGCCGCTTCAATGCCCGCATGGCCTGCGCCTATCACAATGACGTCATAATCTCCTAAATGGTTCATTTTTACTTTCCCACACAAAATCGTTCAAATACTTCGTTGATGACCGCTTCCGACGCATTTTCGCCGGTCAGGTCACACAGGGCATCCAGTGCATCGTCCACGCAGACCGATACCGCATCCAGCCCGAACCCGCCCGCTGCGGCCTCCAGCGCACCGGCGACCGCTTCCCGCGCACGGGTGGCGGCGGCAAGCTGCCGCTGCCCCGAAAGGCTGGCAGCGTGGGGGTCGATCTGGTTCGTGCCCAGCAGCCGCGCCACCGCCGAGGCGATGAGCTTCCGTGCCCCCTCCTCCTGGCAGCAGACCGGCAGCACCATCGCGAAATAGGGTGCGATGACCTCCGCGTCGAACCGGGTCGGCTTGTCCTCCTTGTTGATGAGGGCAATGGCCGGGCGGCCCGCACACTTCCGGGCCAGCGCAAGGTCTTCCCGCGTCAGCGGCTCCGAACCGTCAAAGACGGCCAGCACCAGCCCGGCCTCGTCCAGCTTCTTCCAGCTGCGGCGGATGCCCTCGGCCTCGATGACGTCTTCGGTATCCCGCAGTCCGGCAGTATCGAAGAGGTTCAGCCGGATGTCGCCCAGCCGGACGGCCTGTTCCACCACGTCGCGGGTCGTGCCCGCCACCGGGGTCACGATGGCCCGGTCGAACCCGGCCAGCAGGTTCAGCAGGGTGGATTTTCCCGCATTGGGTCGGCCCACGATGGCGCAGTCCACGCCTTCGCGCAGAACGGCCCCGGCATCGTAGTTCCGGATGAGGACATCCAGCTCGTCTTTCACGCTGCCCAGCACGGCTTGCAGATGTTGTTCATCCAGCTCCGGCACATCTTCCTCCGGGAAATCCACCCACGCGGCCAGATGGGCCTGCAGACTGGTCAGGGCCTCTTTTTCGGCGGCGATCTTTCTGGCCAGTGCCCCGCCCAGCGAAGCATTGGCCAGCGCGGCCCCCTGTCTGCCATCCGTAGACACCAGATCCATGACGGCCTCGGCCTGGGTCAGGCTGAGCTTGCCGTTCAGAAAGGCGCGGCGGGTGTACTCGCCCGGCGCAGCAGGCGCAGCCCCGGCCTCGATGCAGCTTTCCACCAGCCGCCGGGCCACAGCGCTGCCGCCGTGGCAGCTCAGCTCCACCACGTCCTCGCCGGTGTAGCTGTGGGGTGCCCGGAAAAAGAGGGCGACCCCTTCATCGAAGGCGTCCTCCCCTTCCAGAAACGTTCCGAACAGGGCAGTGTAGCCTTTGGCCCCGGCCACGGTCCGGTCCGGGTTTGCGGGGCGGAACACCCGCGCCGCCACGGCGTAGCTCTCCGGCCCCGAAAGGCGCACGACGGCAATGCCGCCCGCCCCCGGTGCTGTTGCAATGGCTGCAATGGTCGAATCCTGCATCTGTGTCCCCTCCCGCTGGTTTGAATCAAAATTTATTGTACCACGAACCGACGAAAAAGGGAAGTTTTTCTTCGCATGCGGCCTGTGTGCAAAACAAAAGCTGCCCCTCCCCGGCAGTTTTCCACCAGAAAGGGGCAGCATGGTTCAAAACTCAGCGATCAGATCTCGATCTTGCCGAAGCTGAAATCGGCGAAATCGTCCACGCGCTCGGTGCGCTTGGGTGCTACGGGTGCTGCATCCTCCGCGTCGCGGGGCGCATAGGTGCGCTCCGGCACACTGGAGCCGCGGCCGCCGCGGCTGCCTGCCGGGCGGGGTCCGCTGCGGTAGCCGCCGCGATTGCTGCCATTGCGGTCGCCGTTCCGGTTCCCGCGATAGCCGCCATTCCGATTCCCACCGTTCCGGCGGCCGTTGCCGCGCGGGCGGCGCTCGCCGTAGGTGTTGTCGGTCTGGGCATCGGGTGCGGTAGAGTAGATGACCACACGGCGGTCACGGCCTTCGCCCTTGCTCTCGCTGCGGACGCCCTCCATCTTGCCGATGGCAGAGTGGATGATGCGGCGCTCGTAGGGGTTCATCGGCTCCATGGCAAAGCTGCGGCCGGTCTTGCGGACCTTGGCACCGATGCGCTGCGCCAGAGCCGTCAGGTCGCTCTCGCGCTTGTCGCGGTAACCGGCCACATCCAGACCCAGCTTGATGTAATCGCCTTCCAGACGGTTGGCCACCAGGCTTGCCAGATAGGACAGGCTCTCCATGGTCTCGCCGCGGCGGCCGATGAGGGCACCCAGCTTCTCGCCATCCAGACGGATGATGGTGGCTTCGCCCTTCTGCACGGCGCTGAAGGTCACGTCATTGACGCCCATCCGGGTGATGACTTCCTGCAGGTATTCCACAGCGGCCTTGACCTTGCTGTTCTCTTCGATGTTGATGGGCACTTCCACCTCTTCGGCTTCCTCTGCGGGCGCAGTCTCTGCGACCGGTGCAGCCTCCTCAGCCTTGGGTTCTTCGGCCGGAGCAGCTTCCTCCGCAGCGGGTGCGGCAGGCACTTCCACCTTCTCCTCTACGGGAGCCGCTGCCGGTGCCTCTGCGGCGGCGGGTGCCTCCGGAGCCTTGGGTGCATCGGGCTCTTCCACACTGACCCGCACCTTGGCGGGGGTCAGCTTCAGGCCCAGGAATCCCGTCTTCTGCGGCATTTCCAGCACTTCGTAGCTCACATTCATATCCTCAGCCTGCACACCCAGCAGGGCGCAGGCCTTTGCGCGGGCTTCATCAACCGTCTTGCCGGTTGCTTCCTGAGTACGGATCATAACCGTTATTCCTCCTCTTTCTTGTTCAGCTCACTCAGCGGAACGGTGCGCTCGTCCTTGTAGCGCTCTGCGTCCAGCTGGCGGGCATACTCCAGGCGGCGCTTGTTCATCTCGCTGGCGGAGATGTTCTTCTCGACCGTCTCGCCGGTCTTCTCATCCGTGACCTTGATGGTGGTGCTCTTCACACCGCGCTTCTGCTCCTTTTTGCGGGCTGCCATCTCCGCCAGAACTTCAGCCTTCACCTTTTCGGGGTCGTAGATCTTCTTCATGATGATGCTCTGCACAGTCATGAGGATGTTGGAGACGACATAGTACAGGGAGAATGCGCAGGGGACCGTGAAGCAGAAGAACAGATACATCAGCGGCATCATATACATGGTCAGCTTCATGCTGCCCTGCATCTGCTGGCCGGAGGCCTTCATGCTGATGTGGGTGGAGATGAACATGGTCACGATGGCCAGGACGGGGAAGATCAGCAGGGGCAGGTTCTCTGCGGCCAGGCTGTACTGGGGCACACGGGTCAGGTCGATGCCGAAGAAATCCATGTGCTGGCCGAACTCGGTGATGGTGCTGACCTGCTCCGGGGTGAAGCAGCTGGTGACGGTGCTCTCGCCCGCAATGACCTGCGCGATGATGTTGGTGTCGCGGGTCACGGTGGTGAAGCTGATGCCAAGGGTCGTCAGGGCCTCACCGGCAGCGGTCAGGGCATCGGCACCGATGTGGAAGATGCGCTGCAGCGGGCGGTACACGACCTCGATGACGCCGAACATGACCAGGAAGTTGACCAGCATGGGCATACAGCCTGCGGTGGGCTTGTAGCCCTGCTCCTGCAGCTTCATCAGCTCTTCCTGCTGCTTGTCGGGCTTGTCGCGGTACTTCTTCTGGATGTCGGCGACCAGAGGCTGGTAGGCGGACATCCGGGCCATGCTCTTCTGCTGGTTGAGCTGCAGCGGGATCTTGACGAGCGTGATCAGCAGGGTGAACAGGATGATGTCCCAGCCATAGTTCGGGATCAGCTTGTAGATCCACTCCATTACATAGCCGAGAGGCCAGCCGAGGATGTATAAAGGATTCATATCTTCGTCCATTCTGCCCCGCCTGTGGCGCGGGACGATAAATTTTTTATGAGAAGGACACACCGCCCACAGTTCGGTGCGTCACAAGAAGCTGATTTTTCAGGAGCGATGGCTCCGTCTGGCCCGGAAGAGCCGTGCGGCCGAGAGCTTCCGCTCCGGGCTGACCCACCTTCCCTTCGGGGGGACGGGGTCATACCCCCAGCGGCCCAGCGGATTGCACCGGGCGATGCGGGCCGCGCCCAGCAGCAGCCCTTTCAGGCAGCCATGGGTCTGGATGGCCTCCAGCGTGTACTGGCTGCACGAAGGCGAAAAGCGGCAGCTGCGCCCAAGGCCGGGGCTGATGAAGCGCTGGTAGAATCGGATGGGCGCGCAGAGCGCGTTCCGGCATCCCTGCGAAAGGCTCATTCCTGCGGGGCCGGCTTCTGAGCCGGCGGAACGGTGGCCGGAGGCTTGGCTCCCGGCTGTTTGGCCTTGTCCGGCAGACCGGCCTGTGCAAAGAGTTTGGCCACCACTTCGCTGAGCTGCCAGCTCTTGAGGTGCGGAGTGATGCCCCGCGCCACAAACACGAGGTCGTAGCCGCCGATGTTGTAGTCCAGATGCTCGTCGATGGCCGCCTTCATCACGCGGCGGGCGCGGTTGCGCTGCACGGCATGGCCGATCTTTTTGGTGGCCGTCAGGCCCACGCGGGTCTTTTTGCCGCGGGTCTTGAGGACGTACAGCACCAGCGCCGGGTTCACATAGGACTTGCCGCGGGCATACACGCGGCCATATTCGCTGTTGCGGCGGATGGGACGATAGCGCACTCCTTCGGCGCCTCCTTTTTTGGTAAAATCGGGTACTCTGCCCAAAAGGCAAAGTTCAAAATCAGTATAGCAAAAAAACGCCGACATGAAAAGCCTGTCCGGACGTTTTTTGTGCCAAATCTTCGGAATATTTTTTAGTCAAACCGCGCGAAAATAAAAAAGAAGACCGCCAATTCGATATCAGCGGCCTTTTGTGCGCATGTTCAATTCTGCGCCGGACCCATTGCTCAACGCAGCTGGATCAGACGGTCAGGCTCTTGCGGCCCTTTGCACGGCGAGCATTGATGACCTTGCGGCCGTTCTTGGTGCTCATGCGGGTCAGAAAGCCATGAACTTCCTTGCGCTGAC